>Ga0182745_1000066_pt1 | contig 152032 bp, 115 predicted proteins | sample eDN3rd30CKraftBY_FD_128523 | JGI IMG/M metagenome (GOLD analysis project Ga0182745, IMG submission 128523) | Enriched backyard soil microbial communities from Emeryville, California, USA - eDNA 3rd pass 30_C Kraft BY (version 2) (version 2) | ecosystem: Environmental > Terrestrial > Soil >...
AATCTGTTCGCGGCCGCAGAGAAATTCGTTGCGGTTCCGCCAGACGCTGTCGGCGGTGTAGGCCAGCGAGACTCGTTCAGGATCGCGACTGTTCCAGGCGTCCTCCGCCAGTCGCACTTTCTGAATAGCGGTTTCGGTGGTGAACGGCGGAAAGGGGGGCTTGGCTTCGTGGGTCATCTTTGTGCCTTGCGTTGTCTGGCAGCATTTGGGGACGGCCCGGAAGGCGGACTCCCGGGCGAGCTTCACTTCTTCCGCCGGTACTCCATCGTCACGATCTTTGTCCAACTTCCGTCGTCGCCCTGCATGAAGGAGGTGAACACCTTGTGGTCCGGGTCTTTCAGTTCCAGCGTTTCACGATACTTCGCCTGCTTGGTGGGGTCCAGCATGGACGGTCCTGCGGTTTCGAGCGTCAGTTTCCTGCCGCTGTCATCCATCGAGCCGTCGTACTTCCAGAGCATGCTGTCCATCGAGCAGAGAAACGTCCCGACGTATTTCTTCGCCGCCTGATCGTAACCGATCGTGAGTACACTGTTCATCGGCGTTCCCTGCAGAGAGGATTCTCCTTGCCCGATCAGCCAGAACCCGCCGACCATCTTCGCCGATTCCGTTCCTTCACACTTGAAGGCTTCCTGTCCTGGTGTGGGGACCGTCTCCGCCGTCACGGTCCACTCTCCCGCGAACTGGCTGAGCAGTTCATGTTCCTTTGTCGGCTGCGGCATTTCCGGGGCCTGGGCATGGCAAATGGTCACCATGCAGAACATCACTCCAATGGCCATGCCACTATTGATGATCCGCTTCATTGCTTGTCTCCTGATAAAAAATCGGTTTTAGGGTTGGTATTGATTGACGCTGCTTCAGTTGTCGAGATTCTGCCCTCATTGTCACCAGGCTCTTGTTCATTACGCACCGCGATCGGGCCTGCACTTGTGATCGTGCTCATCGGGAAACCTGCCGCCCGAGCTCCTGGGCGAGCCCGATGAGAATTCCTTCGGGACCCCGGATGTAGCAGAGCCGGTAGAGGTCTTCGTAATTGACGACTTCATCGACCACCGTTGCACCGAGCTTGCTGAGCCGGGCGAGGGTGTCGTCGATGTCCGCGACGGTAAACATGACGCGCAGGTATCCCAACGAGTTCACGGGGGCTGTGCGGTGATCGGACGCGATGGCGGGAGCGTCGAAACGCGAGAGTTCGAGGCGGCTGTGGCCGTCGGGGGTGCGCATCATGGCGATCTCGACGCGCTGGCCGCGCACTCCGGTGACGCGACCAGCCCATTCGCCTTCGATGGGCATGCGACCTTCGAGGGTCAGGCCGAGTTCGATGAAGAACTCAATGGCGACATTGAGATCTTCGACCACGATGCCGACATTGTCCATACGCTTGACTGTCATGATGTCTCCCTGGCGCCTCACGTTCAGGATCACCGAGCGAGCGTGAGTGATCCACCATTCAAAAACCGGTCAGTTCGCCCGCTTCAGTGCATGCGTTTGTCTGGCAGTATGGGGTGTGAGTGGCTGTGGACACAGGTTTGTCGAACGAACGTCTTCGAAATCGACATCTCGACCCAAAATTTTCTGATCAACGGCTCACAGACGTGACGGCATTGCCGTTGGTGCATCAGTTTGTCAGACCTGCCCCCAACCCTCCACGTGCGCATCGGGCATGACATCCGCGATGAGATTCAACTTGATGCCATGGACTCCGTTGATAAGCGGCCTGTGCTTTACCAGATACGCAAAATCTTTTCCATTTTCCGTCCCTTCGCCAGTTCATCCACGAGCTTATCCAGATATCGGACTTGCTGCGTCAGCGGATTCTTGATCTCTTCCAAGGCCGCCAACATGCGATCGATCTGTTTTTTCAGTGCAGCCACTATTATTCACCCTTAATGGTGAATATCTCAGGGCAAGTTCCGGTTGTCAAGACTTGACCGATCCCGTCACTGCCTCATCTGAGTTGACAAGTCATGTTTCCAGAATAATATTAACCATGTGGTTAATTAACAGGGAGGTTTTATGCAGGATCAGCTCAGCCGGAAATTCGCAGCTCTGGCCGACCCGACCAGGAGGGCGATGCTCGCCAGGCTCATGCAAGGTCGGGCGAGCGTCTCGGAAATCGCCGCCCCGTTTCTGGAGCACATGAGCCTCCCCGCTGTCACGAAACATCTGAAAGTCCTGGAGAGCGCCGGGCTGGTGACCAAAACTCAGGACGCCCAGCGTCGACTGTGTGATCTGAATCCGGAAGGGTTCAAGGAAACCGTCGAGTTCCTGGAGCAGTACCGGCAGATGTGGGAAGAGAGCTTCGACCGACTCGACACGTACCTGGAATCCATCACGTCAAAACAGAAGAAAGTCCGGAGGAAAAAATCTCATGGTCGCCAGAACTAACTCGAACGAGATTTCAATCACCCGTGTCTACGATGCTCCCCTTCAGACTGTCTGGGAAGCCTGGACCGATCCCGACCAGGCAGCGCAGTGGTGGGGGCCTCGTGGTTTTACACTGACGACGCATAGCAAGGATTTGCGACCGGGAGGCATCTGGCACTATACCATGCACGGGCCCGACGGGACCGACTATCCCAACAAAGCGTTTTATCACGTCGTGGAAACGTACAAGAAGCTGGTCTACGACCACGGCGGTTATGATGATCGCCCGCCCCTCTTTCGCGTCACCGTGTTGTTTTCCGAATCGGCAGGGAAAACGACGATGCAGATGACGATGACTCTGCCCACCGCGGAAGAAGCAGAAGCCACGCGCAAGTTCATTAAAGCGGCCGGCGGAAACGCGACGTGGGATCGGTTGGCCGAATTCCTGGATGAGAAGGAACAAGGACAGCACTGCTTCGTGATCAATCGCAGTTTCGCAGCCCCCGTCGATCTGGTCTTCGAGATGTGGACCCAGCCGGAACATCTCTCGCAGTGGTTGCCACCGATTGGGTTCGAAATGGACATCCTCCGAGCAGATGTTCGAGACGGCGGAGACTGTTTTTTCCGCATGAGCAATCGCGCAGAGGTGACGTTCTATGGAAAATTCGAATACCGGGAGATCGTCAGGCCATGCCGCATGGTCTACGTCCAGCGGTTCTGCGATGAAGCTGAACAGACAGCTCGCCATCCGGGGCTGCCTGTTTTTCCGGAAGCGATGCTCGTGACGGTGCTCCTGGCGGCAGAGGACGATTTCACCACGCGAGTCACCGTCACATCGAGACCAGCGCCAACGGCATCCGCTGAAGAAATCAATGCATTTCTGCAGACGCGCCCCAGCATGACTCAAGGCTGGACCGGTTCATTCGACAAACTGGAAGCGATGGTCTCAACGGTTGCCAACGAGGTCTGATCTGTTGAAGCGATTCATGCGGGAATTTCAACCTGTGGCTGGATGTTTCCTTCTCCCGGGAGGACTGGAGATGCATGGAGAACTCTCAAAGAGGAGGGACATGCAGTCCAGGTTAAGGACCTTGGCAAGGCAATCATGTCATCCTGGCTTCCGCTGCTTCAGCGACGTTTGTTGACGGCTGCTGAAGATCAGGATTGATCGCTTTCCGGCTGAGCGTGACCAGCGTGTCACCCGCCCGGGCGGACAGTTTTCCTTCCGCATCCACGATGGTCAGACGGGTGCCGGAAATGACAAAGAGCGGAATCGCCTGTTCGTGAGTCTCCAGAAATCGGGACAGGTCGAATTCCTTCGTGAGACCGGTCGCTCGGACTTCATCCCCCGCATCCATACGGCTTTCAATCTGCTCAAATGTCAGCCCTTTATTGAAGAGATAGCGGGCACGAAGATGAGGAGCCGGTTGCTCGTTCTTTTCGAACTGACGCCAGGGAGCGAGTTGAAAGACGTTTGCCCGGCCAAACAGATCGGCGAGGTTCATCGATGCCAAGGTATTCACTTCGTCATTGGAGGTCATGGCGAGCGACCGGCCGATGCCTCCCAGGTCCAGTTGTTCCCCGATCTCTTCCTGCAGAATGTTCATGTCGATCGTGCGCAGTCCTTCCATACGGGCGGTACTGATATTGCGCCAATTCGTATCGACCAGCAGCACGGGAAAACCGGCTTCCTGAATAATCCGGCCCACCGCCTGGGAAAAGGGATGCGCCCCGACGATGAGGAGTCCCTGGGGATCGTCGCTGGCCAGTCCCAGTTTTCTGGCGAGCGGATAGGCCGTCAGCCCATAGATGACCACGGTTCCGACAATCAGCGTGAAGATGGCCGGGACCAGACCTGCCCCGTCTTCCGGACCGAGCTTGATCGCGAAGATCGAGGCGACGGCGGCCGCCACGATGCCTCGCGGGGCGAGCCAGGAGAGAAAGACCTTCTCCTGCCACTTCAATTTTGAGTTCCAGGTCGAGGCCAGAATCGAGACCGGGCGGACCACCAGGATCATGAAGGCGACAAAGAGGAGCCCCTGCCAGCCCAGCGCCGTAAACGATTCCGGATTGACCCGTGCCGCCAGCAGGATAAACAGACCGGAGATCAGCAACAGGCTCAGGCTCTCCTTGAATTCCAGAATTTGCTTCAGCGAGATCCCGGAATTGGCGACCAGGACCCCCATGACCGTGACGGAAATGAGTCCCGATTCGCTCTGCACCAGATTCGCACATGTAAAAGACAGCACAACGAACAGGAGTGTCACCAGGCTTTCCAGATGGTCCGGAATCTGGTGATTCCTCAACAGGCGAATGAGAACGCCTGCCGCGATGACTCCACTCGCAATCCCGGCCAGTAATGACATGGTCAGCCCCTGGGCAATGACCCAGGGGGTCCCGTTTTCGACGGACGAGGAATAGGCTTCATAGACCAGCACCGCCAGGATAGCCCCCACCGGATCAATGACAATTCCTTCCCAGCGGGCGATCGGGCCGACGATTCCACTTGGACGGATCTGGCGTAAAATCGGCCCGATCACCGTCGGCCCGGTCACGACGAGAATCGCCCCCAGCAGGATCGACGGGAACCAGGGCATCCCCAGGATCAGATGAGCCGCAAGAGCGCCCAGCCCCCAGGTGATGAGCATTCCGACGGTCAAGAGCCAGAGGAGAATGGCCCCCATCTCTTTGAGTTCCGTGAAGTGGAGCGACAGGCTCCCTTCAAACAGGATCACGGCCACGCAAAGGGAGATGAACGGGAACAGGAGTTCTCCGAACATTTCGTCTGGGCGGACAATCTGCAGTCCCGGCCCGGCCAGAAATCCACATCCCAAGAGCAGCAAAATGGAGGGAAGACGCAAACGCCAGGCCAGCCATTGGGCGCCGGTCCCAAAGACGATGAGAGACGTCAGAGCGATTAAAATCGATTGTGAATGCACAAAACCTCGCTGGAGAGAGTCGACTTACAGGCGAGAAAGTCCATTGATGAAACAGCCGGAAGGGAACACAAGCCCAACATCGTGATGCGCGATCAGGATACCAAGTTCAGCGGGGAATTCACGGAAACGCTAACGTCTTATGGCCTGAGAACCAATCATTTACAGAAAACTGTTCCAAACTTGAACGGCCGCTGTGAAAAGATCAGTGACATAATCTAATCGGAATGCTTGTCAGGGTTTATTCTTTTCGGCAAGCGGCACATTCGGTCGCTGAGTTCAGGGACTATATTACCACCGACACCGCAGCCACATGTGTCTGGGTCATCCTTCTCCGTGGATTGACAGCGAAAAATCGATGGGATTAGCATCAGTTATCACTGTTGCATTAACTAAAAGTTCGATAGTGTCGATCCAATGACCGTAGTGTGGCACACTTTAACCGGCTGTCGATATCACTTGTCATCTCCATTTCGAAGACGTTTGCGGTTTTCCGAGAGATCGCCGGTCTGATGGATGATCGCCCAGAAGGAAGGCGATCCGTTGATGGTTAAGATTGCCGGCCATGTGCGGCAGGGAGCCAAGGCTTATTCCCGAAGACGATCCCCGCAATCCGGCCACAATCGCCGACAACGTGGGAGACAATGTCGGGGCGTCGCCGGGATGGGAGCCGACCTGGGCGGGGTGATGGGGATGCTCGCCAGCGGTCTGACGTCCGGCTTTGCAGTCGCGATCATGATGTCCAATGCGGGAGGAGCCTAGTGCTGTATCCAGCCTCAATTTGGGAGTTGCCCGAACTGTTCCGCGGCTCGTTGGCCGCTCTGGTTCTGGTTCTTCAACCCCAAAATTAAGCTTGGACGATGCACTAGGATAATGCCAAGAAATATATCGAGTCCGGCACCCATGGAGGCAAGGGGACCGACGCCCACAAGGCGGCCGTCGTGGGGGACACCGTCGGTGACCCGTTCAAGGATACCTCCGGTCCCAGCCTGAACATCCTCATCAAGCTGATGGCCATGGTGAGCGTGGTCGTCGCCGGACTCATCGTCCAGTATTCATTGCCCCTGTAATGCCTCTCGCGATTTTTAGAACAGTTTGCTCTATCATGTGCCTGCCCGTGCCAGATGAATGTCGTGCGGCGCTCGAACAGGAAAATGCCTGCACTCCGGGCAACGAGGACGTGTAAATCATTTTGCAAACTGCTTTAGATCCTTCCGTATGAAATCGTTTCCTCTCATTTTGAGTTTTCTGACCAATCCGTCGCGGCGACGTAATCTCCTGATCCTGACTCGACTGGTCCTGGCGTTTACCGCGATGGTGATCGTCTTCTCGGTCCTTTTTCACTACCTGATGCGCTACGAAGGGCGCGAGTTTTCATGGATCACCGGGGCGTATTGGACTCTGACGGTCATGTCGACGCTCGGCTTCGGCGACATCACGTTTGAATCAGACCCCGGACGGATTTTTTCCGTCATTGTGCTCCTGTCGGGGACCATCTCTATGCTGGTGGTCTTGCCTTTCATGTTCATTCAGTTTTTCTATGCGCCCTGGCTGGAAGCCCAGGCTGCTGCCCGCGCGCCGCGAAAACTTCCTCCGTCGATGTCAAAGCACGTGATCCTGGCCGGATTGGGACCGGTGGAACAGGCGCTGATTCGCCGTTTGAACCGTTCGCATCTCGATTACGTGCTGCTGGTTTCTGAATTGACGGAAGCCCTCCGTCTGCATGATGAAGGCTACCGGGTGATGCTGGGGGAGATCGATGATCCCGAAACCTACGCCAATGCACAGGTCAAGCAGGCCGCGCTGGTTGTTGCGCTGCAGAAAGATACCACCAATGCCAACATCGCTTTCACCGTCAGAGAAATCTCCGAATCGGTGGCGATCGTGGCCTCTGCAGCGGCCGAGGCGTCCGTGGATATTCTGGAACTCGCCGGCTGCAATCAGGTGTTACAGTTGAGTGAAATGCTGGGGCAGGCGCTGGCCCGACAGGTCTTGGGACGTGATGCCAAGAGTCGTGTCATCGGTCATTTTGGCAATCTCCTGATTGCGGAAGCGGCGGTGGCCGGAACGCCGATGGTCGGCCGGACTCTCCGGGAAATCCGTCTGAACGATTATGCCAACGTCACCGTGATCGGGATCTGGGACCGGGGGAAGTTTTTCATTGCCCGGCCCGATTCCGCATTGACCGCCACGTCCGTGCTGGTGCTGGCCGGTTCCCGGGAACAGTTGGAGGAATACGACAGTTTATTCTGCATCTACAGCAACACAACCGCCCCCGTCGTCATCCTTGGCGGCGGTCGTGTTGGCCGGGCCACCGCGCGGGAACTCTCGCGACAAGGAGTTCCCTACCGGATTGTTGAGCGTCTTCCCGAACGGGCGGGCGATCCCGAACATTATGTGGTCGGTGACGCGGCGGAACTGGGAGTCCTGCAGCGGGCCGGGATTATGGAGTCGTCGTCGGTCGTCATCACCACCCATGACGACGACATGAACGTCTATCTCGCGATTTACTGCAGACGGCTGCGGCCGGACATTCAGATCGTCGGTCGCGCCAATCAGGACCGCAATGCGACCACGCTGCACCGCGCCGGTGTCGATTTTGTCATGTCGTATGCGTCCACGGGAGCCAATGTTATTTTCAATCTGCTTCAGCACGGAAAGATTTTGCTGCTGGCGGAGGGACTGGACATTGTTCGCCTCCCGATTCCCAAAACCCTGGTCGGCCAGTCATTGGCGGGAAGCCAACTGAGACAGACAACCGGTTGCAACGTCGTGGCCGTCGTGCGGAACGGGGAAGTACAGGTGAACCCCGATCCGCATCAGTCACTCCCCGCCGGGGGAGAATTGATTGTCATTGGAGACGCCGAGGCCGAGGCCCGTTTCTTTGCCGCGTGGGCGAGGAAATGAACGATCGGTTGCTATGCGGCTTCGGAAGAGATTGATTTTTTCCGAGCAGGGCGAGCGGACACCAGAGCCAGGACGAGGGAGCCGGCGATCATGCTCAGCAGAGAGCCCGTCAATGTTCCCAGTTTGCCGGCATCGAGCAACCTGTCTGGAAGAGCCAGTCTGGCCAGAAAGATGGACATGGTGAAACCGATTCCTCCTGGAGTTCCCCAGGAATGGTGGGCGCTGGGAACAGCCCTTATTATTCCCGGTGAGGAGAGTATTGCATGTCGAAGAGTCGTCGCCGTTTTACCGCCGAGTTCAAGCGTGAAGCGTTGCAGTTGATGCAGCGTGAAGGTCTCTCGCAAGCCGAAGTGGCCCGTCGTCTGGACCTTGATCCCGGCACACTCCGCACGTGGGAGCGTCAGTTGAAGCTGCAGGGAGAGCAGGCGTTTCCTGGCAAAGGACAACAGACGCCCATCGAGGAAGAGAACCGACGTCTTCGTGAAGAAACGCGTCGACTGACAATGGAACGGGACATCTTAAAAAAACGACGGCCTTCATTGCGAAGGAGTCGAATTGAGATACTCCTTTATTGAAGACCATCGTGAGCAATGGCCGGTGTCGGTGCAGTGTCGCGTACTCCATGTCTCTCGGAGTGGGTTCTATGCCTGGTGCCAGCGGGACGTGAGTGCGACCGTTCAACGTCGAGCGGAATTGACCGAGCGGATTGAAGAGATTCATCAGGCCAGTCGTCAGACGTATGGTTCTCCGAGAATTTACCAGGAGTTGAACGCTCAGGGGGTTCACTGCAATCGCAAGACGGTGGAGAAATGCATGCGGGAAGCGGGAATTGTGGCCAAATCGCATTGCAAGTTTCGAGTCACGACGACCGATTCTCACCATGATCATCCCATTGCTCCCAACCTTGTGAACCGGGAATTTCAGGCTTCCGGCAAGAACCAGATTTTGGTGAATAAGGTCATGGAAGCGAAGAAAGCTGCTGAGGCCAACCTGATCTCGCGCCGTGAGGAAACGGCTGCCATGCGGTCGCAGGCCAACACGGCCAAGCTGCTGGCGGACCGCTCTCGCTGGTTATTCAGCGAGCCACGCAGTTTGATTGTTGTCGTCTGATCCGCGCTCAATGCGTCACGAACCGGCCACGCCGGACCGGTCCTGATGCGACTGCGGGAACTGGAAGTCCTGGAGAAGATCGCCGCCAACGGCAAGCTCAACATCGTCCTGGGCGAAAAGGGACTGGCCGACAAGATGGTCAACTTGTTGTGATCACGTTCCTAGTGTTGCGTCAGCATTCAAAATTCGGGTGGAAGAATCGAAACGGGAGCGGCCAACGAGCCGCGGAACATGTGAGACAACCCGAAGTTTGAAGCCTGACAAGGCACTAAGTACTACAGTTGCAGATTGCGGATTTTCTCATTTTCCAATGATCCGGCATACGGGAGGGCGAAGCTCCTGCTGAGCCGCATGAAAGGTCACGTTTTCCATGGTTTGCGGCTCGGCGGGAGCCTCGCCCTCCCGAGACCGCTTCCATCAGATAAAAACACTCAAAGCATTGAACTTCTCAATAAGTGCAACTGTAGTACTAGGCACCGCCGAAGCTCCACGAAGCGATAGGCAGGCACAAACCGCCCACGGCGGCCTCTGGTCTGAGAAGTTGGGCCAGAGGCATTTTTGTTGGTATAGTCATGATTGAGAGAGATTTGCCCACCTGGGAGTCACACAGATGAAGGCCGCAATCCTATCGATTCAGGTTGGTCGTCCCCGACAATTCGCCACCGAGGAGAGTGTCGGGGACAGCTCCAAGCCCTGGTGCTCCGCAATCGTCAAACAGACGGTTACAGGAAAGGTGTTCGTGGATTTCACGAACATCAACGGCGATGAACAGGCAGACCTGAAACATCATGGCGGTGCCGACAAAGCTGTTCTCGGCTACGCTGCCGGACACTACCCGGCGTGGAACAGCGATTTGCCGGAGATCGAGTTTCCGTATGGCGGTTTCGGCGAAAACCTGACGTTGAGCGGGATCGACGAAAGCACCTGTTGTATCGGGGACGTGTATGCGATCGGTGAATGCCGGTTGCAGATTTCTCAACCTCGCCAGCCCTGCTGGAAGCTCTCCCGACGGTGGAACATTCCCAATCTGGCGGTTCTGGTTCAAAAGACCGGACGAACCGGATGGTATTTCCGGGTGCTGACGCCGGGAGCCATTGAATCCGGTATGCCGCTCACACTGGTGGATCGCCCGTTTCCCCAGTTCACGGTTTCCAGGGCGAGCGACATCATGCACGCCAAACTCCGCGACCGGACGCTCGATCTCGAACTGGCCGCCTGTCCCGCCCTGTCAGCATCCTGGAAAACGACGCTGATCGCGAGGGCAACCCAGGGGCAGGAAAAGGATTCCCGCCCACGTCTCTTCGGCGGCTGACACGGGTGTCTTCAGACCTGTCAAAACCACCTTCCAACGGAATGCGTCTCACCGGAACACTCCCTCAAGCTTGACGTCCTCTTGGCCAAACTCCGCATTGTGAAATAATCCGGTGCCTTGGTCTCTTCCGTCCTTTCCGTGGTTCCTCTGAATGATTCGGGGTATGATTGAAGGGAAGCCTGATATCGGGGTTGGAGGTACAAGTCGCGATATGATCCGTGTCTGTCCACTGACCGGAGCAATTCCCTGAACCAGGCCGCATCCTTCTTTTTTGCAAAGGTCTTCAGATTCGTATGATGATCCGTTCTCACTTCAATATGAGACTCGAGCGTCGCCCGGTGTCTGCCACGATGCTGACGAGTCTGATGCTCGCCGTTCTTTGGTTCTGTTCATTTTCGACCAGTGAAGCCGCTCCCCCCAATGTGGTTCTGATCAATGCGGACGATCTGGGGTACGGCGATGTCGGTGCTTACGGCGCCAAACGGATCGCGACACCTAATATCGACCGACTCGCCACAGAAGGACTTCGATTCACGAACGGATATTCCACTTCAGCAACCTGTACTCCGTCAAGATATTCGTTGATGACGGGTGAATATGCCTGGCGAAGAAAAGGAACCGGAATTCTGCCGGGTGATGCCTCGTTAATTATTCCGCCGGGGACCACGACGTTGCCTGCCATTCTTCAGCGAGCGGGATATCGTACCGGAGTCGTCGGGAAATGGCATCTTGGCCTGGGGGCCGGAGAAATCGACTGGAATGAGAATATTCAGCCCGGGCCATTGGAGATCGGCTTCGACGAATCGTTCATCATGGCAGCAACCGGTGACAGAGCTCCATGTGTGTATGTCAGAAACCATCAGGTAGTCGGACTGGAGAAAAATGATCCTTTGAAAGTTCATTACCAGAAGCCGTTTCCCGGAGAACCTACGGGGAAAACACATCCTGAATTGCTGAAAATCCACCCCAGTCATGGCCATGACATGAGCATCGTCAATGGCATTTCACGAATCGGTTATTTCACTGGAGGAAAGACCGCCTTGTGGAAGGATGAAGAAATGGCCGATACTTTCACAGCGGAAGCGGTCCGTTTTCTCGAACAACATCAGGCGATTCCCTTCTTTCTGTACTTTGCACTCCACGATCCTCATGTCCCACGTGTTCCTCATCCCCGGTTTGTCGGTAAGACGCAACTCGGTCCTCGTGGAGATGCAATTGTTCAGGCGGACTGGTGCGTTGGAGAGATTCTCAACACTCTCGATCGTCTCAAGCTCTCCGGCCAGACGGTGGTGATTCTCACCAGCGACAACGGTCCCGTCGTTGATGACGGATATCAGGACCAGGCGGTCGAGAAACTGGGAGATCACTCTCCCGGGGGCCCATTGCGGGGTGGAAAATACAGTCGGTTCGAAGCAGGGACCCGCGTGCCGTTCATCGTCCGGTGGACTGATCATGTTTCCCCTGGAGTGAGCGATGCTGTCGTGAGTCAGATTGATCTGCCCGCCACGCTGGCAGCGCTTGTCGACATTCCCCTCCAGCCCGGTGAGGTTCCAGACAGTTTCAATCTCTTGCCAGCCGTACTTGGAAAGTCTCCAACGGGCAGAAGTTATGTGGTGCAGCAAGGAACTGGTGGTCTGGCACTGAGGAGCGATTCCTGGAAATACATTCCCCCCAGCAAAGGTCCTGCGGTGATAAAAAACACCGGAATCGAAACGGCAAATGCTCCATTGCCACAGCTTTACGATTTGAGTTCCGACCCAGGCGAACGGACGAATCTGGCGGGGAAATTTCCCGAGCAGGTGCAGCGATTGCAGGCTCAACTGGAGCAGGTTCGCGCCGCCAGCCAGACCCGGCCTTGAAAGTGAACGGTAAAAAACACCACACTCTCCGGCACAGGTAACCAATTCTCCTTAAGAACCGCGACCAAAGTCGATCAATCGATGGCATTCCCATTCCGTGAGTGAATCGCGGTCAGTTTTGTCAGGGTTCTTATCAGCATCGTGTGTCGATCATGGCAAGAATGTTTCTTAGAGCCGCGAACAAAACCTCATCAAGCGACGATAATTCCCTCTCCGCGAGGGGATACCGGCAAGTTTTGTCAGGGGTTCTTATTCTAGGGCTTGTCATCGCATCAGTGATGAATCTGTCGACTCTCTCTCTGGCAGCTGATCGTCCGAATATTCTCCTCATCATGAGTGATGACATGGGATACTCCGATCTGGGATGCTACGGAGGCATCGCAAAGACACCTCAACTGGATGCACTGGCTGCCAACGGAGTCCGGTTTACTCAGTTCTACAACACCGCACGCTGCTGTCCCACACGAGCGTCGCTGTTAACCGGGCTTTACCCGCATCAGGCTGGTGTGGGACATATGATGGAGGACCGTGGATTCGATGGTTATCGCGGTAACCTGAACCGTCAGTGTGTGACGATTGCTGAAGTCTTGAGACCGGCTGGCTATCGGAATTATGTCTGCGGGAAATGGCATGTCACTCCGCAGCGTGGAGCCGGCGGAGACCGGGCCAACTGGCCGTTGCAGCGAGGTTTCGACAAGTTTTACGGAACGCTGGCGGGGGCGGGAAATTTCTTTCGCCCCAATGGACTCTGCCGTCAGAACGAGCTGATTACGATGAAGACGGATCCGGAATATTCACCGGAACGGTACTATTACACCGATGCGATTTCAGATAACGCCGTCGGTTTTCTTCAGCAGCATGTTGCAGAGACACCTGATCATCCTTTCTTCCTGTATGTCGCCTATACAGCGGCTCATTGGCCAATGCATGCTCTTCCTGAAGACATTGCCAAATACCAAAGTCTCTTCGATGACGGTTACGAGCCGCACCGGCAGGCCCGAATGAAAAAAATGAAGGAGCTGGGGGTCATTTCGCCTGATTCCCAACTCTCAACGGCGGCAAAGAACTGGGATGAAGTCACCCACAAGGAGTGGGAAGCCCGTTGCATGGAAGTCTATTGCGCGATGATTGACAACATGGATAGGGGAATCGGTCGGATCGTCGATCAATTGAAGAAGAACGGTCAATGGGAGAATACCGTGATTCTGTTTCTGCAAGATAACGGAGCCTGTGCGGAAACGATCGGAAGAGCACCAGATTCGGTGTCGGCAGAGCGATCGGGTGGAGGAGCCAGGCCGCGAACCGGGCCAAACGTCATGCCCGGTCCTGCGGACACATATATCGCTTACGGCCAAGGTTGGGCGAACGTCAGTAATACTCCGTTTCGGGAATACAAACACTGGGTTCATGAAGGAGGGATTTCGACTCCTCTGATTGCGCACTGGCCGACAGGAATTTCTTCCACCCGACAGGGGCAACTGGAGCATCAACCTGGCCATCTCATCGACATTATGGCCACCTGTGTCGAACTGGCGAAGGCAGACTATCCGTCTGAGTTCCAGGGAGAGAATATCAAACCGCGCGAAGGAATCAGTTTACTCCCCGCATTGAATGGAATGCCCATTGAAAGATCGCAACCCCTCTTCTGGGAACATGAAGGGAACCGGGCGATTCGGGAAGGACGCTGGAAACTCGTTGCGAAATCCGATCGCCCCTGGGAACTGTATGATCTGGAAACCGATCGCACTGAGTTAATGAACCTGGCCACGTCACATCCGGAACGTGTTCGCGATCTGGAGGAAAAATGGAATGCTTATGCGGAACGAGCCAATGTCCTCCCGTTAGGGGGATGGCGTGGAGCGAGGGCGGAACCACTGCAAGGAACATCAAAACAACGTCTGGAACTCAAGGCCGGAGACAGGTTGTCTCCTCAACAGTCTCCTCCCATCCAAGGGCGGGCCTTAACCATAACCGCCAAAATCGAACTGTCTGGAGACTCGGCTCACGGCGTCATTCTGGCTCAGGGAGGAACCCAGCACGGTGTCTCTCTGTTTCTTGAAAAGGGAAAGCCAATCTTCTTTGTGCGAGTCGCTGGCGAGTCCTGTCAGGTCGCAGGTCCGGTTCTGAAAAGTGGAACTCACACGTTGACGGCGAAACTCAGTGCTGAAGGAAGGCTGAGCCTTCAGTGTGGTGACCAAACCGTTGAAAAAACTGCGGTTGGGCGACTGCTGATTCGCAAGCCTGGGGATGGACTTCAGGTCGGTCGGGATGAGGGAGGAGCCGTTGGTCCCTATCCTGCTCCCAATGCCTTTTCCGACAGGATCGAGTCTGTTGTGTTTGAGCTTGAGCCGACGGTTCAATCCGGTGCGGACAAATGAGAGTGTTTGTGTACGCAAATGTCTCCTTTTTTACAACGGGTTGCATTAACACTCTTGATCCAGGTGAGATGTGAACGAGCGTCATGAACGAGTCGGTCCTCCCAGGATGATCGACATTGCTCGGCTCGCCGGCGTTTCAAGAATGGCAGTCTCTGCCGTGCTCATGGGAACAGGGCAGGGACGCATTGCGGTCTCACCTGCCAAGGCAGAGAGGATCCGGGAAATTGCCAATCGGCTGGGATACCGTCCCAACCCGGCGGCAAGACAACTCGCTGGACAACGGAGCGGCGTCATTGCCATGGTCGCCAAAGACTGGCGGAACTACCTCACACAGGGAGCGCTTTCCCGACTGCATGAAGTCGCGGAAACTCATGGTCTCCATGTGTTGACGGCTCGGGAAGAGCCGTCCCAGGAGCCGTTGCAGCGGCTTCTGAGAGATTTACAGTTTGGCTGGATTGACGGTTTGATTTACCTGGCCTATGAAAATGAATCACATTGGCCGAAAGTGGCGGAATTGCTTGCAGGAGTCTCCAGGGCGATCGTGGCCGTGGGAGCAGTGACGGCACCTGGTGTCTCTGCCGTTTCTTCTGACGTTCGCCTGGCTGCTGAAGACTCGGTACGTCACCTGTTTTCCCGAGGATACTCACGGCTCTGCATTGTGACGGAAGAGCTGGCAACCCCCTCAATTCTCTCGCGCGTTCAAGGCTATCGGGAAGCGGCGTCCGAATTGGGCATCCCGATCCCGGATACCAGCCTGCTTGTCGAAACAAAGGGGTGGCTGATCGGATCTCCCGATTTTCACCCTCATTTCGATGCTCTCGCACGGAAAATTCGTGAGCAACACAAGGCTGATGCCGTTCTTTGCGACTCTGATTTTACCGCCAGCGGGCTGGCGCAGGCGTTTCGGCGTCAGCATTTGAGAATCCCGGACGATATCGCCCTGCTGGGATGGGGGAACCTGCACTTTTCCGCATTGATTGATCCACCGTTGACGACGGTCGATTACAACCTTCCGGAACTGTTTTCCCGAATTGTGACGCGATTGCAGCAGACATTCGCGGCTCCGAACGAAACGTCTGATGATGCCATCGAAAAAATTCCGAATCGGTTGATCGTTCGTCGGTCGACCTGACGGAGCTTTCTCGCCGCCCCGGCTCAAGAGCAGTCGGCTTCAGGAAGCCACACCGGGAGCTGTCCGGTTTTCACGGAAAATCCATCCGAATCAACGAATTTCCTTAAATATCCCGGGATATTTTATTTCTGATTGCTGGAGAAACTTCCAGCACTTCCTCCAAAAGGTCCTACGGATACTTGTTTCTATTTTTCTAAAAACACCGAAAATATCCCGAGATATATTTAAATCACCACAAGATGTGTAGTATATTGTGTCGATCTTCTCCTTTTTGGAATTGAGAAGGCTGGAGACGGTGGTGGTCTCTGTGGCCGACGAACGCGACAGAAATTCAATTTTCTGACAACTGTAACTGCTGATTGGTGCAACGATGCAACAGAACTCTGCTGACAGGATCCTCCCCGCAGGAATTGTTGATCTTCGGGGATGTTCCAGACCGGGACCGGGTTTGAGTCGTACGAAACAGAACGGGTTTACGCTGATCGAGTTGCTTGTCGTGATTGCGATTATTGCAATTCTGGTCGCATTGCTACTTCCCGCTGTCCAGCAGGCACGGGAAGCAGCTCGCCGCAGTCAGTGTCGAAATAATCTCAAGCAGATCGGACTCGCACTTCACAATTACCATGAAATCTTCGGAAGCTTTCCAATCGGTTATCAGGTCGCGCCCGATAGTACCGGCAGCGGGTGGAACTGGCAGCGTGGGATTCTTCCCCAATTGGACCAGGGACCATTGTCGGAACAACTCGATGTCCGGTACAAGCCGTTCGGGAATCTGAGCAGTTCGCAGGTCATTGCTGCCGTTGCGACTTCGCTCTCGGTGTTCAGCTGCCCGACCGACGTCAAACCGAAAACGATTTCACTGTTCTCGTCGGGCAATGACGGATACGTCGAACACATTGCCACCAGTAGCTATGCCGGAGTTTATGGAGCATTCGGAGGAGGACAGCAACCTTGTGAGAACGATGGGTTGGCAAATCCCCGACCGAATATGAATCAGCGGGGAGTCTTTGCGGTCAATATCTGTCGGAAGATTCGGGATGTCACCGATGGGACATCAAACACGACTGCGGTTTCAGAAGTGACGTGGGAGGTCTCGCAGAACCAGGTCTTGTACGGGGCTGTTGGCCAGGGAGGCTCGGCAAATTGTCGCACACCCGATCCACAAGGAAATGAAAGGTTTCCTCCCTGGCGATTCTTCCGAGTGCATCGAGTCAAATTGAATGGTCCGGCCAATGCAAACCAGCCCCGTTTCGGATTTCACAGTCTCCATACTGGCGGAGCGCACTTCCTACTACTGGATGGATCTGTTCGCTTCATCAGTGAAAACATCAATCACTCGGCAACCGATTATTCCGCAAATGTTGATCCCAGCGAATTCGGAACCTATCAACGGCTGGCCGGAATCGATGATGCCCAGACAATTGGAGAATTCTAGACCGGATCGCGGTCTGGAATGTGGCCTCACAGCGCGCGTTTCGCCAGTGAAAACGCTGGTGTCCGCGTGACGAGGACGAGTAAGTATTTTGCAAGTTGCTTTAGAGAGCATTTTAGGACTTGATCAATCCGGTCCTGGCGCGCGGATTATTCGATGTATTACCGATTTCAACCCAAATCTGACCCACATTTGAAAATGATGCCCGCGTGTGCTCGTATCCTCAAAGTCTTTTGCTTCTGCCTGCTTCTCAGTTTTTCAGCTTGTGGACAGTCCGGCCCACAGCTTGGCCTTGTCGAAGGTCGCATCACGCTTGACGGGAAGCCTCTGACCGATGCCACCGTGACTTTCATTTATTCTGGTGAAAATGGCACCACGTCATCCGGAAGTACTGACGCAAATGGGCATTATTTCCTGAAGTACACCTTTCGGAAAGCGGGAGCCATGGTCGGCCATCATGATGTGAAGATTGAAATTGAAGGAGCAGCCGCCGTTCGCGAGAATCAGGGGAAAAAATCTGAAACAGGAAACAACGGGATTCCAGACAAGTATAGGGAACCGGGAACCTTGACTGCCCATGTGAAAACCGGTCGGCAAAAGATCAACTTCGACCTTTCCTCCTCCCCGTAGCTCGTATTGCTCGAAACACCCGACTTCAGTTCGATCAATTCAATTACCTTACTGATACCCGCTGATGAAAATGATGAATCCACAAGACCGACTCATCGTGAAGTATACTGTGCTGCTCACCCTGACAATGTCTCTCTTCGCCACGAAACAGGCTGCTGCTGAGAAGCAGGCACCATGGAACGTTCTCTTCATTGCCGTGGACGACCTGAATCACTGGGTCGGATACATGGGAAGGAATTCTCAGACACTCACGCCGAATCTGGATAAGCTCGCGGCGCGGGGAGTTCGATTCAACCATGCCTATTGCGCGGCTCCGCTGTGCAATCCCTCACGCGCGGCAGTGATGTCTGGATTGCGCCCCACCACCTCCGGGGTCTATGACAACAATGAGGACTGGCGAACGGTCATTCCCGTGGAACAGACCCTGACGACCACTTTCCGAAATGCCGGGTATCAAGTCTCAGGGGCGGGAAAAATTTATCACGGAAAGTATCCTCGACGCCGTGAATGGGATGACTACCTCACCAACGTCGGATCCGACCCTGTTCCCAAAGGGAACAAGGGAGTGGGAGGAATTCGCTTTGCACCGCTCGATTGCGCCGATGAGGATCTGCGCGAGTGGAAAATTGTGAACTACGGCATCAAAAAACTCTCCACAAAACAGGATCAACCATTTTTCCTGACGATTGGGCTGCACAAGCCGCACATGCCGTGGGATGTTCCACGCAAATATTATGACCTGCATCCGTTGGACTCCATCCAGCTTCCACCGGTTCGAGATGACGATTTCGACGATCTCCCTGAATCCGCGATCAGGATGGCGAAACCGGATGGAGATCATGCGGAAATTCTGAAATCAGGACGATGGAAAGAAGCAGTTCAAGGGTATCTGGCTGCCATTTCGTACAGCGATGCCATGATTGGTCGCCTCATTGACGCTTACGATCGCTCGCCTGATCGTGACCGGACCATCATTGTTCTTTGGGGAGATCATGGCTGGCATCTGGGTGAAAAGAAACATTGGCGAAAATTCGCCCTCTGGGAAGAAGCAACAAGAACCCCCTTGATCTGGCTGGTGCCGGGGCTCACTGCGGAGAATCAGGTCTGTCATCGGACTGTCGACCTGATGTCGATCTATCCAACTTTGACCGATCTCTGCGGAATTCCAACTCCCCGGCATGTTGAGGGAGTCAGCCTGAAGCCCCTGCTGGAGAACCCTGACTCTGCATGGAACCAGCCGGCTCTCACAAGCTATGGGGCCGGAAACCATACGGTCCGCACGGAAAAATGGCGCTATATCCGCTATGCGAATGGAGACGAAGAACTCTACGATGAGCAGCGGGATCCATATGAATGGACAAACCTGGCCGCAGATCCTCAATTCTCTTCGAAGAAAGCCGAGCTTGCCGAATTTCTCCCGAAACAGATTCAAACCCCGCTTCGGCTTCGAAAAAAGTAAACGGAAGACGACTAACCAACTCCTATGGAAACTGAATGATCTTCCCGACCGCGTCCGATCGGACAGTTCCGTCGAAATCGATCAAGGGGCGTGAATTTTCAACCCGCCCCAGCTTCCGGCAGCCGGGACCGATTCCTGTCCATCCGAGATCATCTTTCTTCGTCTCCGCAAATGCCAGCAGGCGTTCAACAACATCAGGGTGTTCCGCGGCAACGTCATTCTTTTCACTCTTGTCGTTGATGAGATGAAACAACTGGGGCCGCAGGGGTTCTCGTCGTCCATTGGGGCCGTCTCCGAGAGCCAGATGTAATTTCCAAGGCCCCAGCCGGACAGCTTCCAGCGTCAGTCCTCGAAAATAGAAATAGTTGTCGCGGGCCGACGGTGTTATGTCGCTTCCGGATAGCGTCGACCAGATATTCACCCCGTCAATCTGATGCTGAATTGACTTCTCTGCGCCTGCCAGGCTGGCAAAAGTTGGAAGCAGGTCCATCATGGCCGTCATCTCATCAGTGCTGGTTCCCGCCGGGATTTTTCCTGGCCACCATGCCATTGTACAGACCCGCATCCCTCCTTCGAATGTCTGGGATTTTGACCCTCGTAAAGGAGAGTTGTCTCCTCCCTGGTGAAGTGGTCCCCCGTTGTCACTGGTAAAGATCACCAGGGTTTTGTCTGCAAGATCCTTCTGTCGAATCGCATTCATTACCTCTCCAACGCTTGCATCGATTTCCTGTATCCAGTCACCTCGCAGCCCATTCGGGGAAGTGCCGTGAAAATCCGTTGAAGGATAAAAAGGAAAATGAACAGCCGTGTGAGGAAGGTAGAGAAAGAACGGACCATTCTGGTGCTCGTCAATAAATTGAATGGCTCGACGGGTGTATTCCCGCGTGAGTAGCCGCTGTTCCTCATTTCGTAATCTCCCGATCACTTTCCCGTTCTCCATGATTGGAATGGGAGGTTGTGCGTGTCCTCTGGCCCCTGCCTCGTCTTTCTGGGATTGGGCCGATTTGAGAGTTGCGGTGTTGGGAACGGGAAGCGGCTTGCTGAAACTGCTTTTCGCCCCATCAGCAGCTGGCCCCATATCATTGGAATAGGGAATTCCATAGAAATAGTCGAATCCTTGCTGATTGGGTAAGAATTCAGACTGGTCTCCCAAGTGCCACTTTCCGATACAGGCCGTCGCATAGCCGGCTGACTTCAAAACCTCCGCGATGGTCTGCTCCTCAGGGCTGAGTCCAATCCGGGCGTCAGGAAACAGAACATGGGAAATGGGGAGGACCCGCTTGGGGTAGCAGCCGGTCATCAATGATGCTCTGGACGGAGAACAAACGGGGGCGGCATAATGACTCGTCAGTTTTCTTCCTTCACGCGCCATTCGATCAAGATGAGGAGTTTTGTTGCTTGAACCATAAGGACCGATTTCTCCATAACCCAGATCATCAATATTAATAACAACGATATTGGGCTGAAAATCAGAAGCCAAGCCTCTGGAGTTTGTCGAAATGATGTCGGGAATAAGTAGATGAACAAAGAAGCATAAACTTATCACCAATAGTCGATCGGAGTTCTTCATTGCTTGTTTCTATAAGAGTTGTTCCTATGGCCGTCTCAGGATGAAGCAAATTATATAATCTGTTTACACATTACGCATGCCTGTCGTACCCCGACATCATTCATTGGGTGTAGTCGCTGAATGGTGGTGGTACAGATGAACAGGAGAGGGAAGACAGGTCCCCTTGATGGGAGGGGGCTCTCAAAACTTGAGGCTGGGAGCCTCAACAGCCCGGGGAGGGTTCCCCATGTTCATTCAGATTACGGTCCAGTGCGGTGATGTGAAAGCGGAATTTCGGGAAGAGGTGACCGGGATCGGCGGAGCGTCACCGTTCACGGTCTGGATGGTTTCTTGAGAATTGAACGAAAACGGTATCGTTGCCGAGCGTGCCAGAGAACCCACTATTTTGCATCCGTTTCGAAAAAGCTGCGCCGATGGTGCAGAATCTCTCCAATTGCATTAATCGCTGTATCCGGCCGAAACCTCCTCGCCAAACCGCTTATTGAGACGGACTGAGGATCGAAACAGGTGAAGAATAAAGCAGAGATCTTCATGCAGTCGTATCACGACACAGCAGTCTGAAACGCAGACCAGTGAGAGAAACAGATTCTCATCAGGATGTTGAATTTTTCCACCGCCTGAGCCAACGGCGTGATCTATTCATTTCATTGCCAGTTGTGTTAAAGCGTCGGAACAGTAGCGCCGTCCCGAATCTGGCCTGAATATGTGTGTCAAAAAAGCAATTGCCTGCAGAGGGGAGAGCACCAGCTCTGATCCCGATGTGAAAGACTCAAATGTCGACCACTGTTGATTCCCCGCACAAATCGATGTTCGACTCACCGTTAGCCAGCGTTGCGTCTTTGCAGCGGGCACTCGATTCGTCGATGACCCGTCGGGCTCAGGAAACGAAATCATCTCGAATTGTGATTGTCGATGACGAAGTTTCGCAGATCCGCAGTCTCAAACAATATTTGTCAGAGGCCGGGTATTCGAATTTTGTCACCACCAACGACGCGACTGAAGCCGTCGATCTGGTGCGCGAGGAAAAGCCGGACATGGTGCTGCTCGACATCGCCATGCCGGAGGTGAGCGGAATTGACATCCTGCATATATTCAGTCTTGATCAGACGATGCAGCATGTTCCCGTCATTATTCTCACTGATACAACAGACCGGGAAATCAAGCATCTCTGCCTGGAGCTGGGAGCCTCCGACTTCCTGGCCAAGCCGGTTGATCCGATGGAGTTGCTGCCTCGCGTCCGCACGTTGCTGTTGAACAAACAATTCCGGGACCAGCAGACCAGTCATTCTGAATGGCTGGAAGAACAGGTCCGTAAACGAACCGCCGAACTGGCCGCTTCGCGTGAAGAGGTGGTTCATTGTCTTGCACGAGCCGGTGAGTTTCGTGACGACGATACCGGACACCATGTTGCGCGTGTCGGAAAATATGTTGCGGTGATTGCCAGGGAGTTAGGATTCAGTCCTTCCCGTGTCGAAATTGTGGAACTGGCGGCACAACTTCATGACATCGGCAAGATCGGAATCCCTGATGCCATTTTGCATAAGCCGGGAAAACTCGACGACACCGAGTACTCCATGATGAGATCGCACTGCGCGATCGGCAAGGAAATCATTCAGCCTCTTCCGCCACAGGAAGCCGCGATCATGCGCGGGCATTCGCGACTTGGGTCAAGTATGTTACATGTTCCCAGTTCTCCATTGCTGATGCTGGCGGCCCGAATTGCACAAACTCATCACGAACGCTGGGACGGCACCGGTTATCCACTGGGACTTCAGGGGGAAGACATTCCAATTGAAGGTCGAATGACTGCCGTTGCGGATGTGTATGATGCCCTGAGTACGAAACGTGCCTATAAACAGCCCTTCTCACGTGAGAAATGTTTTTCCATTCTCGAGGAAGGTCGTGGTACTCATTTCGATCCGAAGGTGCTCGACGCCTTCTTTGCTCGCGCCGACGATATTATTCAAATCCAACTGGACTATATGGACCGGTAGGTGTTTCGCTCTGCTACAATTGAGACATCGCCTGAGTTACAGCCAATTGGTTTGTCGGCATGACGTGAGCGTAAACACTGAGGGTCATTGCAGGGTTTGAATACCCCAATACTTGTGCAGCAGCTGTGATCAGAGTCCGCCGACCGATCAGTGCGAGTGTGTTCCAGAAGAGGTACCCGTTATCGTTGAGGGTTTGAGCCCGCAAGGTTGGTATCGCCAAAGCTCCTGCTGAGCCGCATGAAAAATCGGGCTTTCCATGATTTGCGGCTCGGCGGGAGCCTCGCCCTCCCAAAACCGATTCCATCATGGAAAAGAGGCTCAAAACATTGAGCTTTTCAATAAGTGCAACTGTAGTCCTAAACTGAAATTTGCGAATACAGCAGGCGACCCGATTTTATGATTCCCCCTTGAATTACAGCCAGGAAGTTCGAACGATTTTCCAGTAGGGAAACGTGCTTGATGATGTCGCCATCGACGACAAGAATGTCTGCGAGTTTTCCGGATTCCAACGTTCCAAGTTCATCGGCACGCCCGAGAATTTCTGCTCCGGTTTTCGTCGCGCAGGTAATTGTCTCCAATGCCGGGATGCCGACATAGTTCACAAAGAAACTGAGTTCCCGTGCATAGTCCCCGTGAGGGTTCCAGGCAAATCCATAATCTCCCCCCATTCCGAGACGTCCTCCTGCCTTAAGAATTCGTCGGGCGGATTCAGCTCCTCCGTCGAGTGTTTCCTGGTGTCCGTCAATCACTGCTTGTGACAGGCCGAATTCCGGTCCGCGTTCGATACTGGCATATTCAAAATAGAGAGCAGGAACACAAGGGACATCCCGTGATAACAATAAATCCATGGCCTCATCATCCATGAATGTTCCATGTTCAATCGCATCGTAGCCGGCCCGGAGAGCGTTCTTGATTCCATCAGTGGCCCGGCAATGACCGGTCACTTTTAATCCGTGATTGTGAGCCGTCTGGACAACGGCATGCATTTCCTCGAATGTCATACAGAGAGTGTGATGATCATTCGTGTCCGGGGCAGCAGCGTCCCCTGTCGGATATGTTTTGACCCATTCAATTCCATCCTTCACCAGCTTGCGAACAGCGGCTCTCGCCTCATCCGGTCCGTTAACAAGAAGGACGAGGCCGTCCATTCCGATTTTTCGATAATCCGGATTCCAGTCCATCAAACCACCGACACCGCAAATCTCCCGACCACTCGCCGCCAGTCGCGGTCCGGGGATCAGGTCCTTCTCAATGGCTTTCTTCAGCCAGACATCAATGTTAAAAAGACTTCCTCCGCTTCTGGCGGATGTATAGCCACATTCCAGGGCGAGCTTTGCATTACAGGATGCAAGAAGTGTGACATATTCCACCGGATATTTAATATCCAGATCTTCGAGAGCCGCGACATTAAAATAAGTGGGATGAAAATGGGCTTCGACCAGTCCCGGCAGAATCGTTCCACCTTGAGCATCAATCACAGTTGCTGTTGGTTCCAAAGGAGGAGCGTTCGAAGTTGGTCCTGCATAGGTGATATATCCGTCCCGTGAGATCAGGAGTCCATCTGGAATCGGCGCGGCTCCCGTACCCGGTATCAGTTGCCCATTGCGGATAATAAGTGTCCCCTGAGCATTCTTCATCGGCGGAACTCCCCTTTGGCAAAAGACGTCATCTGATTGGTCACTTTCTCTGCAGGTTAATCCAGAGACCCCAGGAAGGCATGCAGGAAACCGAGCGTTTGCTGTGTTCGTTCCCAGTGAATCAAGTGAGGTGTTTCAGGCAGTTTGATCCGGATGCAATCGGAGATCAGCCGCTCCGCTTCTTCCGCTTCCGTGTCAATCAACATTCCGCCAGCTGAAGGGTCCGCCTGAAGCAGCAATGTGGGACAGGTGATCCGGCGAAGAATTTCGGTCCGATTATATTCTTCCATCCAACGGCCGCTCAGGAGGGGGGCCAGTGTCTCTGGGTCGAGATGTGACAAGCATCGGGCTGCGAATCGAAGACTGACAGCGCCTCGCTGGTCTTTTACTCGAAAGACACGATCTGTTTGCGGGTCGACCAATTGCAAATTCGCGACAGCACCCGCCAGTTCCGGGAGTGGCAGAGATGAACCTGCGAGTGACTGGACTCCTTCGAAAAAGCTGTACCAGGTGGTCTCGCGCAGACGGCTTCCCAGTGTTTCAAATGGCGGATCCTCCATGACCAGTGCGCGAACCGCATCTGGCACCTGTGCTGCGACGGCTGCGGCCACCATTGCTCCCAGTGAGTGACCGTAGACAACTGCCGGTTCCTCCAATCGTTTCAGCAACTTCACAACATCAGGGACATAGTCGACAACACGGTACTCCCCTGGAGTTCGATCTGAGAGTCCGTGCCCTCGGAAGTCGATTGCAAACGTTTGCCATCGCGGGGTCAGACCGGAAAGCAGCGGAAGAAATGACTGCCAGCGACGAGTCACTCCATGAAGGAAGACGACTGGCATTCCCGGAGCGGAACTCCGCAGGCAATTGATTCGCCGCGAGTCGACTTCAATCCATTCCTCTTCCGTAATCGGTGCTGGCACTGCGGGTTGTTCCTGTGGTGTTCAAGAAATAATAGCGCATTCACATGAGGTGTTCACACTCCTGCCATGCGGACATCAGTGTTTTTACTGGTGAAACGCGGTTCTTTGGCACACGGCAGAGCAATTTTCTCTGGCGGGTTTCGGGAACACTCAATACAAAAATTTCCCTCGAAAACCTGATTAATCCACTTGCTTGTTCATATGTGTCTTTGTAAAAGTGTATTCAGAATTCTGAATACACTTCAAAACGTAACGTACTTCACTTCCCGTGTCAAATCGATTCTTCACTGATCTCTGGGGGAGCAGATGGCTTTGGCTGTCCCGCTGAACGGCGGTTGCCGCTGCTTCCTGGATCATGTTGTGGATCAAATCTTTGGTGGTTTTCTTGCTCTTCTACCTGTCAACTTTTCGTTTCATTGTCATGAAAGGTGCTGATCATGTGGAGAAACACTGGCGATCGTGATTCGCTGACAATCTTACGCACGCTGCCCGAATGGAAATTACGAGGAACCAGCGGACATACTCGAGGGTTTACCCTCATTGAACTGCTGGTGGTGATCGCGATTATTGCAATCCTGGTTGCATTGTTGTTGCCGGCGGTTCAGCAGGCACGCGAAGCGGCGCGCCGCTCGCAGTGCAAAAACAATCTCAAGCAAATCGCGCTGGCGACCCACAACTTTCACGACACGTACGGACACCTTCCATGGTCAGGAATTTCCATGGACAACGGTGCTCTGGTCGATGGACAGCGGGGATCTCTCTTTTTCTGGATTCTCCCTTACCTGGAATACACCAACTTGTTTCAATCGGCCAACCGGAATATGGAAGCTTCTGTTGGAGGTCGCCGTGCTGCCCGGCATCTGATTGTGAGCTATCTCTGTCCAACAGATGCATCTGGTTCGGAGTTCAGCTATCCGGCTGGAAGCTCGGGGGCTCCTGGAAATTCGATTCTTGACAATAACTGGACATTGGGAAGCTATGAATACAATTTCCAGGTCTTCCGGGAACGCATGTCGAACTCCAGCACTTATAACAAACAGCGGTTCTCCGATATTACTGATGGACTTTCCAATACGATTATGTTTGCGGAAACACTTCAGCGTTGTGGAAAAGAGACAGGCAGTGCCGACACCATTCAATGGGGAACCCTGTGGGCACATCCTGCACACAATGATGTCCGCTGGGCTCCCATCTTCGGGGGTGGAACGACAGGGAGCGGTGCGACTGAAGTCAGTATGATCGATGACACGTCGCTGGTCCCACAGAGCGTCACAAGAAAGGCAGATTGCGACCCGAGGAATTCTGTTGCCTCCCAGCATATAGGAGGGGTTCAAGTTGCCCTTGCTGACGGGAGTGTTCGTTTCGTCAGCAAGTCGATTAGTGGCGAAATCTTCTGGGCAGGCTGCACTCGCAATGGACATGATCTGCTCGGTGAGTGGTGACGGTTGCAATGTCGCCGGGGGAGTGGATGTGCCTCACATGAATCTTTCTCTCTCGGCTGCGAATTTTTCTTTCCTCATAATGGTCCATCATTCACATGAGCACATACGCAAAGCTGTTGCCGGCAAGTGCCCGGTTCGTGGGAGTCTTTCTCCTCCTGACAGGGTGTTCATCTCCTCCGCCACCAATGGCCACTCTGACGGGAACCGTCACCTGGAAGGGGGAGACGCTGAATCATGGACGGATCTACTTCAATGTGAACAACGGGGAGTCGGTTGTCTCATCCGAAATCAGCGAACATGGGGGATACACCGTGAAAGGGCTGAAAGAAGGACTGGCAAAAGTCGCGGTCGTGACACCACCTTTGGGGGCGATGCCTGATCCTGAGAATCGTGCCGCCGAATTGGAGCCTTCCCTTCTCTTTACTCCATTAGAGATCCCGAAAAAGTTTGCCCGTGTTGAGACATCGGGAGTGACCGTTCAAGTTTCTCCTGGTGCATCGACTCTTGATATCCATCTGAAGTGAACGGCATGCCGGGCAGGCAATCGTTCGTCATCCTGTGATTCCGGTTGATTCACTTTGCATTTCAACCATCCACTGCACACTCAACGTTGTGGTTCTCAATTTCATGAATATTTCTATCCCCGATACCCCGATTGCCCGGTCCACATTGGCGGACTCCGCCTATGAAACGTTGCTTGAGGCAATCGTCTCCGGAACATTACGCAGCGGCGCCGTGTTGACGTCGGTCGGAGTGGCGAATCAATTTCATATCAGCCGCACTCCGGCACAGGAGGCACTTCGAAGACTGACTGGAGACGGCCTGCTCGAAATGCCCACGGGAAAACGGGCGACCGTGAAAAAGTTCACGCGGGAAGACGCAATCGAAATCTATGAGATGCGGATGCTGCTCGAAGGGGAATGCGCGGCCCGCGCAACCATTCGAATCGATCAGAAGGATTTGGCCGAACTTCGTGTCCAGGTTGAAGGTCTGCTGAAATCTGAAGTGAACGTGGACTGGTGCTCTCGGGCGTTGCAATGTGACGCCTGGTTTCATGAGCAGTTGGCAGAAGCCTCGCAAAGTCGTCGGTTGTGCGAGAACATTGATCGTTACCGTCTGCTCGTACGCGGGTTCTGCCGCATGATCGGCACAGAGAAACATCTGCAAGATGCCGCCCACGAACACCTCGAAATTGTGTCGGCTCTGGAGCAACGCGATCCTGAGAGGGCGCGTGAAACGATGCAGCGTCACATCCAGTTGCGGCTGAACGTTGTACTTCGCGAAGTCTTCCAGAACACGGAGTCTTGAACATGTCGAATGGTTTACGCTGGCTGCTGCTCGTTGGCGCAGTGTTGGTGATGAGTGCGTTGGGGGTGAGTGCGGACGTATCGGTTGCTGCGAACCCGAACCAGTCTATTCAGGTCGCTCCACCCAAAAAAATCGTGCTGATTGCCGGGAAGAAAAGTCACGGTCCGGTGGGGAATGGAATTCATGATTATCCCTGGTCGGTCAAACTCCTGAAGGTCATGCTCGACAACTCCAGCGTCGCCGATCAGGTGCGGGTGGAATATCACCTTGATGACTGGCCGGAGGATCCACAGACGCTGGAGGATGCCGACACGATACTCATCGTGTCGGACGGACGGGACGGAGACAAGTACGAGGAAGCGCCGCATTTCAGCAGTCTTGAACGGCGGGATTTGATCGCCAAACAGATCGCACGCGGTTGCGGGTTCGCGACGTTTCATTTTTCAACATTCGCTCCGGATGATCGAGCCGATGACATTCTCGACTGGTCTGGAGGGTATTTCGACTGGGAAACAAATGGAAAGCGGGATTGGTATTCAGCGATCAGAACGCTTGATGCTCCCATCGAATTAGGGGATCCGCAACATCCGGGCTTACGCGGAATCCACCCATTCAAAATGAAGGAAGAGTTCTACTTCAACCTGCGATTTCGTGAAGGAGACAAAACACTAAAACCATTGCTGATCGTTCCGGATCTCAAGGGGCGCGAACCCGACGGCAATGTCGTTGCCTGGGGACGGGAGCGCTCTGACGGGGGACGCGGATTTGGAACAACATGCGGGCACTTCTATGAAAACTGGAAGAATGATGATTTCAGGCGTCTGATACTAAATGCGCTCCTCTGGACCGCGAAGGGGGAAGTCCCTGAACAGGGAGTCGAATCCCGATTCTATACACACACCGAAATCACCAGTGCTCTGACTGGTGTTGAAGGCACGGAACGTGCCGTTGTTGATATGCGTCCGATTCGGGCTCTCATTCTCGGCGGCAATCATCACCCCGGACACCACTGGAAGGAAACTTCTCCCGTCATCAAACAAAGTCTGGAACGTGATCCGCGCATCTCCGTCGAACTCTCGGGGGAGATTGAAGATCTCGCAACATCCAGAATTCACGACGTCGATTTACTCGTTCTGAACTACTGTAACTGGGAACGTCCCGGCTTGAGTGAGGCCGCAAAAGAAGGATTGCTCCGTTACCTGCGAAATGGAGGAGGACTGGTGATTGTCCATTTCGCAAATGGAGCGTTTCATCATTCGCTTCCCAAAGCGGGAGACTCCGACTGGCCGGAATATCGGAAGATCTGCCGCCGTGTCTGGGACCATTCCAATCGTGGAACCGGTCACGACCGCTACGGAAAGTTTATGGTGGAAATCGAGCCAAAAGATCATCCCATCACTTCCGGAATGGAGACTTTTCAGACAACGGATGAATTGTATTTCGGTCAGGTTGGAACAGAGCCGATCTCCGTTCTGGCAACGGCCCGTTCCACGGTGACCGGAAAACAGGAACCGATGGCCTTTGTTTATGAATATGAGCAGGCCCGAGTCTTTCAAACCGTTCTGGGACATTCCGTGGAATCACTTCAAACTGAAGGGACTGCCGAACTGCTGCGCCGCGCTGCTCCATGGGTGACACGAAGAGAGCAATTACGTCCTGGTCAGTTAAAACCATTCGCATCCTCTTCAACACCCTTGAATCAAGAATCATTAGCAGATGGAAAATTCAAAAAAGGATTAAACGCATCAGCAGGAGGAGCGTGGATTCAAGGTCAACCGGAATTCGGTGAACAACCGCTGACATTCGAATGCTGGATAAAACTGCAGAGTAAAGAAAAATATAATATTATTGTCGCCCATGAAGAAAAGTCGTCCGGAACACATTGGGAGCTATTTACACTTCCCGGGAGTGGTGTACTGACCGCATACATGCCGGGACAAACACCAGATCATATTCATACTTCCAGAAATATCTGTGACAATCAATGGCACTATATTGCGATGGTTTATGAAACCCATCGTGTGCGGTTATATGTTGATGCAAAGCAGGTTGCAGAACAGAAGATTGAAAGCAAGGGACTTCCCCGACATCCCGGAAATCTGGCCATCGGAACATTGGTTTCCGGATTGCTCGGCTGCCATGGTGTCATTGATGAAGTGAGATTGTCGCGCGGAGTGAGAACAATCGAACTTCCCCAGTCCCCGTTCTCACTGGATGAATCCACAATCGGTTTATGGCGATTCAATGAACTGGGAGAGAACGGTACTTTCCAGGATGAGTCCAGACATCAACGCACTGCTCGTCCTACAGCAACTTCCGCGGCAGGAAATGCCACATCCGAAAAAGCCAGAACGAAAGATCATTTCGGAGTCGAAGCGGTTGGCTTTCAGTGGACGGAGCAGGATTCCGTCGACAATCGATGGAATCAGTCCGATGTCGGCCCATTTCTGGCCAGTTCCATTTTCCTCCCGGACATGGCTCCTGTCGAGAAAGGACTTTCCATCAAAGTCGGAAGTCCTTCCTCGAGAGGAGCAGTTTGTTTTGACACCGGACGACTGGAATGGAGAGCAGCCTGGACCGGGGGTTTTCTCAACTTTCATCCGGCCCGGTTCGGACTCATTCAATCCCCAAAAATCGCTGGCGACCTGAAACTTGCCAGTCAGCGGACAACCGGTTGGGGAACGTCTGATACTCAATTTCAGAAAGTCTCACTTCGCGGAAATCGGGTTGTGCTGCAATACCGGGTGGGCACCACGATGGTGCAGGAATCTCCCGACCTGCAAACGGAGGAAGGCCAATCCCTCTTCATTCGAGAGTTCGAACTGGGAGATGTAAAAGAGTCTTTCCTGATACCGCTGTTTTCCGGCCGACCCCCGTTTCAGCAACAGTCGCGACATGGACTCACAGTGGCCACATCCGATTCTGGAGACCGGATGATTGCATTCGCAATTGCGGAAGGAATTGTTCCATTTCAGATTCACAATCAGACGGAGTTGGTTCTTCCGGTCGCAGCTCATGCGCATCCCCGGCAGTTCAAAATCTTTTCCTGGTCGGGAGCGAGTTCTGATCTCGACACGTTTCTTCGAACGGTTGAAAGAAACCTGAAGCAGACTTCCTTTGCACAGCTTCCTCTTTCCGGAGATTCTCGCTGGAAGGACCCGATTCAAACGAAGGGAACTCTCGGCACCGGACCCGGTCCTTATTTACTTGATACATTAACACTCCCGTTTGACAATCCATATCGCGCGTTGATGTTTGTCAGTGGTCATGATTTTTTCTCCAATGGAGACATTGCCGTCAGCACTGTCCATGGGGATGTCTGGATCGTCTCTGGAGTGAATGACGAACTGAATCAATTAAAATGGAAACGCTTCGCAACGGGTTTGTTTCAACCATTAGGTTTAAAAATCATTCACGATCAGGTTTATGTCTTAGGACGCGATCAGATCACACGTCTTGTAGATACGAATGGAGATCGTGAAGCGGATCATTATGAGTGTGTGAATAATACTTATGAGACATCGACAGGGGGACATGATTATGTTGCCTGTCTGGAAACGAACTCGATAGGGGACTTTTATTTCGTCCATGCCACACGGGGAGTTGTACGGGCTCCGTCTGATGGAAGTCCTTGTGAATCGATTGCTACCGGATTACGGAATCCCAACGGAATGTCGGTCGGGCCGGGAGACGTGATCACCGCTGCTCCACAGGAGGGAACATGGACTCCCGCCTCGGCAATCATGCAGGTCAGCAAGGGAGACTACTACGGTTTCAGCGGGCTGAAAATTACGGAACAGCGACCGCTGGGATATGACCTGCCCCTCTGCTGGATTCCGCGCCTCGTCGACAACTCAAGCGGTGGACAAACCTGGGTGACCAGTGATCAGTGGGGGCCGCTCGCTGGACAACTGCTCCATTTCTCGTTTGGGAAGTGTCGGATGATGCTTGTTCTTCGCGAGGAGGTACAGGGAACCGTTCAAGGAGGCACGGTGGAATTCCCGTTTGACTTTGAATCGGGAGTGATGCGGGGACGTTTCAGCCCCCATGACGGACAACTCTACGCCAGCGGACTTCAAGGATGGGTTTCAGCGGCCATCCAGGATGGCTGCCTGCAACGGGTTCGCTACACGGGCCGGCCTATCGATCTTCCGGTTGGAATTCGCACATTAAAAAACGGACTGGCGATCACCTTTTCCCGCCCCCTGGATCCTCTGTCCGCCAATGAGATCGATAACTATTTTCTGCAACAATGGAATTATCGTTATACCGCCGGTTACGGCTCGCCGGAGTTACGTGTCTCCAGCCCACTGGAGGAAGGACGGGACGACGTGACCGTTCGTTCTGTAACTCTACTTGAGGATGGCTGCACGGTGTTTCTGGAGATTCCGGACCTGCGTCCCGTCATGCAGATGTCGATTCAATACAAGCTTGCTTCGCGCGACGGAGAGCCAGTTGAACAGACGATTGTCTATACAATTCATCGGCTGAACTCGGAATCAATGGAGACTTCCCGTCTGAACCGGACTGCTCCCGCGCTGCCGGGTTTGCTGACGGCGGAGGAACAGGCAGAGCTTCGCCCCGGTCTGACGGCACGCTTTGAACAGGATGGAGAGCATGATATTCGCCGAATGCGGATGGCCGCCCTGTCCGTTCCGGAAGGAACCGCTCCCACTTTGTTTCTGAAGCCGGGCTCTTTCAAGGTCGTGAATGAAGGCTATCTGAAAGTTTCACTCAAGGGGACTTATCAGTTCTGGCTGGAAGGTTCAGGTCAGGCGGAACTTTTTCTGAATGGGATTCGTGTTCTGTCTGAGCAGGGAATGTTTGATCCGTCGCGTCGTGTGGAGGTCTCATTGCATCGCGGAGAGAACCGGATTGAATTGCGATATATTTCTCCTCATGATGGAGATGCCCGCTTCCGACTGATGTGGCGCGGAGAGGATTTCCCGGAAGAACCAGTCCCTCCGACTCTCCTCTGGAGTCGGGGGAACGATCCCGCACTCGACATCGCCGACCAGCGGCGTCACGGACAGGAATTGTTTAAAACGCATCGTTGTACCAATTGCCATTCTGTTTCCACATCTTCGGACAGGGATGAAATTCCCCGTGACGCTCCTCAGTTGCAGAATGTTGGAAGCCGGTTGACTGCGGAATGGATGGCGCAGTGGCTTCTCAAACCACACCAGTTGCGACATCAGACAACAATGCCGCAACTTCTGAATCCCGAACTTCCGGAAGATCGGCAGCAGGCCGCTGACATCGCTGCCTGGCTCCACTCGTCCCGCTTCGTTTCCACCTCCGAACGGATCAAACTTCCAGAGGCCGTTTCCGACACGGCTTCCAAGGATTTGATCGGACAGGGAGAGCGGCTGTTTACGGAACTCGGGTGCTATGCGTGCCATCACTTCGACTCACCGTCTCAATCCGAGGAATATGGGAGACTGTCGCTGGCGGGAGTCTCATCCAAATTTCACACGGACGCACTGGCGAACTTCCTGATTCAGCCGCAGGCCCACTTTCAACTCACCAGAATGCCTGATTTCCGACTGAGCGAAACAGAGTCAGCAACCCTGTCGGCTTATCTGCAATCCCGGTCAAAGGAGTCGCTGGCACCGATCCCGGAACTGGCCGGGGCTGACCCGACTCGGGGGCGCGAACAGTTCTTAAGGCTCGGCTGCGGAAATTGCCACTCAACAGAGGGATTGCCCGATTCGTTCTCCCCAGCAACCCGCGTTCCGCTTCGTGTCGACAGTCTTGGAGGATGTCTTCAGGAAGAGCCAGGGAATGCCCCCCGGATTTCCCGCTATGTTTTCGATCAGAATGAACGAACCAGTCTGCATTTCTTTCTGAAATCAAACTCCCCGGCATCGCTTCAAACCGTTTCCCCATCTGAAACAGCTGCGCGGTTATTCACGTCCCTGCGCTGTGCGGCTTGCCATTCGCGGGACCACACCGTCAGTCCTCGGGCGATGATTGCAATCGAAGAGTTTGACACTGGTCTACTGCCGGAATCTCTTCCAGTGCTCACATGGACCGGAGAAAAGCTGCAACCAGAGTGGATGTTCCGGTTTCTAAAGGGGGAGATTTCGGAAAAGCCGAGAACCTGGCTCAAAGCCCGTATGCCGGCATTTCCTGCTTATGCGCAGGACCTGACAGCCGGACTGGCGGCAGAACATGGCATGGCGGTCGTTCCTTCTTCACACCAGTTCCAACCGGTTCTGGCCTCGATCGGTCATGAATTGAGCCACAAAAAGATCGGCCTTGATTGCCGTCAATGTCATGCCGTTGGTGAAGAGCAACCGGCAGGAGACAAGAACACACAGATTGCACTCGGGATTAATTTCGTTCAGGTCCGGGAACGCTTGCGTCCGGAATTCTTCCGTCGCTTCGTGCTGGACCCGCCTCGCTATGAGGTGAACACCAAGATGCCCAAACTGGCAGTGGATGGAGTCTCCACAAAAATCCGCACTCACTTCGACGGCGACGCCCGGCAACAGTTCGAAGCGCTCTGGAACTATATTCAGAGTCTGGAAGAACAGCCCTGAAAAAGGGGGGACATCCTCGTGCCTTGTCAGGCTTCAAACTGAGGGTTGTTTCACATGTTCCGCGGCTCGTTGGCCGCTCCCGTTTCGATTCTTCCACCCTAATTTTTGATACTGACGCAACACTCGTCATCTGGTCTGTATCCGTTCTGCCTGTGGCCCGAAGACGCCGGAAGAATTAAGAGCCGCGAACAAAACCTCTCAAACCATGAAGATTTCCTTTCCGCGAGCGGATCGGGGTCAGTTTTGTTAGGGGTTCTAAACCGGCCTTGTCTCGAAATGACAACCTGTCAGAACAATGTGATCACGCCGCCACAATCTACGGAATCGGTAAAGTCGACCGGACCGGCATGACGATAAAAGTTGAAGGAAACTGCACATTTTGGCATCTGCCCTCCGGGAAAAGCGTTAAAAACCTCGGCAGACGCCCCTTCAGAATTCACGTCTAAGCCATTTTCTGCAAAGTTGTTACAACAAAATGCAACTCAGGGAATACGGCACCTTTGGTAAGGTTAAGCCATGTCTCGTTCGGTACCGATGTTCGGCTTGATCGCCGGTTTTACATTCAGTCTTTCTGGCTGTCTGGGAATGACTGGTGGATTACATGGGACCGGTGGATTGCTTGGAGGATGTGCTCCGTCCCTTTCTGAATGCGTTGGCGAAACCCCAGCCTGCGGTGTTGCTCCACGGAAGTCGTGCCTGCATCAACAGGCGCGGCAAGGGTGTCGATGCAGGCATCAGGCCCGTCAGGCCGCTGGCTGTGCAACGCCAACATTCGGTTGTGCAACGCCCACACCCGGTTGTGGACTCCCCACCTCGGGGTGTGGTTTTCCGATGGCCGCTGCTTGCGGTTTCCCAGTGGGGGATTGCGGGATGAATGGAATCGGTTTCGATTACGGAGGTGACTCGATCCCGATGGTGCCGGGTGCATTCCCTCAGTACGGTTCTACTTACGATGGATTCTCCAACGGCGGATCCTACCCGCCAGGTCACTGTCCGACATGCCAGAACCAGTCTTTCTCGTCGCAGGCGGCCCCATATGGTGCTCCGATCCCTGAAGGAATGCACTATCAGCCCATGCCGAACGCGCCGGTCCCACCGCCAATGTACCCGGTTCCGTCTCAGTCGAACCCGTCCCGTCCAATGGAACCAACCCCGGCCTCACCGATGTCACCTCAAGATCCCTCGGCGTCAGGAGAATACTTTGCTCCTCCGATTACATCTCCTCCGACCACAATGATGAATCCGGGAATGCCTTACCAGATGATGCCACAGCAGGGAATGGTCTCGTACGATGGACAGTCGCACATGATGATGGCTCCACAAATGCAGATGATGCCGCAACAAAACATGCAGCAGATGCCGATGCAATACATGCCTGCTCCACAGATGCCGGTTCAAATGCCAGTTCACCAGACACAGTATGCACCGTCTTCAACTCCGCCGGCAATCCAGGCATTTTAGACCGATTCCCCAAGTTGTATCACCGATCTGGTAAGCAGATACCACCGTTTTGACTGATCAAAACGTTCTGTGCAGCCACACGACAGATCGAACCGGCGTCGATCCGAAATGCTGATCCCCCTATAACAATACAGCCTTCGATTCCATAGAATTGAACTCGTAGACAATTCAACAATTCTCCACTCGTGTTGCGTCAGCATTCAAAATGAGGGTGAAAGATATCGAAACGGGAGCGGCCAACGAGCCGCGGAACATGTGAGACAACCCGAAGTTTGAAGCCTGACAAGGCACTCGGCTCGAATCCTTGTTGAGACTTAGGGCCTCGTCTATAGTTCAGGGAGACGGTATCGGATCAACATTGATTTACTGATACGGCGTGATCTCTTTTCGCAGACTCAAAGTTTTTTCATGAACCTTGTTGAACTGGCTCAACGAATTCGAAATCTTCGACTTGATAAGAGGATGACACTCGAACAGGTTGCCTCTCGCACCGGATTAACCCGGAGCTGGCTCTCCAAGGTTGAAAATTTTCGAGTGACTCCTTCTCTTTCCGCGCTCGGAGAAATTGCCGCGGCGCTCAACGTTTCGATTGCTCATCTGGTGGAGGGGCTGGATGAGAAGCCTGAAATGGTTCTCATCCGAAAGGAAGACCGCAAGCCTGTCGAACGGGACAAGGATCGTTCAAGAATTCTCTATGAGTCGCTGGCCTACAAGCGAGTGGATCGGGCGATGGATCCTTTTCTGCTGACGATTCCGGCAGAAGACTCCAGCCGTGAACCGATGAGCCACGAAGGTGAAGAATTTCTGATGGTCATCTCGGGCAACGTCGACATGCGTTTTGGGAATGAAACCTATCAGTTGAACGCTGGAGACTGCATGTATTTTGACGGCAGGACACGTCATTGTCTGATTAATCCTTACGCAGGCCCGGCACAGGTTCTTTGCGTCTTTTATGCCCGGCAACTTGGTGGAGACGCAACCGGTGATGATCGTGAATAACTCACCTCTCGTCATCCCAGATGTTCCAGATCATATCGGCATGAACTCACTGAATTGATGTTAACAGGTGAATTAACTGTGAATGTGTTAATCTCCTGGGGTTATTGTTCAATCGTTCTGTATTAATCCCTGAGGCAATTTTCTCAATGGCACTGCGGTCACGGATCCCGAATTCGCTCAGTCGGGTAGAACACCCCAGGGAACGAATCCAGTCATCAAGTCGTTGTCTCCCTTGTTCTGGAGTTTCACAACCGATGATCGACAGGATCTGCTGTATCGATTGCTGAACGTGAATAACTCCACGCGAATCGTTGTTGTCCGCTTCCGACAGCGCCGCATTAAACTCGAGCATCGGCCCCAGAGTCAGAGCAACCGCATGCCCGTGTGGAATCCCGAAATCAGAAGTCAGTGTATATGAAATGGCATGGCAAGCTGTTGTTCGACTATAGTTAATTGCCCGTCCTGCCAGATGAGACGCACGACTCATCCCCTGACGAGATTCCGGTGTCGAATTCTGAACCGCCTCTGCGAGATTTTCGAAAGCCAATGCTGCGGCTTCTCTCGCGTACTCAAAAGAAACCTCATTAGAATACACGCTCCACATCGACTCCACTGCCTGGCAGAAAGCATCCAGACCGGTTTGAGCTGTAATTCTCGCGGGGAGTGCTAAGGTGAGCTGTGGATCGAGTACGCAATAAGAGGGCAACAACCGAGGATGATCAACGGAGTGCTTTACTCCTTCAACATAAACCACCGCAAACTGGGTCGCTTCGCTCCCGGTGCCTGATGTTGTCGGAATCGCAATTAAAGGAATCTCTGTTCCTGAGAAAGATTCTTTATTGTTAATCACCGATAGTAAATCCTGCGTTCCGGTTGAGCAGGCTGCGATCAGTTTCGCGATATCGATAGCAGTTCCTCCTCCAATTGCCAGAACGACGTCGGCCTTCGAACGACGAAACTGTTTCAATCCTACCAGAACATCCTGCAGCTTTGGATTCGGTTCGAACTCACTAAAACAGGTGGTCTTATATTGAGCAAAAATCGGGGCCAGCCTGCGATCCGCTCCGGAATGGGTAAATGCCGTTGCATCGATAACAGCAAAGAGAGATTGTGCCTGCAGTTCTTCTAATACCTTTGGAAGTCGTGCGATGGAATCAAGACAACGCTCATCCAAAATTTCCGACTGCCGTGAAAACCGTGGCGAAGGATTTTCCCCCTTCAACGCAGGCATATCGAGCAGGGAGGGAGATTGAGGCACAGAGATGGACATCGGCAGCTTTCAGGGAAGAGAACCAAGAGTGGTTTGTCAGTATTTCAATTTCGGGTGGAAGAATCGAAACAGGAGCGGCCAACGAGCCGCGGAACATGTTGGACAACCCGAAGTTTGAAGCCTGACAAGGCAGTAGAATCGACAGGAGCGTCTTACCAGGGAATCGACCAGGTTTTCGTGAACGACATAAATCGAATGGCTTCCACAACTCCTTCTTTAATGCCCAGTCCCGAATCTTTAATTCCTCCAAATGGTGTCGATTCAATCCGGTACCCCGGGACCTGATTCACATTCACCGTCCCAGTGCGAACTCCTTTGACCACTTGAATTGCCTTTTCCAGACTTCTTGTGACGACCCCCGTTGAAAGACCAAAGGCGGTGCCGTTGGCAAGTTGAATTGCGTCGTCCACATCTTCAACAACCAGAATGGGTGCCAGCGGACCGAAAGATTCCTGAACGACCATCTCAGCATGACGCGGCACGTCGGTAATCACGGTCGGTTCAAGTAAAGCCCCGTCCCGTTTCCCTCCATAAAGAACTCGTGCTCCTTGTTCAACAGCCTTTGCCGTGACGCTCTGTAAGTGTTTTGCAGACGCTTCTGTGATCACAGTGCCAATACGGGTTTGAGAATCAAATGGATTTCCACACTGATATTCCTTTGTTTTCTCGACGAACATCTCGGTGAACTTTTCAAGAACAGAGCGTTCAATTAGCAGTCGCTTTACTGCAGTACAACGCTGTCCTGAGTTCCTGTATGCCCCTTCCGCCGCCAGTGTGACTGCCAACTCCAGATCAGCGTCTTTCAGTACAATTAATGGCGAGTTCCCTCCTAACTCTAAACAGATCTTTTTATAACCAGCCATCAGACTGATTCGTTTCCCGATGCTGACACTGCCGGTAAACGTCACCAGTTCAATACGAGGATCTCGAATAAGCGGTTCGAGAACAGTATCAACAGGACCAAGAAAAGTGCTTAGATAACAAGGAGGAAGTCCAGCCTCATAAAGTAGCTCAGTAAACTTGAGTGCTGTTAGTGGGGTTCGTTCCGATGGTTTCAAAAGCAGTGGAGTTCCTGCCGCAATGGCTGGAGCGACCTTATGCACAACTTGATTTAAAGGATGATTAAAAGGTGTAATCGCTAACGCCAGACGAAGTGGTTCCCGAACAGTAAAGATTTTTCGACTGAGTCCTTGTGGAGAGATATCTCCGGAGAACGACTGTCCTTCCTCCTTCAGGCACTCCACACCGGCAAGACGCAAGACATCAATCGATCTTCCGACTTCGTAATGAGTTTCTTTGAGACATAATCCTGATTCCGCCGACATGAGATGTGAAAACTCATCGCGCCGTTCCTGAAGCAGAATACGCGCACGATCCAGAATTTCAAACCGTTCATAGTGACTCAATCGAGCCGATTGAGAAAGTCCTTTCAAGACCGCCTGTTCGACGAGTTCCGGCGTGACCAGTTGAGCCGAGCCGACTCGCTCCCCATTGAACGGATGCCGGACCTCAATACTGCTTCCAGTCGTGATCGGTTCACCAGCAATCCACGCGGGAAGTTCAATTCCAACAGGTATTGGGATCAGAGTCATGGACGCTCCTCCCCGTTACAGGTCAATTCAAAGATGTCAAAATTACGCAAGTCTCCTTGCACTCGAGATTGGTCAATGGGAGACAATGGGCGAGAGACAATAAATGGAACCATTTCCTCATAACGCCCTCCGTGAGAACGCAGTCCTTCCTTGAGAACGGACAAGTCATGATGTTCCGGAGTCCGTCCAAGAACCACATTTCGACCGGAGAGAACACAAAGGTCTCCAATTCGATCGGCCGGGAGTTCCAATTTCCGGGCAGCACTTTCGCGATCATAAACTTCGCTCACGCCTTCAATCGCCAACAGAAAAGACGACACATCGCCAATGTTGAGAGATTCCGGTAAATGAACCGTCACAAAGGAACCTAATGCCCCATGATGTAGTACATAAGGATCTGTAATTGGACAGATCACTTTAATCCCGGGACCAAAACGATCTTTAAGTACCGTTTCAATATAAATAACATTCGGTTCTCCGGTGATACGATTCTTTCCGTTCATTCCATGATCGGCCGTCAGCCCCAGGACCGCACCGAACTCAAGAAATGCGCCGAACCGTTCATCCATGGCAGCATAAAAATCAAGCGATTCCGGTGCTTCGGGGGCATACTTGTGCTGCATGTAATCCGTCAGAGAGAGATAAAGGAAGTCAGCCATCCCTTTCTTTAGAAGTGCGACACCGGCGTCTAGTACATAAAGACTGGCATCTGCACTGTAGATCTCCGGAGCAGGGCGACCAACAAGGTCTGGTACTCCAACGATCCCATGAACTTCCTGCGTTGTCGAATTCGCTTTCTCGGCGGAGAACGCGATCCCGGTCAGGTGATGCGACAGGATTTCCCGCAGTTTGTCCTTGGCAGTCACCATTCCAACCTGACGGCCAGCCTGAGCCGCTGCGGCCAGAATTGTTTCGCAACGCAGAAATCTCGCGGAATTCATCATCACCTCTTCCCCGGACTCCGGGTCCAGAAAGAAGTTTCCGGAGATACCGGTTCTTGATGGTGGTTGTCCGGTGACGATTGCGGCGTTGTTCACATTCGTAAACGTTGGCAATGCTGCCCGAGCGAACCCTCGATACCCCTGACAACACATTCGTTGCAGATTTGGCATTCGACCATGAGCCAGGGTGACGTCGAGATATTCATCGGCGCTGCCGTCAATACAGACGACAACAATCGGTCTGGCGGGAGGATGATAGCTTCGGCCATTCGCAGAAAATGAGTTCGATGCAATTGTCATGAATCTTCTTGTAATTTGATATGAATCTGTATGAAGTCCGATTTACTTTAATCCGACGGCTCGTCCGTCAAGTTGTAATCGGGAATCAACTGTTCCGGTCAGATGCTTGAGGGCGGTTGCGGTGACGTCGACCAGGTAAGCCTGCTCTTCAATTCTTCCAACTCTGGTAGCATTTCCACTGACGATGAGAAAGACCGTTCGAATCTCGGGAATCTGGTGCCCATTACTATGTGTCTTCTTAATTCCTCCATGATCGGTGCAGACAATGACAATCCAGTTCTCTTTAACATAATTTGGACGCGACTGTAACGCCGTCATAACAGTTCCAACATGCTGATCGACATTTTCGATCGCGTTCACATATTCCGGAACGTCTGGACTAAACCCAATCGAATGCCCGGTCGCATCCACTTGGTGGAAGTAGACGAACATGGCATCAGGGTTTTCGTCTTTAAGGATGCTCACGGCCTTATTCGCGATAATGCCATCCCGTTGGTCTTCACGTTGTAAGCCTGAAGTCGGAGAGATCGTTTGCGGTTGCACATATGCTCGCACCGCGTTTGATTCATGAAGCTCCAGATTGATCGCTCCTGCTTTGGAAGAGTAGTTCCCCAGCAGAATTCCACGGCCGGCTTCGGTCGTCAGGAATCTAGCTTCAACCGTAAAGTCTCCCTGAGGAAGTGAGGCGAGCTCGGGTGAGAGAGGAATCCGCAAACCGTGTTCTTTTCCAGATCGGGACGAGAAGTTGACCGCCTGGGAGCGGACTCCATCACGACTGTTATCGACCAGTTGATGTGTCGGTTTTTTAGAGACCGGCTGAGCATGGTACGGACCATGGTCATGTCCGGCAGTATCTTGGTACGGGGCATTAATTACATCAAAAAGATACTCAGCAACCAGCCCCTCCCGGTTGAGCGATTGAGTGGTGCTTCCAGCTGCAATTGAACCGATTTCCTGTTCGGACAATGCTCTATTCCAGATGCGAACATCGTCGAGCATTCCTTGAAAGCAGGTCCCATCAGTACGGGAATCCCGCCCAAGGTAAAGAAATTTTCCACTGAGATCGAACAGGTCGTTCCCCGAGGCTTTCCCGCTAATTTCCTTTCCATCCAGATAGAGCTTAATCGTTCCTTCTTTGCGAGATGCAAGCAAGTGGTGCCATTTGCCGTCCCGTGTATTGATTTGTGCTTTATCGCCGGGAGCACGCACATCGACAACCTGATTTTTCACGACCGGAAGTGGTATGTATTCAGCGATATCTCCCTCGGAAAGAATGAATTCATGAATGGGCCCCCATGAAACAAGTGAAACAGCAACGGCATCGGGACGAACTTGCTTTAAGTGTTTAAAGAAGTGGGGAAACAATTCATAATTGCGTCCCTTGAATGTATTATCATGCACTCCGTGTTTATCGGCCCAGACTCCGGTAAGAATACTTGACCATCCAGGTCCACTGATGGTGTTGTTCTTATCATAACGGTCACCAAGAATCTGGGCCGAATCTGTGAATGCTCCCTCGCTGATCAATCTGTCAAGATTGGGTGTCTTTCCCTTGGCAATCGCATCAGGACGAGTGCCGTCAATCCCGATGATCAGCACGCGCCCTTGTGCTGGTTCATCTGCCTGAACGGAAGGGAGAGCCATCAGGCACAGAGCTAGCAGGCAGTTCAGTATTCGTACCATGAAATTGGACCTCTTCTAACTTTGACGTCGGATGATTCGCCGGATTCATCCGACGTCTCAGCAATTTTGTATTCAAATAACGGAAGGACGATCACATTTCCGACCGATTCACCTGTACCTTGAAACTGAGATAATGTATTAAAGTCGCGAACAGATCCGTATCAGTTTTTTAGGCGTTCTTGCTTATTTAAGATCGAACGCGATCTGATTGATTGGATTGTCGTTAGTAATCGTTGCTTTCAGGTCAGTTGACCGCAGTTCTCCATACTTCTCCGGAATTCGTGAAACCGGTTTGATGATATGCTCCTCAGTGGATTCACCTTCCTCTGCACCAGCTGAAGGTGCAGTCACTTTGAATGCTGTGATGATCACACGGTGATCGCCCAGTACCGCACCTTGTAAACCTCGCACCGACAGGGTGAATCTTCCAGAGGCGTCTGTCCTGCCGGTTGCTACTGGTCCGGATGTTGGAATAAACGAAACATTGGCCTCATTAAGAGGTTCCCCTTTATAGGTCACAGTCCCCTCAACCTTGGCGAGTTTGGGAGCATCTTTTACTCCTCCACATCCCACCAGAAGAAGCGTGAGTAGTATGGATACGAAACAGAGTTTCACAAGCTGCTTTGCGGATGTCATTCTCATTCCTTTCATTCAGCCCGATAATCATTCAGCTGAATAGATAATGCGGTCGTATAACGACGCGGATTCAACGGCTTCGTCATTAGTTCTATGGCTTCTGTCTGATATGCAATCAGAAACTTCCGACCGTTCGACCATCATCCCGGCCGCCTAATGCCTGGTATGTTCCTGCATGATCGATGTTCTCACTCAAAAAACGAACAGATCCATCAACCATCAGAAAGTGAGCTCCTCCTACATGGTGAGAACGAAATCCATGAAAGAAATGCCAGACGTTCGTCGCCGTTGCACAATGGGCGTACGCGGGATTAAAAGATCTGGCAGAACCCATTTGTGTACATGTCGTGAAATCGTTAATGGCCATAACGGTTTGACCTTCCGCATTATTAACTGAAATCGCGTGCGACCAGTTTGAACGCTGCTGCTGAGAATCATGAATACAGAACGGAAGAACCTCTCCGACGTGGATTGTGTTTGATGTTCCGTCTTTCACGTCACCAATTGTGATGCACATCGAATTTCTGCAGAACATGCCTGAAACGGCAGTTTTGTCGTTCGTATTGGCATGATTCGCGGACTTCAGATGAACAGAACCATAGGGCTCGCAGTTTGCTGTGTCAGAGGCGGTTCGCTGCGACCCCATGGCCCCCGCATAATTGCCAGTCGCCCACCCGTCTCTCAGGACACCTCCGCCGGGATCGGTTGGACAGGTGGTCACTGGTAAAATGACTGACCGGAACACCTTCCCATTACTCAGAACCTGACGAGGGACGATGCGGCGATAACTGGTGTTTGAATCTTCATAGCTGCTCGCAGGAAGGGTTCCTGATAGGTCAAGCTGATTGAATAAAGGAGCCTGATCGAGGAACGGGAGAATTCGGGCCTGCCAACTGATGCGAGGAACCGCGTCGCGTCCGGAACTTGCAGGGCCTGCTCCACCAATAGGAAACATCCCATATGCGCTATGATAGTTATGTAACGCAAGGCCATATTGCTTCAGGTTATTTCTGCATTGACTCCGGCGAGCTGCCTCTCGTGCCTGCTGAACGGCCGGCAGGAGCAGCGCCACAAGAATCGCGATAATGGCAATCACTACCAGCAGTTCAATCAGAGTGAATGCAGAGAACGCTGTTCGGCGTTGCGATCGTGCTGTCCACATGGATTTTCCTTTTGTTTGATCAGCGAGTTTGGTGTATGAATAAAAACTCAAAGTGAAGTCCAGCAATTTTGACTGCTGTTCTCACCGTATAAAATGGCATTCGTTCAGATTAGAATTGTCCAACAACTTTTCCGTCGGCACGCCCACCTAATGATTGATAGGCGCCTGCATGGTCAATGTTTTCATTCAGAAATCGAACCGATCCATCAACCAGCAGGAAATGCGCTCCGCCGGTATGGTAAGAACGGAACCCAAATGAGTAGTTCCAGGCATCCGTGCGGACGCAATCAGAATCGGTAATGCGTCGATCAGGGCCCATACTTGTCTCGCATGTCGTGAAGTCGTTCATTGGAGTCAGTGTCATTCCTTCTGCATTACAGACAGAAATTGCACTCATCCAGCTTCCTCGCTCGGGTCCCAGGCAGGTTGGAATAACCTCGCCCACCTGAATGGTGTTGGAAGTTCCATCAGTGACATCTCGAATTCGAATTGAGACCCCGTCACGGGAGAACATTCCGGAGATGACGGATTTGTTCAGGCCCAGCGCATAGTTTGGGAGCAGGTGTTCTGCAAATTCCTGAAACGGATTACACGTGACGGGATTTGCAGATCCTGACGGAGCCCCCTGTGATCCCATAGAGCCGGAATAGCTTCCTTGTGCCCAACTGCTTCTTGGCGCAGTGTACGGGTCGCTCGGACAACCCGTGACGGGAAGAACCGTTGTCCGAAATTGCTGTCCATTACTCAGGATCTGATAGGGAACAAGACGGTGATAGGCCAGAGGATCGGTTGCATGCACTGCGTAACTTCCAGCATCCCGTTGCCCCGCAAGGTCTAGCTGGTTGTAGAGAGGTGCCTGATCGAGAAACGGGAGAATCCGAACCTGCCAACTGATTTGGGGTGGGTCATTCCGTAATCCAGCACCGCCGATGGGAAACAATCCATAAATTTCATGGTAGTTATGCAGCGCCAGGCCGTATTGTTTCAGATTATTTTTGCACTGGCTTCGGCGTGCCGCTTCACGGGCCTGTTGTACTGCCGGTAGAAGCAGGGCGACCAGAATGGCAATGATCGCAATCACCACCAGCAGTTCAATCAGTGTGAAACCTGATCTCTGAGTTTTTCTTTTCCGACCTGAACAGATTTGGTCTGGCATCGCAATATTCCCCTCGACGTTGGAGCACTATTGGCGTCTTCCCCTGACTGGGGTGAGTGCCGATCCCACAAGTGGATCGGTAAGACGCTGTGACGAAGGATATGTGACTGCAAATCAATGAATATGATTTAAGGTCACTGTGAAATGCTGGTTAAGATTGGATTCTCGGTGTTGACCTTCAAACAAACTTCATCTGGATCATCAGAATTCTCCTTGTGATTCGTGGATTCTTCGACAAATGTGATTTTAAAGAAACAAATTACACTTTGAGTTTACAAACGAATTTAGATTTGTCAATGTGACTGAAAGTCAATTTTTTGTGGATTGCGAGAGGATTGGGGCTGATTAATGAGCCAGGCTTCTGTGGAAATTCTGGAGATTTCTCATGACCGAACGACTTCGAGGCACCAGGAGTTTCGACACGCTCAATGGCGGATTCTTCTCGTGACGATGTTCTGCTACCTGTTTTATTACACGGGCAGGCAATCGTTTGGGTTTGCCATTCCGGGAATGGAGCAGGAACTGCAACTCAGCAAAGCGACGCTGGGCTGGATCAGTTCGGCAATGCTCTGGTCGTATGCCATTGGCCAGTCGATCAACGGCAGCCTGGGGGATCAATATGGCGGACGACGAATGATGAGCCTGGGAGCCTGGTTGTCGTGCGGGTGCAACTGGCTCGTCAGTTTCGGAACAGGGGCTGCTTCGATTGCGGTTCCATGGGCTGCGAACGGGTTTGCCCAGTCAATGGGATGGGCTCCAGGGAGTCGCGTGCTCTCGAACTGGTGGAGTTCTGCAGAGCGTGGAAAAGTTTATGGCTTCTATGTTTTCGCGGCTGGTTCAGCGTCTGTCCTGACTTATCTGACTTCCAACCTGATTCTGGCTTATGAATTGAACTGGCGGTGGATCTTTCGACTCCCGGTTCTCACGCTGCTTGTTGGTGGAACTGTTTATTATCTGCTGGTTCGAAATCGCCCTGAGGACATGGGGTTTCCTCCGCTACAACAACCAGAAGTGACGGGGAAGGCAAGCGAGGACATCCAACCAAATGAATTGCTCGAGATGCGAGAGGAAACCCCGGGTGAGCGGTACCGTGCGGTACTTTCCAACTGGCAGTTCCTGATCGCCAGTGTGGCCATCGGGTTTCAAAGTATGGCCCGATATGGCCTGCTGATCTGGGTCCCTGTTTACTATCTGGGGGATCAGTGGAAAGAGAGCCCGGGGAGTGGCTGGATCAGTGTCGCGCTTCCCATTGGCATGGCTCTTGGTGCACTCGCCAGCGGGTGGATTTCAGATCGGTTGTTTCACTCAAATCGATCCAAGCCAATCATTCTGTTCATGCTGTTGGCGGCCGTCTGTTCATTAACGATGTATGCCGTTCCGTTGCAATCTCATCTGAGCTTTGCATTGCTGTTCTGCTGTGGTTTTTTTGCCTATGGCCCACAATCTGCATTTTGGGCGTTGTGTCCAGACCTGCTGGGAATCAAGCGTGCAGGAACGGGAACCGGAGTAATGAATACGTTTGCCTACCTCTTCGCCGGCCTGGGAGAACCCTTCATCGGCTGGCTGATTGACGAAGGAGGAAATGCGACGGAACGAGTCTTCGCGATTGTGGCTGTTGCCTGTCTGGCCAGTGCGATCTGTGCTCTGTTTATCCGTCGATAGAGCGGATCCAGAAATGAGCTGTCTTGTGTGCCATTGCTCTGTGAGGTCAGGGGGAATGAAGCACTCAACAAAAAAACAGGTCGAACACGTTCCCATGTTCGACCTGTCTGAAAGGTTTTGAAATCAGGCGAATCAGATTCCAGGAATATCCAGTTTCTCTTCCGAGGCAATCTTCCGGATTTTCTGCATGGCCCGGGATTCGATCTGGCGGATGCGTTCCTTCGTCACATTGAAACGGGTTCCCACCTGTTCCAGTGTTTCCGGTTCACTTCCCCGTTCCAGTCCGTATCGATGGACGATAATCGCCCGTTCCCGTTCATCCAGATTTCCGAGGATCGACATGATCATCTGATGCTGGCGATGGTTGGTCGCCTCTTCAGCGAACTGACTTCCCCGATCGTCTTCTGAAACCCGGAACACTTCGTCGTTGCCGGTGCGGAATCGATCCAGAACACGGTGCTCGGCCGGAATCGACCGGGCGTAGTTCTTCATGATCGCCCAACTGGCGTACGTCGAGAACTTGTTCCCTTTGGAGTAATCAAACTTCTCGATGGCGCGAATCAGGGACATGTTCCCGTCACTCACCATTTCGAAGAAGTTCGAAGTCGGTTTCATATGACGTTTGGCGATCGAAACAACCAGTCGCAGGTTACTGCGGATCAGGAAGTTTTTGATCTCAGCGGCACCATCGATCAGTTTCTCAATTTCATTGAGTTCTCTGGTCTTGGGACGCGATTTCTCGACATGCTTCTGCATCTGGGCCGCTTTGAACTTCAGGTAGTTCATTTTGCGGAAGTAGTACCCTTCTTCCTCCCGTGTCAGCAGAGGAACGGTGTACAGACTTGCCAGATACGGAGGCAATCCCGGTGGGGCCTTGATCGATCCGGATTTCTTCTCAACCTGTGGAGCTGGTCCGAGGATGACTCGTTCAGCGTCAGGTCGATGGAATTCCGAACTGTCCATGTAATCGACCGGTGTGTTGAGCAGAATTTCTGTTCGAACATCGGCCACGATACGGTACACGCTGGCTCGCGTCCGGCAGTATTCTTCCGCCAGAGTGTCGACCGGCGTGCCATTCACGAACTTCTGGTACAGCTCCTGTTTTCGTTCTTCCGTCAATGGAGACGAAGCGTCGACGAAAATGGAATTTTCAGGATTTTCCTGATCATACTGTTTCAGGGTATAACGGATCGTTTCCGGTGACCGGTTGAACCATCGGGAAAGCCGTTTTCCCACTTCCGCAGGACAGGCTCCGAATCGAGCCAGTCGTCTGGCTTTCGAGATGATTTCCAGTCGTTCCACATCCGAAAGTTGCGTGAAACGAGAACCGCGATCAATTTCGTTTCCGTGATCATTCACGAACCGGTCGACCGACGACAACAGGAAGCCAACACGGGATCGGTTACCGAACTTGAATCGTCGGCTGACGAGTCCCCGCTTTCTCCAGCGATCAACGGTTTTGGTCGAGACGTTGTACTTCTCGCTCAGTTCGTCGACGGTCAGAACAGGTTGTCCTGCCTTTTCGACGGGCAGGTCGAGACTGACTGACAGTTCTTCCACGAACAGCGGCAAGTCATGCTTCAACTCGTTAGCTGTAATGATGAGGTCGGGATACTTATCCGTTTTGAAGCCGGTGATGGCTTCGCACAGTTCCGGATACCGATAATCCCGGTCGGCGTCGAGACGGAACAGCAACGACTCCGCCCGATCCATTTGTTCAACTCGCTTGTCCAGCGGCGCGTAACGCTTTTGCTGTTCAGTCAGTTGTTTGAGTGCCGGGTTTTGGTATTTCGTGCTCATGATGAGTCCCTCCCAACTTCTGTGTGGGCGGCGGTCCTTGCCGACGCCAGATCCAGGTGACTTCCCGTCCCCTTTAAGGCCAACAACTGGCCCCGACTTTTACGATCTTGTCTTTCAATTTTGAGGTCTTGTGGAGCTTAGAGCCTGTCATGGACAGGGCTTTCACACCATTAAGACGCCGTAAACGTGTGGCTGTTACTCTTGAAAACGTAAAATCTTTCAAAATTGATCAAGAAAAATAGTCGTATGCGAACATTTTGTGAATAAAATTTTCGGTTTGACTTTGTTTCTCCTGACAAGAATAGAGTTGCCCGATACCCCTCAGGTTCGGGTAAGTTTTTGTCAAGAATTGCCAACTCACTACCAAAAAGAGAGTTACACCCCTTCGTTTTGGCGAGATGAAAGGGAAATACGCTCTTTAATGACGACCGGAATGAAGAACTCTGACAAAACGGACCCCGATCCGCTCGCGGAAAGGAAATCTTCATGGTTTGAGGGGTTTTATTCGCGGCTCTAAAATGTTCCGCCTCACATCAGGAGGAGAGCCCGGTATCAATTTTTAGAGAATCGTAAGCAAGGGATCTTCAAGACCCAGCAACGAAAAGAATCGAATTCAAACGATTGCCGTGTCACGGCAATAGCCATGTGCAGCATTCCTCCCATTTGGAGGAATCAGACGTGCTGCAATGCTTCTGGCAGGTAACCGCAAATTGCGATTCGCCAAAGACTTAAGAGAAAAGCGGGTGAAGGGGTTCGAACCCTCTACCTCCAGCTTGGGAAGCTAGCGCTCTGCCAAATGAGCTACACCCGCAAGTTACTCTACTGTAATGACTTGTGGTAAACCTGCAAGTCAAACCCTCTTCAAGATTGCGCCAAATTGCGCCATTTTTACTTCGGTATGTTACCGGAACGTGGGGCATAGTTCAAAAGCAATTCATGGGAGATCCAGGCTTGCTGTCCATATAGACACGAAATCGAACGTGACCAGATCATCGACGGAGCGGATTTTCTGTACGTTGCGGTAAGGAACAGTCCCGAAACAACTTCCCATATATTTATGGCGAAATCTCTCCCCATTGACATTGATCATTCTCCCTGAGTATATTTTGAATTAATGAATACAACGTTCCGTAAAAGGGAACGATATTTCCGCGAACCGAGTCCGTTTCAAGGAGTGTGTGTTGTCAATCTCCGCACTTTCCCCCCAGCAAGATTTACCGACTTCCCAGTCGGAGAACTGTTTTAACAGGTCTTCGCGAACTCTGGCGACGGGGGTGTCGAGTTCCATGCGGAGAGCGGTGACACCCGTTCCTCTTTTTTTTGACCGGGCGGATGGTCCCTATTTTTTCGACGTCGATGGGCGTCAGCTTGTGGATTACACCCTCGCCTGGGGACCGCTGATTATCGGGTCGAATCATCAGCGGCTGAATGAGGCCGTGAGCCGCCAATTGCTGAAAGGCTATGCATTCGGCAGCCAGCATCGACTGGAATACCTGCTTGCGGAAGCCATTGTAGATGTTGTGCCGGGAGTCGAGCAGGTCATCTTCAGCAACACCGGAACCGAAGCGGTTCAGGCGGCCTTACGAATCGCACGAGCCAGAACGGGACGGGACAAGATCGTTAAGTTTGAAGGGCATTATCACGGCTGGATGAATAATGTTCTTGTCTCCTACAAGCCGCAGGGGGGGGACTCATTTACCACGGTTCCGACCTGTGGCGGTCAGCCGGCGAGTGAATATGCCGACACGATTGTGCTTCCATGGAATCATCCGGCTGCTCTGCGTGATCTGTTCGCTCGGCATGGACAGGAAATTGCATGTGTGATCGCGGAGCCCATTCTGGCAAATTCAGGGTGTTGCCTGCCTGACCCCGGTTTTCTTGAGTTACTGATTGATCTCTGTGAATCGTACGGCGCGGTTTCGATTTTTGATGAGGTGATTACCGGATTTCGAATTGCCCTGGGAGGAGCGCGAGAGTTCTTCCAGCTGCAACCGGATCTCTCTGTTTATGGAAAGGCACTGGCCGGCGGCTTCACTCTCTCCGCAGTGGGAGGTCGGGCAGAGATGTTTGATGTCTTGCGTGACGGTCGCACAATTCACGCAGGAACCTATAACGGGTGTCCCATCAATCTCGTTGCCGGAATTGAAACGGTTCGCGCACTGCGGGAACCGGGAATTTACGAGAAGATGCAGGCTCACGGCACTGCAATTCAGGACGCTCTGAAAAGCTCTGCTGAACAGGCTGGTCTTTCTCTGTCGATTTCCGGAGTTGGAACGATCTTCACCATGCACTTCGGAGTAGACCAGCCTCCTCGCGACTACCGTGAGTTCCTGAAGAGTGACATGACGTTGTATCATCGGTTCCGGGCAGCAATGCTCCGCCATCATATTCACTTGCTTCCGGATGCCCGCTGGTATGTCGGAGCCAGTCATGATGAAGCGGCACTTGCGATGACGATAGACGCCATTGAACGATCAATACAGGAAATTGCAGAATGAAGCTCATTCGGTTTGGAGCCTTTGGTCAGGAACGTCCCGGACTTTTGCTCGGTGACGGACGACGAAAAGACGTCAGCTCCCAAGTGACCGATTATGATCGTCCCTTCTTTCAGAACGACGGACTGAAACTCCTTTCCCGACTCAGCGAACAGCCAGACTCACTGCCGGATGTTGCTGCTGAAGAACGCTGGGGAGCCCCGGTCTCTCGCCCCGGAAAAGTGATCTGTATCGGACTGAACTACGCCGATCATGCTGCGGAATCAGGTATGCCAATTCCGGCAGAACCGGTTGTCTTCTTCAAGGCTCCCAACACCGTTGTCGGTCCCTATGATCAACTGGTGATTCCGCGTGGCAGCGAGAAAACAGACTGGGAAGTCGAACTGGGAATGGTCATTGGAAAAGAAGCCCGATACCTGAATTCACCCGAAGAGGCCCGACAGCATATCGCCGGATTTTGTGTTTCGCATGATGTTTCGGAGAGGCATTTTCAGTTGGAACGAGGGGGACAATGGGTCAAAGGAAAGAGTTGCGACACTTTCAATCCACTGGGACCAGCACTCGTCACTCCTGATGAAATCAACGATGTCGGTTCATTGAAGATGTGGCTGACAGTGAATGGAGAATCACGACAGAACGGAAACACCCGGACGATGATCTTCAATCCGTACTTTGTCGTTCATTATCTTTCGCAATTCATGACATTGGAAGCGGGCGATCTGATCTCCACGGGAACCCCACCGGGAGTCGGCCTGGGAATGAAACCGCCACAGTTCCTGAAAGCGGGAGACGTTGTTGCTCTGGGAGTTGAAGGACTGGGAGAGCAGCGCCAGGTCTGTCGAAATGAATCACAGGAGTAGGGCGGTTTCGGTCATTTCGCAGGGTGGCCGCGATTGCTTGCAATCGGGGCGGCGCAACTGTTCGAGGCTGCGTAATCGGGTCTCTTGCTCCGGCTTGGGAACACACTCGACACCAAGTTCTGCCTGGTCACTCAATGAACCGGCTCTTGTCTTTCTTCTCAATACGAGGGGATGAGACTTATGTGTTGATATGAATAGCGAAGCAAAGCTTCAGGGCGAGTGCGTTCTTAAACCAGAGTTTGGGAACGAGGGAATTTGATTTCAGGACTGTTCTCTATGCGCGTTGGCATCGTTTCCATTCAGCATGAATCCAACACCTTCATTCAGGATGTGACCAGACTGGATGACTTTCGAAATGATGCCTTTCTCCTCGGAGCTGACATTCGAGAGCAGTATCAGCATTCCGCTCACGAAGTGGGAGGATTTCTGTCCGGGCTGGATGAGCAGGGAATTGAAGCGGTTCCGATTCTGTTCGCCCGGGCAATTCCTGGCGGAACAATCCACAAGGAAACGGCTGAAAAACTGATCTCGATTCTGACGGAAGAAGTCCAGCATGCCGGAACTCTGGACGGCTGGCTGGTCGCCCCGCATGGCGCGGCGGTCAGTGAACTAGACCGGGACTTCGACGGGTACTGGCTGAACACCTTTCGTACTCTGGTCGGCCCGGATGTTCCGGTCATCTGTACTCTTGATGCACATGCCAACCTGTCCCGGCGCATGGTTGATTTGTGTGACGCAACGATTGTCTATCGAACGAATCCTCATGTCGACCAGCGAGAACGTGGACTCGAAGCCGCGCGACTCATGGCACGGACGCTTCGTGGTGAAATTCGTCCCACGCAGAAAGCCTGTTTTCCTCCTCTGGCGATCAACATTGAACGACAGCAGACCGCTGTGGAACCGTGTGTTTCGATCTATCGTCTGGCGGATGAACTCTGCCAGAAACCCGGCGTTCTTTCGATCAGTGTCGTCCTCGGATTTCCTTACGCAGACGTTGAAGAAATGGGAACCAGTTTCGTGGTGGTCACCGATCGCAATCCAGAACTGGCAGAACAGATTGCCGGTCAGTTGGCGGATTCCGTGATGTCTCGCCGCGAGGAGTTTGAAGCCCGGTTGATTTCTGTCGAACAGGCGCTCGATCAGGCCGAGCAACTCCCGGGGCCGGTCTGTTTACTGGATATGGGAGACAATGTCGGCGGAGGCTCTACTGCCGATGGAACGTTTCTGCTTCATGCCCTTCATCAGCGGAATCTCTCCGGCTTCGTCTGTCTTTATGATCCCGCGGCGGTTTCAGCGTTTGATGATGTGCGTGTTGGAGAAACTGTTTATTCCCTTGCGATGGGAGGGAAATCAGACAATCGCCATGGCGCCCCGTTCCTTGCCGATGTGCAGTTGATCAGTCGCCATGAAGGGACGTTTCGGGAAGATCAGGTACGTCATGGAGGAAGTGTTGAATTCAAGATGGGGCCGACCGTCGTCGTTCGTACGGAAAACGGAGTGACGATCATGTTGAACAGCCTGCGTACTCCCCCATTCAGCCTGAAACAGTTGACTTCCTGTGATGTTGATCCCACAGCATTTCAGGTCATTGTTGCCAAAGGAGTTCAGGCTCCTGTTGCAGCCTATCGAGAGGTCTGTCCGCATCTGATTCGAGTGAATACGCAAGGAGTGACGTCCGCCGATCTGAGTCAGTTTACTTATGAATTCCGTCGCCAGCCGCTATTCCCATTTGAACGGAATGTATAGAGCCCGTCTCAAACACACCCATTGAACTGCTCCATGAGGGGGAGTCTCCTGCCGAGCCGTAACTCCGGGAGCCATAAACGTCGCCGAAATTCTTCAGGTCAGGACTGCGATGAAGATCACCAGAATTGAAACCGCGATTCCCAGTGATGTGATGCCTGGACTGCTGTTGCTCCGGTTGCATACTGATGAAGGTCTGATCGGATGCGGGGAAACTTATTATGCCCCGGAAGCCGTCGCAGCACTCATTCATGACTGGATGAGTCATTATCTACTGAATCAGAATCCACTCGACATCGAAGCCCATTGGCGTTTTCTGTATGAACGCTCAACAAATTTCGGTTCCCGTGGAGCAGAGTTGAGAGCCATCTCCGCGATCGACCTTGCTCTCTGGGATCTCTTTGGAAAGTCTGCCGGATTGCCGGTCTGGCAACTGTTGGGGGGATGTGTTCAGGATTCCATTCGAACCTATAACAGTTGTGGCGGGCCGTCGTATGGAGGCAAAACGACGACACACATCTGGCCGGGGCATGGTCCTCTGGGGAATCCGGGACCGCTCAATGATTACTGGTCGATGATTCATGAACCGGTTCAGCTGGTTCATGAATTACTGGGTGAAGGTTATGAGGCGGTCAAAACATGGTCACTCGATTTTGCCGCACACAAAGTGAACGGCCCGCTTCATATCACTCATGCCGATGTCAAAAAAGGGATGGAACCGTTTCGAAAAATCCGGGAGGAATTCGGCAACGGGATTGAACTGATCATTGACGGACATGGATTCTTTCAACTTCCCGCAGCATTACGGATTGCGTCGGCCTTGCGGGAATTTGACATCCTTTGGGGAGAAGATCTGCTGAGGGTCGATGCCGTCGACACGCTGGCCGATTTTCGTCGTCATGCCGGAATTCCGCTGGCCGTCAGCGAAATGTTCAGTGGTCCTGACGATTACCGTCTGGTGCTTGAAAAACAGGCGGCGGACTTCGTGATGATTGACCCCACCTGGGTGGGGGGCATCTCCCAGACGCGAAACATCACTCGACTGGCCCAGTTCTATAACATCCCCGTGGTCATGCACGATTGCACCGGACCGCTGACTCTCCTTTCAGGCATTCAGGTGGCCGCCGCTTCAAATAATGTCGCCTGGCAGGAAAGTGTTCGAGCTCACATTCGTCTGTTGTATCCGAAATTGATCGACGAGAACGTCAGCGTTGAGAAAGGAAGAATCCCGATTCCCCGTTCCCCCGGTATTGGGGCAAACTGGCTTCCTGAATTGTTCCAGTCAGACCAGAACAAGTGTCGAATCACTTCGGTGGGCTGACATCCCGTCTTGTGATGCGCCGGGCACACTACGATTTCGCTCCTCCAGCGGAGAGTTGTTGAGAGATCTTGTCCGCCGTGTTTCGAACAGCATCAATCAGTTCCGACTGTGATCCCAGATTGGCCCGGGCCGTAGGAAGACTGACACTGATGGCGGCAACCAGATCGTCATTTTCAAAGACAGGGGCGCCAATACAGGTGATCCCAATATCGTTCTGATCACGCTCAATGGTATATTTCAGGTTTTGAGCTTCATGGTGAATCTTCTTCAACTCCTCTGGATCAACAACGGTGTGAGGGGTTCTGCCAATCAGTTTGGTGCGCTCGATCAGTTCATTCCATTCGGCGTCACTCAATTGAGAAGTCAGGGCACGCCCCAGAGCCGTCGAATAGAAGGGGTCTGTATTCGTGGACTCCACAACCCGACGAAACGGATGCCGACTTTCCAGAGTTCTCAGATATCGAACGTTTGTTCCGCGAAGAACTCCAAGATTGACCGTTTCTCCCGTCAAATCATGAAGCTCGCGAAGGAACTGATCGGCCACTTCTGTCAGTCGATCATCCAGTCGCCCCAGAGAAAGACGCCGCAGCTTGGGAGTAATCTGATACTTCCCTTTCCCAATGCGGCTGACATATCCGAGTTTGACAAGTTCCTGAAGCAGTCGGTGCACCGTGGGTTTGTGAAACCCCAACTCATTCACGATCGCCACCAGCGGCATCTCTCCTTCCGCATTCGCCAGAACTTCGAGAACATGAAACGCTTTTCCCAGAGAAGATGTATCCATCGAATATGCGAGTCTGACTGTGAAGTTGAGGAGAGAGGATCGGCCGACACGGAGATGACACAACGTTTTAGACCATTTTCATTTTTCGTCTTCAGCGTTCCGCAGGCGTAAAGTGAGGCTTTTGCATGCCGAAACGCCCGCAAACGCCTGCACACGGTAGAGCAAACTGCTCTAAGTGAATTGAGTTTCAATCGTTGCCGGTTATCGACCAGATTGTATCGCCGTTGGAAAGTCCGGGCAATCCGCGGTGATTTGTCCCCCAGGGCTTTCGCTTTATTGAAAATCGCCTGGGAGGGCGAGGCTCCTGCCGAGCCGCAAACCATGGAAAGCATCATCTTTTATGCGGCTCAGCAGGAGCTTCGCCCTCCCGAAAATTGCCCATCTTGAAACAAGCAAAAGCCCTGACTTGTCCCCGATTCACACTCTTCGCAGGAAGATTCCCTGATGCCCCCTGTTCCATCTCCAGAGATTCCCTCACCAGAATCGAACTCTCCTGTTTCCCTGGGAATCTGGCATCATCCAGCCGGGCTCTACGTTCTGTTTCTGACAGAAATGTGGGAGCGGTTCAGCTTCTATGGAATGCGTGCGCTGCTGGTCTTTTATCTGACCAGACATTTCCTGTTTTCCGATCATGTCTCTCTCGGAATTTATGGAGCTTATGTTGCCCTGGGGTATGCGACTCCCGTCATTGGAGGGCTTCTGGCGGACCGGTATCTCGGGCAACGCCTGTCAGTGACGATCGGTGCGGTCCTGATGTGTCTCGGCCACCTGGGCATGGCATTTGAAGGAGCGGCGAGTGAAACGCTCAGTGCTGCTGACGGCAGCATTCTTATTGTGCGCGATGAAACCGCACTTCAGGTGTTTTACTTTTCGCTGGCCCTTCTCATTGTCGGCATCGGGTTTCTGAAGCCGAACATTGCCACGATCGTCAGCCGTCTGTACACAGCTGATGACCCCCGTCGAGCATCAGGCTACACCATCTTTCAGATGGGGATCATGCTGGGAGCCGCGATTTCCGCAGCAATTTGCGGGTATCTGGGAGAACGATATGGCTGGAGCTATGGCTTCGGTGCAGCCGGGATTGGAATGCTGATTGGCCTTATCGTTTTTCTCGCAGGTCAGAGAACACTGAAGGGACTTGCCGAACCTCCATTTCCGGAACAGTTGCATCGGCCCGTTTTCGGACCATTTTCTCCTGCGCATCTGATTGCGGCAGGAACCATTGTGGCCGTGGTGATGTTCTGGCTGCTGCTGCAACAGACTCGCTGGGTCGGTTACCTGCTGGGAAGTTTTTCACTGCTGGTGATCGGGATCATCCTGTGGCTTTCCTTCTTTCGATGCCAGAAGATTGAACGAGACCGGATGCTGGTGCTGCTCTTCCTGCAATTGGGGATGACTGCGTTTGCCACACTGTTTGAACAGGCCGGAGGAGCCCTCAATCTGTTTGCCGATCGCCATGTCGACAGAATGGTGGGGGCCGTTCAAGTGAAGGCATCGCAGCTTCAAAGCGTTGTCCCGATGACAATCGTCCTTCTTGCCCCGTTCTTCGCCTGGCTCTGGCCGAGGTTGGCAGCAAGCGGGAAGAATCCGCGAACTCCCACAAAGTATGCCCTGACAATGCTGCTGATGGGAGCCGGATTCGGATTGCTGACACTCGCAACAAAGTCATTCGCGATCAACGGACTGATCCCGCTCGGGTGGCTTCTGTCGGCTTACATCCTGTTCGGTGTGGCCGACCTGATCATTGTTTCGGTCGCGTATACGACGATCACCCTGTTGTCGATTCCCCGAATTGTGGGAATGATGATGGGAACCTCGATGCTGGCCATCTCTGCGGCAAATTATCTCGCCGCGAGAATCGCCACTCTGGCCGGGCCTTCAGGAAAAATCACCGCTGCCGTTCCGCCTGACGAAACACTCGCGGCATACAGTTTTCTCTTTTCACTGTTGTCTGGATCGGCGTTCGTCATCACGGTGGTTCTGTTCGCAGTCTCACCCGCGCTGAGTCGACGAATGCACGGAATTCATTGAGAAAATGCTTGTTCCTGCAATGCTGTTCCGAGTGAATTCGGTTTCGCAAGCATCATCGAAAATTGGCAGGTTTGGGTTGTGACGTGAGGATTTCTGCCATGCTTCTGTCAAGCATAGATCAAAATCTCTTGACACATTGCAGTCCGTTTTATAAAATGAAACGTATCGTATTTTGGAATGAAAATTCTTTTCGTTCTGCTCGCAAATCAACAAAGGCGCACTAACACTCGCCCGTTTCTTTCGAACCAGTTCAATTCAGAGCAACTTTAAATTTAAACCAGATAAATTGACGAGGAGTCGGGAGAATGTTGTTATCTCGCAGGTCTCGGGGAAGTGGCTTTACTCTCATTGAATTGCTGGTGGTCATCGCCATCATTGCAATTTTGGTCTCACTGCTATTACCGGCAGTACAACAGGCACGGGAAGCTGCCCGTCGTTCTCAGTGCAAGAACAATCTCAAGCAGATCGCGCTTGCACTGCACAATTACCAGGATGCACATGGAGTGTTTCCCCCCGGTTGTGTCGGCAGTTCCGTCTGGAATGAGCCGGATGGGGCGACGGCCACCGACTATCGGAAATATTCAGCCCGACTGACATGGCTCTGTCTTCTTCTTCCTCAGCTCGATCAGGCCAACGTCTACAATCTTGCCGCTCCATACATCAGCGGATCGACAGCAACAACCAGCCTGCCATATCTCTGGCCGGGAGCGAATGTCCGAATTGCGACCTTTCTGTGTCCGACAGACCCTAGCACGGGGAAAAACAGTGTTCTCACGGCATTGCCGTCCTCTACTGTGCCGGGAAGCTTCACGAACTATTCCGGCAATATGGGGTCAACCGGAACGAGAATTACCATTACGGTGGGAACAACAACGACGACGGATAACTCCGCGACCCGGTTGAACGGCGTCTTCTATGCCATGTCCCGAATTGGAACCAAAAGCATGAAGGACGGTTCTTCCAATGTTCTCATGGTCAGCGAGAACAAGATCGTTCCGAATAATCTCAGCGCCGCAACAACCGATGTTGCCTCTGACTGGCGGGGCCTCTTCTGGAATGCGTACGGAGCGACTGCCTGGTTTAGTACCCGGTATCCACCGAATACCAATCACTCCGATCAGGTCCGGCGCTGCGTGGACGATCCACAGGCTAAATGCAGCGTTGTGACAAGTCCTGGGGACAGCTTTATGCACACGCGCAGCCATCATTCCGGGGGAGTTCAGTCCGCAATGGGAGATGGTTCGGTCCGGTTTATTTCACAGTCGGTGGACGGCACGCTGTTCCAGCACCTCGGGAGCAGAAGTGACGGCAACGCGATCGGGGACTTCTGACCTGGTGGTGTTCTTTCAGACGAAAACACCCTCTCCTCTCATTGCACCGTGGATTGAACAATGCAAGTCAAATACACAGTGAATTCTCGACTGATGACATGGGGACTGCTGTTCGTGATATCCGTGACAGGGTGTCAGAAGCCAGCTGTTCCAATTACTCGGGGAATGGTCGTCGTAGAAGGGGAGGTCACATTGGACGGAACTCCCGTTCCTGCAGGACGCGTTGTTTATATTCCAAAGCAATCGCCGGAAAGCGTCCCTGGAGGAGAGTTCGCAACTGCCATTACCAACGGGAAATACACCTTGGAATTATCTCCTGGGGCTTACCGGGTGGAAATCTTTCAATTTGGGGAGTCCATCAACGATCAGGTTCCTCAGCTACTCCCTTCAAAGTTTAATACAGAGAGCACATTGACTGCGGACATTTCCGGGACCGCATCCAGTCAGATCAACTTTTCACTTCAAAGCACCGGGAAGTAATTCACTCAACAAGTCACATTTCGGATCTGCTTTCATTCAGGTCACTTCCCTGCGGATTCGTGTCTCCTTCTTCAATCGAGGTTATCACATGTTTCCATCTCCCCGTTTTCGTTTCGGATTTACGTTAATTGAATTGCTGGTTGTGATTGCGATTATTGCAATCCTTGTGGCACTCCTGTTGCCGGCGGTTCAGCAGGCTCGTGAGGCAGCCCGTCGCTCTCAGTGTAAAAACAACATGAAGCAGGTCGGGCTGGCGATGCACAATTATCACGACACTCATTCAGTGTTTCCCTATTCGTACCGGACCCTGGATGAGTCACCCGGATCCATCCCAACCGGCACTACGAAATGCCGTGATACCTGGTTCCACCGGATTCTTCCGTTCATTGAGCAGGCAGCGCTTTACCAGCAGTATGAATCCATCAATAGCGGATTTGTGAACTCGGCTCCATTTCACACGATTGCCGCAACACGCATTCAGTCTTTGATCTGCCCATCCAGTGACGAATTTGGTGGAGCAGGTGCGAATATTCCAAACGGGTTCCAGGGAACTTATGGTGTGTGCCTGAGTGGATCTGCCAAAGACGGTGACCTGACAACCGGAGTGGCAACGACCCGATCTGGAACCGGGATGTTCTTTCTTGAATCCCGGATCTCCATGCGTAATCTGACCGATGGAAGTTCAAACACATTGATGGCATCCGAGGGAATTGCTCGTCCAATGGACAATTCAGGCGGACATGGAGATCTGGGGCAATATTGGGGCGGTGCCAGTTGGGGGGCGGAAGGGTTTACGGCTGCTGAACCTCCTAACACTTCGCTTCCAGACCGACCCGTCATCTGTAAATCAACGACCGTAATAGTCGCTCCTTGTGAAAGTACAACTGTGACACGAGGTTTGCAGTACAATTTCGCTCGCAGCTACCACACCGGCGGCGTCCATGTTCTCCTGGCGGATGGCTCGGTTCGTTTTGCCAGTGATCATATTCATGCTCAGACGTTTCGGAATCTGGGAGATCGGGCCGACGGCCAAGTGATCGGAGCGTGGTAAAATGATGATCACTCCCGTAAAGGCCGTCACGGTTTGTATATTGATCCTGGCACTCTGGAGTTGCAGCCAGAAAGATCTGTCCTCTGGACAGTGTCAGGTGGCAGGCCGGATCGATTTGGATGGAACTCCGATCGCAGAAGGCTTTATTACCTTCAAGGATCCTGAAAACGTCCAGCGAAGTTATGGAGGACCGATTCGGTCAGGAAAGTTCTCGGTGGCCGTTGAACCCGGGCGTAAACTGGTTGAGGTCACGGCACAACGACAGGTTCCTGGAAAAATGGTTCCCGGACCATCTGGTGAAGAGATTCCGGCAATGGAGTCGTATATTCCGGAGAAGTACAACCGAAAATCGGAGCTAACGGTCGAGATTGCCTCCTCTGGAAAGAACGACCTGCAACTGAATCTGACCACTCAATGACGACAGGGAATTCGCCTGCAGGAGCTTCTCAGCGGGATGAGTAAGATATGACCGATTATTGTTTACGAACCGTACTTATCGTGTCGCTGGCTGCATGCGTGCTGACTGCTGGCAGGACATTGGCTCAGGAGCCTGATGCGGAAGGTCTTCGTTTCTTCGAACAGAAGATTCGTCCGGTTCTGGTCGAGCATTGTTATGAATGCCATTCCGCTGAATCGAGAACGCTTCAGGGGCAACTTCGGGTCGACCTGAAATCCGCTCTGCTGACCGGAGGTGACTCGGGGCCATCGCTCATTCCAGGAAACCCGGACGAGAGTCTTCTACTATCAACGCTCAGATATAACGGCGATAGCTATGATATGCCGCCGAAAGGAAAACTTCCGGATTCCGTGATTGCGGATTTCGAAAAGTGGATTCGGATGGGAGCGCCTGATCCCCGGGAAGGTGACGCACCGCCGGTTGCCAGAAACGGAATTGATATCGCCGCAGGGAAACAATTCTGGTCTCTGCGGCCTCCTCAGTCCTCCGCAGTTCCAACGGTCAAAGATGAGGAATGGCCGCAGCGGAAGATGGATCATTTTATTCTTTCCGCGTTGGAAGAGGCGAATCTCAAGCCCTCTCCGTCTGCGGATCGACAGGATCTCCTGCGTCGGGTTTACTTCGATCTCGTCGGGCTCTCTCCTTCATTCGAAGAGACAGAACAGTTTAAGCAGGATGCGTCGCCGGATGCTTATGAAAAGCTGATCGAACGTCTGCTGGCATCACCACATTATGGAGAACGCTGGGGACGGCACTGGCTCGATGTTGTGCGCTATGCAGAAGATAACGTCAACATGGGACCACATAACGGTCCTTATAAGAATGCTTATCGATATCGCGACTGGGTGATTCAGGCGATCAACGCGGATCTCCGTTATGATGATTTTATCCGCTATCAACTGGCAGCAGATCTTCTCCCACAAGCGTCTCTTGAGGATTTGGCTGCACTCGGAATGATTGGGCTTTCCCCTCAGTATCACAAGGAACTGCTTCTGGCGCAAAGTGCGCTGGAGTCCGTGCATGCCGATGAATGGGAAGACCGGGTCGATCTCGTCAGTCGCGGTTTAATGGGATTAACTGCGGCATGTGCCCGATGTCACGATCATAAATATGATCCGATTACAACAAAAGATTATTATGCTCTGGCGGGTGTCTTTGCTTCGGTCCGACAAACAACACGGCCACTGTTGCCTGAAAATGAAGTAACCCAATCACAGCCGGCGCGCGACACAGTGCAACGACTCCAGGACGAAATCAAAACACTGAATGATGAAATTAAAAAGTTGAAGAAAGCGGAACCCGCTTCTGAAACCGAAAAGAAAGCAAGAGATGAAAAACTGACTTCGTTGACGGAGCAGATTGCAGAGAAGAAGAAGGAATCGGATCAGATCAAAGCGTCGACTCCGAACTTTGTACTGCCGATGGTTGATGCCGTTACAGAAGAACAGGTCCGCTTTGAAAAAGCGACTGCCACAACTCAGAAGTTCGCGTTCTACCCGAACTCTCCTCGCGATCTTCCGGTCATGATTCGTGGAAATGTCACGAGTCCCGGAGAAATTGTTCCACGGCGATTTTTGGAAGTTCTCAGCGATGGAGAGCCTGAACCGTTTCGACAGGGGAGCGGTCGACTGGAACTCGCGGAAGCGATTGTTTCTCCCGATAATCCTTTGACGGCCCGAGTGTTTGTCAATCGGGTCTGGCAGCGATATTTCGGTGAAGGGCTGGTTGATACCCCAAGTAATTTTGGAGCAACAGGATCGGCTCCCAGTCATCCAGAACTGCTGGATGATCTGGCTGTTCGTTTCATGCAGAATGGCTGGTCACTGAAATGGCTTCATCGGGAAATTCTCCTTTCCGCAACCTATCAGCAGACGTCCCGCGTTTCATCAACCCTGGCCGAAGAACAGGACCCCGGCAATCGGCTGTTGTGGCGATTCAATCGCCGTCGTCTGGATGCCGAAACGTTTCATGATGCCTTGCTGGAGGCGGGTGGAAATCTCGATTTGAAAATGGGAGGACCCTCTGCAGATATCGATCAGCCGTCGTTTCACCGGCGTGCGGTCTATGCCGGAATCTCCCGAGATGCCCCCAGCCAGTTCTTACAGGTGAATGATTTTCCGGATCCGACCATTCATGCGGAACAACGTTCACTGACAACAACACCGCTTCAGCAACTCTTCGTGCTGAATTCTCCGTTCGTCAGAAATCAGGCGATTCTTCTTTCAGATCGCGTTCCGCAGGGAGATCTGGCGGAACGAATTCGTAAGGTTCACCAGCTTGTTCTGGCCCGTGATCCGACTTCAAAAGAGGTCGCCATCGGGATTCAGTTCCTGCAGTCATTGGAAGAGGAACCTTCTCCCAATGACGCGGCCGTTCCCATGTTTACCGGAGAGCGGATGAAAGCGACCGTCCCGCAGTTAGGGGATGTCTATTCGGTCGAAATCTGGTTTCGGAATATCGTTCCGTATCGGGAACGTCCGGTGACTGGTTATCTCTTTTCCCGAGGGAATGATCGTTCGCCACAAGCTGACGGGGACCATCTTGGTATCGGAGGGATCTCGAATCCACAGATGACAGGTCGGCTGCTGTTCTACAATGGGAACCGCCTCCGGGATACGCTTTATGGTAAAACCATTCTGTCTCCCGATCAGTGGCATCAGGTCACACTGGTCCGGCAGGGAAAACGGATTGACGTTTATCTCAATGGACGAACTGAACCGGAAATCTCCGGCGTGGTTTCTCCTGGTTATGATCCTGATGGAACAGAAATGTTTCTGGGGGGACGTAATGACCAGTTCGCAAATTTCCGTGGACAGATGGGAGGAGTTTCCCTGTATAATCGGGCATTAACTTCGGAAGAGATCACAAAGCATTTTCAGGCCGGAATGTCGGGGAAGGTGAAGCCCGATCACGAAGCTGTGACACAATCAGCATTATCATCTGCTCCGTTTTCGTACTGGCCGTTGTTTAAAAGATCATTAATCGGACCTCAGGCAAAGGATTTAACTCCTCGACAGAATCATGGCATTTATGAAGGAAGCGCTTCCAATGCGAGCGCTGCCATGACTCCCTGGCGTCTGTATTGTCACGCGATTTTATGTAGCAATGAACTACTCTATATCGATTGAACGGGTTGAATCCTGACCTGGTGGAATAATTAGATGAGAACACTTCCATTAATAAACACCGTTCCCTGGACTCGGCGGCAGGCACTTCAGCAGATGGGAAGTGGCGCCGGGATGCTGGGACTTTCCGCTCTCCTGTCAGAGACGTTCAGTGCTCAAGCTGCACCGGCCGGGAAAAAGGAAGTCTCGTCTCCTCATTTTCCAGCCAAAGCGAAGCGGGTGATCTTCCTCTTCATGGGAGGAGGCCCGTCTCAGATCGACACCTTCGATCCAAAGCCAGATCTGGTGAAATACGCCGGGCAACGTCCGGGAGCAGTTGATGTTCGAACCGAGCGGGAAACAGGAGGAATTCTCCCCTCGCCAGTTAAATTCACTCCGGCAGGAGAATCGGGTATCCCGTTCTCCGAGCATTTTTCACAGTTGTCAAAACATGCGGATGACATGGCAATTGTCCGCTCGATGCATACCGATTTCCCGAATCATGCTCCGGCACTCTGCATGATGAATCTGGGAATCCTGACACCGACCCGTCCAAGCATTGGTTCCTGGCTGACATACGGACTGGGGTCTGAAAATCAGGACCTTCCCGGGTTCCTCGCATTATGTCCGGGACAACCCGTCGTCGGACCTAAACTCTGGGGAAATGGCTTTCTTCCCGGGAAGTATCAGGGAACATACATCAATCTCAAGCAGCCTTCTCCGGGTTCGATGATCCCTCATCTGCAAAACCCGGATCTCTCAGCCGGAACCCAGAAACGTCAGCTCGATCTGATCTCCTCAATCAATCGACAACATCAGGCAGGGCGTTTTCAGGAATCAGATCTCGAAACCCGGATTTCGTCAATGGAGCTTGCCTACCGAATGCAGTTCGAAGCGATCGATGCATTCGACATCAGCAAAGAACCCGAGTCGTTGCGTGAGGCCTATGGAGAGAGTGAGTTCTCAAAATCCTGTCTCCTGGCACGTCGCCTCAGTGAACGAGGAGTCCGGTTTGTTCAGGTCTATTATGGAGACCGGCAACCCTGGGATACCCATTCGAATCACACAGCAGCGAATGCTCGACTTTGCCAGGATATCGATCGTCCGATTGCTCAGCTTCTGACCGATCTTAAGCAAAGAGGCCTGCTGGAGGAAACACTCGTCGTCTGGGGAGGAGAGTTCGGTCGCACTCCAACTTCAGAAGGGGGAAATGGACGGGATCACAACCCCTTCGGGTTCTCGATGTGGCTGGCCGGAGGGGGCATCAAAGGGGGGACGATCCATGGTGCCACCGACGAGTTTGGAATGCGCGCCGTTCAGGACAAAGTCCACATTCACGATCTGCATGCCACAATCCTCCATCTGATGGGGATTGATCACGAACGCCTGACCTATCACTATTCCGGACGTGACTTCCGATTGACCGATGTTCATGGTCACGTCGTGAAGAATATTCTTGCATGATCCCGGTCATGATCCTCCCGTTACGAGCAGACCGGGATTAATGTTGTGATAGTACTTCCAAGTCTATTCACATAGAAGCAGGGGGTCAGGATTCAGGGGCCAGGGATCAGAAAAATGCTGGAAATTCATGCCATTTCCTACCCACTATCCACCACCCACTCCCCACTTCTCTCCTATTCATATCAAACTTGGAAGTACTGTGTGAGGATTCTCAGGATGGCATCACAGCATCTTCGGTCACTGGCCAGATCAGGCGTTTTGCCGAGCGGAGTGTTTTGCGAACACTGCTGTAAAGAATGGCTCGATGTGATTGCGTCAGGACGATGTTTCCCATTGCAATCCGATGGGGCCAAAGGCGATCCAGATAGGATCCCGCAGTGGAGCAACTGTTCAATAACGCAATTTCCGGCTTGTTCTGTGCAATGAAGTTGGCCAGTTCAATTTCGGCCCAGACTCCAGGACTTCCTTCCTTCAGTTCCGAATCCCAGCCGATTTTGAAAGCGAACAACGTGTCCCCGCCGATCAGGTTACAGGTCGACGCGACAACATGTTCTCCAACCAGCAGTTCTCCAAACAGAATGTTCTGATCCGCCGACATCTGATGTGCGAACGATTCAAAAAAAGCCTGATGTTTCGGATCACATCCCATCGCAGTGCCGGTCTCCCGTTTCCAGCCACGTTGTTCGAGATCAAGAAATCGCCGGACCGCTCCCGGAATGTCATGGGGATGTTCGATCACACGAAACGACACCGCCCCGTGCCGCTCCAGTTTTCCCCGAGCGCGACGCAGAGATTTCCGGCGATTCTTGGAGACGCAGGTTTCCAGCAAATCCCGTTGCCGGTCCAGTTCATTCAAGTTCAGACTGGCTCGCGACCAGACTCCATGAAGCTGCACCTGAAATCCGGTGAGAGCCGCAGACGTGTAAAGTTGCTCTGAGAAAGGGGCGTCGATACCGGCTGAACTGAAAACCATTCCATGTCGGTAACGGGTGGACTTCAAGTGGTCCAGAAACGTCATTAATGCAAGACGCGGCGAACGACGGTCGAGCAGCATTCCTCCCTGAAACTGATAGGCCGAAATTTTGTCATTCAAATGAGGAAACAAAATTTGTGACGACGCACCAACAGAGCGAAGAACCGTCAGTAAAATGAGTTGGCCATCTGGTTTCTGAACAGTCCAGAGTCTTGATTCGGGCTCTGATGAAAGATGTTGGGATTGCGACAGAATAAACGCAGGTTGGAGAAATGGATTGGGCTCAACGGAGTTTTCGCTGAGACGTTTCCATTGTTGCAGGAAGTCTTCCGAGAGCCCGTCGAGCGGGAGAACACGCACAGCCAGATTTTGCTGTGTTGTGGCGAAAGAGTTCATGGCTCCCCAAAAAATGTCAATACAGTAGATCAACGGATCAACGAAGACTCAGCATTGCCCGAGTCGAAACATGTTTATGACTCCAGATTCTTTCTTCAGAGTCCGGTGTCGTTATTTTTACGTTAGCTGGGATTCGAGAACGAGAGAGCATCGTCTCCCGGAATCCGACTGACTCGGAGAAGCTTGTGGGAAAAATTTAACGATTAAAGAGAAAGTAATGATTTTGCAACGGTTCCTTTGCTATCGATGAAAGAGCAATTGCTATTGGAGAAGAGAATTTCCCAGCGTGGAGTTTCCAATCTTTTTTCTCAGTGGGGTTATGGCCCGGATTCGTAAGACTGGTCCGACGAATGCTGAGTTGGAGATACTGCAGATTCTCTGGGAACAAGGGACTGATGACCGTTCGTGAGGTCTTTGATTCCCTGTCGGCAAACGGCAAGCAGAGCGGTTTACTTCGCAAGCTGCTGGATGACTACGAGCAGAGATCGACCCGCTGACATTTCGTCCATATGAGAGTGGGAACTACCCACCCCCTGAAAACCCACTCCAGCCAACCTGAAACCAACCCAGACCACACCAGTAGCGGCCGAAATTTTACCCAACACCGGTGGAGACTTGTTCAGGAACGACTCGATATCATTATGACACTGACATTTCTGGACCGTTTCTGTGGGCAGGAGAATTCATCAGGTATCCTGATCCGGCGGACGGCGGGAGATGGAGACCAGTGCGACGTTGTAAAGCACGAGTTCAATCACGGCGGCGAAAAAGATCAGAAAAAACGTGGCGTGCGAATGGTAATTCTCTTCCCGGTAAATGTTTTCAAAGAATTTCACCCATCCTAATCGCCAGGCAACCATGTAACTGGTGAAGAGAAAAGACATAACCACGCCGCTGCGGACGGCCCAGCGTTTTCGCTTGATGGTCATCACGGCAATCAACACCATCGGGATATCGACGGTCGTTAGAACCCGAATCCCCTCCAGCATCTGATTACGGTATTCGTCCGCCGTCATGGGAATGAAGAGATGGAACGTCGCCGCCATCACACATAACCACGAGAGCAGGATGAGATGAAAGAGGAGCGAATACCATCCTGCGGCCCGGACCCGCTGAGGCTGCTCCATCCAGTACAGAAGGCGCTTTCGCCAACTGGATCGACGGGCCATTAACGGCTCTCCCTGAGCGGCCCGTTGTAGTTCTTCGGCCAGTTCGGCTGCCGATGCATATCGCGCCGCCGGGTTCTTTTCGAGACAGACCCGACAGATTGTTTCCACACTCGCCGGGAGTTCTGGCCGTAGTCTACGGATCAGTTCCGGACGCTCTTCCCGCAGGCGGTCAATCACCTGCACGTAGCTGTCACCCGTGATCGGCGGACGACCGGTCAAAAGTTCATAGAGCAGGCATCCGAGTGAGTAAATGTCCGCTGCACCGGGATTTCCGTCGGATGCCCCCTTAGAAAAAACCTCGGGAGACATATACAACGGAGTTCCCACCACCATGCTGGAACCGGTTTCTTCCAGTGATTCCCGTGACAGTTTGGCCAGTCCAAAATCGGTCAGCCGGGGCTGAAAGTCTTTCAATGACGCGGAATCTGCATTTGCGCTGTTTCGTGGCAGCAGCAACACATTGCTCGGTTTGAGATCGCGATGCTGAATGCCGCATTCATGGGCATAGTGAACGGCCTGCGCCAGTTCCGTCACCAATTCCACGGCATCTCGCCAGGGAAGCTCTGCTGTTCGCTCCGCCAGAAATTGCCGCAGGTCCGGACCGGGGATATAGGCCAGCGCGAGATACGGAGTCGGCGGATTCAGATCGGCTTCATAGATTGGAACGATTGCCGGGTGATCCAGCTTCGCAACGGCCCGGGCTTCCCCTTCGAATCGCCGTAACTTGGCCTGATCCGCCAGAACTTCCGGTCGTGGAATCTTGATCGCCACGTCTCGGTTCAGCTGGGAATCATAGGCACGATAAACCACGCCGAACGACCCACTCCCGATGACCTCCCGAATCTGGTATCCACTCACTTCCAGAGCCGGTTCCAGACGAACGGTGCTGTCGGTATTCAGCAGTCCGGCCACATCGAACACGCCGGTCTCACGGAATGCGGAATCCCCGATCCAGAGGCGATTCAGGCGATAAATCACTTCATCCCGCGACGGCCCGCCGGCGGGAACCGTATCGGAAGTGTTGCCAGGAGAAAGAGACTCTTCAGACATGTGAAGCAGCCAAAAGTTTTTGTAATTCCTCGATGGTCCGTGACCACAATTTCCGGGCGGCGACATCCGTCATTTCCAGTTCCTTTCCAATCTCGATGAAGGACAGGCCCCGACGGTGACGCAACTCAATCAACTGCTGTTGCTTTGTAGAAAGTTGTTTGAGAGCTTGAAGCAAGAGTTCGTCTCGTTCCTTGCGTCGAACAACACTGCTGGCACTGATCTGAGTTCCGGCAATATTATTCAGGAGGGAAACGGCATCGACAGGGGTCTCTTGCAACGCGTTCTGCTGCTGAATTCGTCGGTAGCGACGGGCAGCATCAATGAGGTTGTTTTCCAGAAGTCGTCCCAGCCAGCGCAACAGCTCAGCCTCACTCTGTCCATGAAACTGGCCGAAGCTCTGCTGGGCTTCCATCAGGGTCTGCTGCACCACATCTTCCGCATCCAGCTTGACCCGCAACACCCCGGAAATGCGATTTTGTGCCGTAATGACGAGCCGATCCCAGACGAGATTCCAGATTTCCCCCATGACATCCATATCCCCCCGACGTGCCGTGTCAATGCGCTCAGCCCAGGCGAAATCGGGAACAGAATCAGATTGCGTCATCTCTGATGTCAACAATAATATAAGGGGATCGAGTTCAATAAGAGGCCACCATCAAACAGACCGTGAATGGGCATGTTTGACAGTGATCGGCGAAGCTTCTCAAAAAGAAATGGTCTCCCCCTCCCGGGGAACTCCCGGAATTTCAGTTCTTGTGAACACGGAATCTTCTGAAACACGCAAGAACGGACGAGCCATCAGCTTATAGTGACAGTGAGCCCATCGGCAATCTGAAAGGACGAAGAAACTTCGGCTTCTTTGATTTTTTCCTGTCACATTCTCGTCGTAACAACGCTTTGAATAATGTGGGCCAAAAGTAACCGGTTGCCTGGAATTCTTTGTGCGATGGGGGCGGGCCAGCCATCTCACAAAGAGCTCCGGGTGACCGGCCTTTTCATTGCTATGTCTGGCTTGTCCGCCTGCACTGCGCATCAATGGGCAATTCAGTGGGCAATAAAGAAAGCCCCTCCTGACAAGAGGAGGCCCGAAAATTCCTCTCGTCAGGAGACCCATGGGGCATTTTAAGAGTCTCTCCGGAAATGTCGGTGTCACGGCGATATCGAATGCTCATTCAGTAGTTCCAAGCTTGATATGAAATAGAAGAGAAGTGGGTGGTGGAGAGCGGGTAGGGAATGGCATGAATTTCCAGCCTTTTTCTGATCCCTGGCCCCTGAATCCTGACCCCCTGCTTCTATGTGAATAGACTTGGAAGTACTGTCATTGCATCACTCACATACAGCATGTTGTGCGTCGTCGGACTTTCCGGATCGTTTCCAAGAAGAGCACGAAGTGGTGAATCTGACATTCACACCTCCCTGCTGAGCCCATTGAGAGAGACGGTACCAAGAATCCTCAGAAGGATGTTACGAACGCAATACGCACGTTCGTTTTTCTCCCCCCCCCTACCCCATTTCATTTATGGGTTGCTTGAGGAACGGTGAAAAATTACTCTTTCCTGACAGGCTCTCCGGGCCTTCCGGGCCAGAGCATTCGTAAGTCTTATCGCAAGCCGGATCAGAGGAGGAAATGGACCAACCCGCTCCCCCGAGAAGGCGATCCTATCCCTGTAACGCAGAATTACTGAACTTTCTGCGAGAACGCCGGGGATGGACACAGTTCGAATTCGCGGCTATCGCTGGTTATAGTGAACGCCTGATTAACAAGGCCGAGTCCGGGCGACCCATTTCCACCGCTGCGATCGAGATTTTGGCAGAGACTCTTTCCACCCCGGATGCTCCGGTCTATTTTGAAGACCTGATCTGCGACAACATCGGACTCGCCAAAGAATACATCGACCAGTTCCACGTTCATCAAAAGAATGCGGCCCATGCGATCCGGCATTTTCTGGATGACGATGTCACCTTCTGGGTCTCAGGGGATCCTAAAGTCTTTCCATTTGCAGGAGAACATTATGGATTCGAGGGAGTGAATCACTTCTTTCAGGCGTTCTTTTCAGTTCTGGAGGTGCCAGAGAATTATGATTACAAGGCGGGCTATTCCTACCTGGCACAAGGACAGGATGTGATCATCTGGGGAGAGACCTGGGTCCACCCGATCGGGACACCAATGGACAAACCGGTCGTCCTTACCCATAAGCTCACCTTCCGCAAAGGGAATCTCGTTCGACTGGAAGACCTCTTCGACACGCAGAAGGCGGCCCAGGTTTTCGAAAACGCCGGGAACTGAACCTGAGACAGAAGGGATCAGAGAGGATTTCAGGCGCCAGACGCACTGCCGGCTTGCCCCCAATGCTGTTCGGCACGATGCTTGCTTGTGCCCATCAATCTGGCAGGGTGGCCTTGTCTGGTGGATGCCCAATCTTGGGTCTCATCCGATCCACGACCGGACTTCGTATTCGTCCAGTCCCGTCAACTGCTTGGCCTGTTCGAAGCATTTTTTGAACGCGGCCACATACACCGAAACTCAATCACGAACGTGGTTGTGAAAGAGGAGATACGCAGCGTCTTGCGCCTGCATCTCCACACGGCCCATCAAGGGACCAAACCGCTCTGTAACCCGATCGAGTTCTCGTTCCTACCGCCGCAGATCCCCCCGCATGATCTTCCCTGACATGGCGTCCTCTTCCTTACAAAAGAAATACACCAAATCCAAGAATTAAGGAAAGTGGAACTATAGTATTAGGGAGCGTCAACGACATATCCTTTTCGATAATCCCGAGTCAACAGCCGATTCGCATTTGAGTTCTTCATAAAGACCTCATTTAATGAATCCATTGTCAGCGAGGGGCCAACCCGTAATGCCAATGCTGAAAAATCCACACCGTTTGCCTTGAGGTGTTGAGTCATCCGTAAACAGGAATCCTTCCACAGCAGGTCATCACTAGACATCTTTTCCATGTCCCGGCCTGAAGATTCCTTTCCAATCAAATGACAGATTGATCCGGTGTGGCACAACGCACTCGAAAGATGTCCTTCAAGAATATCAGCATTCAGATCCTGGTGATTGCCGCTGCGTATTGCAGAAATAAAGTTCCCGAAATGATCTCCTCCCTCGTCCCAGTGTTGAATGATTTCTCCATCGGGTCTAAAAGCTGTCGCGCTGGTATAAGAGGGAACAAGGACATGCCCATGTTCACACTGAACGACAACACCCACTTGTGAACCGCGATACTGGTCCATCCCGGTTGAGTAATCCAGATTTCGCCGGGGAAGTCCACGGGTTTCAAAGATGATCGGGGCTGAATCGAAATGATGATAAACTATTTGCGTATTCGGAGTGTTACCTGCGTCGCGATATCCAAATCGTCCCCCTATGCTGGTAATCTGGGAAGAGAGCTTGGATTCCCCGAGGAACCAGCGGGCAATATCCATCTGGTGAATGCCCTGATTCCCCATGTCTCCATTACCGGTATTGAAATCCCAATGCCAGTCATAATGAAATTTTGTGCGAAAGATCTCTTGTACTGCCGCGGGACCGCACCAGAGACCATAGTCGAGAGTCTTCGGCAAGGAGATTGGCTGATCGACTTTCCCGATGCTCTTACGGGGATTGTAACACGTTCCTATAACGTGCTGGATCGTCCCCAGATTACCGTCACGAACCCATTGCACCGCCTGTTGGAGACCAACGCTGGATCGACATTGTGTTCCGGTCTGACAGATCCGATTGGTTCGACGAGCCCAATTAACAATCTGGCGTCCTTCCCAGACATTATGGGAGACTGGCTTCTCGACATAAACATGTTTTCCCGCCTGCATCGCGAGAATTGACATCAATGCGTGCCAGTGATTCGGTGTCGCAATGACAACGGCATCCACGCTCGAATCGTCCAGAACTCTTCGGAAATCCTGAATAATCTGTGGAGAGCGTCCCTGCTTCCCTTCCACTTCACTTTGTCGCGGACCTGCCTGTGCGGTATCAGGATCGCAAAGATAGAGCACTTCCGCATCGGAACGAGATGCAATGTCATTGGCGTGATAGGAACCCCGGTATCCGATTCCCAGCACTGCAACACCAATGCGGCCCAAGGGCGTTTTGCTGGAATCAGAACCACATACAACGCGTGCTTTGGGCGTAGCGAAAACTCCAGTCGAAGCAACAACAGACTGTATCAGGAAATCCCGGCGATTCATGACCATATATTATGTTCCTCTTCCTGCAGATTAATCAGTTTCTAATCTGTTAATGTAAAATCGTGCTGAACTTCTCTGCGGGCTTCTTCAGGAATCGATATGGTTAACCCACTGTTTTTTGAATTTCCATAACGTAACGGAATGGCCATGATACGACGAGAAGCGATATCTTCAGAATCTCCTCCATCTTTATAGGAAACGACCCTGACACGATAATTTCCCGGTACGACACCGTCTCCGTTAACATAAGTAGACATCTGGTAACGACCGTTGGAGTCGATTCTTCCGGTTGCAGGACGCACGTCAATCGCATCTGCCGATTGTTCCGGTTCGAAAGAAACATCTCCTTTTGGAAGTGGTTTGCCTTGATAGTAAACCGTCCCGGAAACGGGAATCGTTTTGGGTTTCTTCTCTGCTTTTCCGGAGCATCCCAGAAGCAGGACAAAGATTGCAGACAACTGAATCAAGAAGAATATTCCGCTTTGTTGCATGGCGTTTTTCCATCATGAGATCGCGGGATGAAGACGGAAAGATTCAAAACTCGCCGTTCACTCTGCCGTCGGCTTTGTCTCCCAGGTAATTCCAGGTGGTGTAGGCAATGTTCTCACTGATAAAATGCACGGTTCCATCCCCAAACAACATCTGAACACCGCCGACGTGTTCGCTCTTGAATCCCGCCATGTACCCTTCACAGTCCGGATCATCACTACACCGTGACGTGACCATGCAACTCCTGGTGCAGGTTTTACGTATCTTGTGGTGGTTAGGAGGAATGTTTGTCGACTGCAGGGAGAATGCATGGGAATGAAAATACATGGAGAACGAGTTGTATGCTGGCAGATTCTCTCCAATCAGAAAGGTATTACTCAATCCGTCAGTGGCATCGCGAAATCGATAGACCGTACATCCCATTGAAAACATTCCGGGACTGACAGGTGAACTGGACATGCCCCCGCTTCTACAATCTCCCCCGCATCCCTTACAAGCATAGCTATCACTGGAGTAAGGACAGTTGTTACATCCGAATTGAGCAATGGGGCCACCGGATGGACCGTAGGATTGGCCTAACGAAAAGTTTGATGGAGCACTTGTGTTGTAGGGGAGGTAGTTTTGCTCTCTGACATTATCGAACAATCCTGAGTCCGGGTCGGAAGGACACATGAGAACCGCTGGCTTCAATCCATTGAGTGCTGTTGCATTTCTCAACGAGTTATTATTCTCCGAGAAATTCAGAAGATTGTAAACTGTCGCCTGATCCATGTAAGGAAGTAACATCTCAACCCAGACATGGCAGTGGCGAATCTGGTCGTAAGCACAATGCGCTCCTCCTGGAAGCGTATTATGCGTGTCGTGATAATTATGAATTGCCAATCCAATCTGCTTAAGGTTGTTCTTGCATTGACTGCGCCGGGCCGCTTCCCGGGCCTGTTGCACTGCCGGTAACAGAAGAGCAACAAGAATGGCAATAATTGCGATCACCACCAGTAGTTCGATAAGTGTGAATCCTCGATTCACAACGCTTCTGTCTCTATTGAAATTCGGCATTGGAGCTCCATATTCTGGTAATAGGGGACAGCTAAAGAAACGAAATCGTTTATGTAAATTCGCTGACAACTACTTTTAAACAAAGAAACTTTTCATTCCGTTGACCGATCAGATCTCCTTTTATTCGTTTTCAATTTTCAGTAGACAGAGCATCAGCACGAGTTGTTTGAGGAGAACGCAGCCATGAGATAAGGTCGGCGACGTCCTGTGGGGAAAGCAACTTTACAAGGTCTTCCGGCATTAATGAGACATCTCTCGCGTGGATTTCTTCAATCTCGCGACGTAAGACGGTTTGATTTTTCCCCTCCGGTTGCTTTAGTGTAATACTGCTGGCTGTTTCGCTTCCGAGTATGCCGGTGTGCACACGGCCGTCAGTTGTCAGAATGACATAAGTGCTATATCCGGCGCTAATTGTTCCGCTTGGATTCATAATGTCCTGAAGGATTGTTTCTTCTGCCCGCTTGGCTTCTGCGGTCAAATCCGGACCGACGGAGAAGCCAGTTCCGTGCGCTTTATGACAATTCGCACAATGCTTTGCGAACAGTGCTTTTCCCTGTTCCAGATTCCGTTCATTCGAGAGTGCTGCGGTATATTGTGCAATCATTCCCTGATCTCTGACTTCCAATGACTGGAAGTAGACTCCGGCCTTTGCGCGAAATTCTTGATTGGGATGATTCAGTAATGCTGCACGTTGCACTGCTGTCAGCAGCGCCCCGGAGAGTTGTCGTTGCTCCAGGGATTGCAGTACCTCCGGCAGTCGGTCCTGACGAGAGAACAGCGCTTCGAGAATCGCCTGGCGAACCTGGGGGGTGCTCGAGGCAATTGCCGACAAGAGCTTGGCGGTCATCTCCGAATCGACTTCGTGCCCCAACTCGACGACAGCGGCCACACGGTCTTCGGAAGGAACCTGAACATCAACGACTTTTTCGAGTAGCTTATTTAGTCGCGTTGTTCGTTCTTCGACCGTTTCCACCTGGAGTCTTTGAATCAGCATTCTGGCAGCAGCGGCGTCTGGCGTGTTGTCCGCACTCGCCATCGATCGCAACACCGCCGCGGCATCTGGTGAGAGCGGAATCTTGGAGACACTGGAGATCCCTGCGGCTAATCCTTCCCAGCAGGCGCGCCGTGAGGATTCATGCCTATTCAGTCCCAGGGTGGCAAGCGTCTCTGAGATTTCCACGGGATTTCGCCGGGATGCAATTGATGTACACAGTGGCTTAAACAAGACGGCTGCTTCTCCCAGAGACTCTTCGTCGTGAAGAAGTGCTTGCAACATCTCACCGGCACGCCCTGACAGAGAACTGAGGACCGCCGCATCCATCCAATGGGTATGCCCGAATCGACGAGCAATGGCAGCCAAGGCAGGAACCACTCGTGAATCGCGACTTGCTCCCAGTGAGATGGCACATTGAAACGCAATGGATGGGTCGGTTTCGCGACTTGCCAGATGCAATACCTGATCCTGTATTGCAGAATCTCCGTCAAGCCAGGGTTCTGCCAGTTGTAATGCAAGAATCTGCAGATCAGCATTTTTCGACGCGAGCACATGCCGCACGATCTCTGGGCGAAGTGAATCGAATCTTTGCAGCGTATGAAGTGCAATGAGTACAGCCGAAGGTGAAGCGTCTCCATCCAAAATGATTCTTTCCATGTCGGAAACGGTCGATCGGTCGTCTCGCTCCAGCAGCAGTCGTTGGGCCGTTTGTCGACGCCATAACACGTCGGATTGCATTTGCTCCAGCAATTGATTCGCCGTCAGCGTGTTGAAATCAACCTGAGTGGGCAACTGGCTGTTGTCGTGAATCAGTCGCCAGACGCGGCCGTGCTGATGTCCGTTGATCAGACCATATTGCTGCTGAAGATATCTCGGGATCGCTGAGTAATCTTCGATAATCTCACGATAGAAATCGACGATGTAAATACATCCGTCCGGACCGGAGGACAACGCAATCGGGTTGAACCAGGAGTCAGTGGTCGCCAGGAATTCCTTCTGTTGTTCTTCCGGCGCACGATGAACTTCAATGGCCGTTCTATCACGGGTGACGACAGAACGGTGGATCATATTCTGAGACGGTTCGCAGACCAGAAGTTGGCCATGGAGTCCGGGAAGAACACGATCCAGATAGAGCAGCGGTGAACAGCCGGAAGTGAAATAACCATTTGGTTGCGTTTCCGCAATTCCATAGCGATCTGTGTAGAGCTTGGCGAATCCCGGATCGGCTGCACGACGTGTTCGCCAGGGATGCGGTTTCGAAATGGGATAGGTTCGATTGTCTCCGGTTCCTGATTCGAAATGCCCACCACCGTAGTCCGGATTTCGCTGCAGTGCGCTCCAGGGGATTGGCGCCACGGCGACCGCTGGCAAGCTGGTATTTCCCAGTAATCGTTCTCCCCGTTCAGTGAAGGTCGCCCCAAAAGTTCTCGTTCGACCAAGAATTGGCTCGATCGCCGAACCGTCAGGCAGGAATCGAAAATCGGAACTCGGCAGATCAACCGGCTGAGACAATCCTGGTCCGGTGATTCTTCCCCCTGACCCGGGATTGGAAATATAAACCCAACCATCCAGACCATAAACAGGAACGTTTATCGTTCGTTCCAGTTGATTTGAAGGAAATCCTTTAAAAAGTGTTTCGCGAACTTCTGCGACGCCGTCTCCATCCCGATCTGCCAGATAAAGAATTTCCGTGAAACAGATCGCGATAATTCCATCACGTGCCGCACAGATTCCATGGCACGGAGGGAGACGGTCTGCAAAAACCGTCATCTGATCCATGACGCCGTCTCCATCTCGATCACTGAGAAGTTTCACTGTGCCATACGTTCCTGATTTTGCCTTTTCTTTAGCGGCATTGTCGGCCTGGATACGGCGTGGAATCCGATCGAGCTGACCCGTTTTGTTTAACTCCTGAATGTCATAATGTCCTTCGAGATTGAATCCATGGAGTTCAGAGACATAAAGCCGCCCACTCGCATCCCAGCAGATTCCCGAAGGCTCTCGGATGAGCGGTTCACTGACCACCAGTTCGAGGCGGAACCCCTCTGGCAACTGAAAGAGTCTTTGCGATTCTGCTGGCGAGAGGGGCTGTGGAGCATCATCAGGAACGGGAATCTCTGCAAAAACTCCCCCAATACAGAATGAGAACGTTCCGATAACCCAGACGATCCGCAGTACATTGGACTGTACTATGCTTCGAACAGAAACGTCATACATCCCCTTGGACACCATGAACATAAATTCCCTCCAAATGGAGCTGACACAGAGCATTCGCCTGCCTGTTGAACTTTGCTGCAGAGTAATTGTCGCGACGCTGTAAAATCCGCCTGAATTCTTAGAGATTTTTTAGAGCAGCGAACGAAATAACGAAATCTCGTTGAATGACAGGAATTCCCTCTCAGCAATCAGGTCACGAGGAATTTCATTGGATGGATTTTAGAGCGACGAGAAAAACGTCCTATGCGACAAGAAGTTCATTCCCAGTGAGTGGATTGCGAAAAGTCTCATCAGGAAGAGCCTGTAACTTTCAAGAAAATGTCAGACTTGGCTAAGATACTGAGGCTAATTTCTTCGTATTGAGACAATCTCTTTCAGTTGTCTCTGCCCGGCTGCCAACACAGATTCGAAGTGGGAGTTCTCGCATGACACACCATCTCACCCGTCGTCATTTTCTAAAGGCTGGAGCCGTTGCTGCGGTGACGGTCGTTTCCCCGCTTTCTGCACGCGCCGCATCCGCTAACGGCAAGCTGCGCACTGCCCATGTCGGAGTTGGGGGCATGGGAATGTCCGATCTGAAATCACTCCGTTCTCATCCTCAACTGGAAGTTTTCGCGTTATGTGATGTTGATCAGTCTCGCCTCGACACCGCAGCGGGAATGCATCCTCAAGCGAAAACATTTTCTGATTTCCGGGAGATGCTGGCGGAACTGGGGGACCAAGTGGATGCGGTGGTTGTTTCTACCCCGGACCACACTCACGCTCCCGCAGCAATGACGGCGTTGAATCTGAATAAGCCGGTCTACTGCCAGAAGCCTTTGACTCATGATGTTTATGAATCGCGGAGACTTCGCGAGGTTGCGGACAGCAGGAAGGTTCCCACTCAAATGGGAATTCAGGTCCACTCATCGAAGCAATACCGACAGGCGGTGCAAATCATTCAGTCCGGGGGGATCGGCAAGGTAAGCCATGTCTATGTGTGGTGTAACAAGACGTGGGGGTATGACGGCGGGCCGTTCGACAATTTCGCCCCTCCTCCAGATTCACTGGCCTGGGATCTCTGGATTGGAACCGCTGCCGAACGGCCGTATGTTCCGAACGCCTATCATCCCGGGAACTGGCGAAAGCTGGTTGATTTTGGATGCGGAACGCTCGGGGACATGGCGGTCCATATTCTTGATACTCCTTTTACCGCATTGGAACTGACAGCGCCGAAGTGGGTGAAATCGACCTGTCGCGTCGTCGACGGCATCGGATTTCCCACGAAAACCCGAGTTGATTACGAATTCCCAGGCACCCGATACACAACAAGTGCCGTGAAGTGTACATGGCTGGACGGACACATGGCTCCTCCCAAAGCGGAAGAGATCGGGCTGTCAGCGGATATCCAACTTCCCGGGTCGGGAGCCTTTCTGACCGGAGAGGAAGGAATGATGCTGCTCCCTCATGTTGGAGACGCCGTTCTTTTTCCAGAGACGAAATTCAAGGATTATCGACGTCCTGATGTGGAAGGAGTCAGTCACTACCATCAATGGGTGGATGCCTGCCTCGGAAAAGGGGAGACGAGTGCTCCGTTCAGTTACGGCGGTCCGTTGACGGAAGCATTGCTGCTGGGAGCGGTCGGCATGCGATATCCAGGTCAGGAATTAGGGTGGGATGCGCAGGCCATGCAGATCACCAATCTGCCGGAAGCCAATCGATTGCTCAAACGGGAATACCGCGACGGTTTCAAGGTCGAAGGATTGTGATCGAGGCGGCAACGCGGATGTTCATGGGAAGTTTTGCAGACCAGGCATTCATTCTGAATGACATGAATGGAGGACGGAAATGTTCGATTCCGAGGAACTCCTGGGGGTCGCGGAGACATCATCTTCTGCGGAGCAGACGCAATTTACGAGACTGTTTCTGGAAAACCAGAGACGGGTTTATTACTTCATTGCGTCAATTGTTCCTCACTGGGTTGATGCCGAAGAAATCTTTCAACAGACCAGTCTGACACTCTGGGAGCGCTGGGAGCAATTTGACGGGGATCGAGACTTCGCCCACTGGGCATTTGGAATTGCAGTCAATCACGTGAGAAACCATGTTCGCAAGAAGCAGCACCATCAGATTGCAGTACAGGAACAATTGCTGACACATCTGGCCGCTTACCATGCCGAACAGCAGTCGTTGTTTGATGATCTGCATGAGAACTTACGAGGATGTCTGGACAAACTGCCTGCGAACCAACGGCACATTCTCTCCTGTTTCTATGACGAAGAAGCCTCGCCGATGCAGATCGCCAGGGCGGAAGGAAAAACGTCCAATGCCATTTACAAGCTGTTGAAGAAAATTCGCCAGACACTCTATGAATGCCTGACGAAGAACGTCGCCGAATGGAGACTCTCGTGAATTACAGAAAATCGCAAAATCAGATCCCACTGGAATGGCGCGATCTTGTCGACCGATTCTGCTCCGGGACCATTCTGGAGGAAGAGTCACGGTTTCTCGCAGAAGGCATGTCCAACGATCCCGATGTCAGGGATTATGTGAACAGATATCTGGCAATGCACGCCGGGTTGCAATGGGAGTTTCGCCGCGGTGGGGGAGCCATTGATCCTGTCTTCCGGCGTCCTGAGATTTCCCGGAACAAGTCACTCGGCAAGTTGTCAGATCGCTTCCCCGCCACCCGTCGTCAAAACGGTCTCTGGGGAGTGATGATTCTCGCATTGGTGATACTGGGAATCGTGGTCTGGTTTCCGGCGAAGCCCATTTCTCCGACCGATCCCCATTCGACAGAACTCGCGAAAACGGAAGGGACTCCCCCGTTCCCTGTCGAGTCTCCCTCAGCAACCTCTTTCGGACAGGGACACTCCGCAGAGATGCCGGTTGTGAAAGAGTCGTTCACAATAGTCACGTCGCCAACGGAAGAGAAGCAAGGGCGTCATGTCGTCGGCAAGTTGTCGTTGTCAGGGACGGATGTCATCGTGGAACGCAACGGAGAACCTCAGTTTGCCAATTCCGGGATGGAACTTCTGGCGTTCGACAAGTTACGTGTTCCTCAAGGGGAAAAAGCATCGGTGAAACTCGCCAACTCCGCGAGCGTGGAACTGGGACCACGTTCCGTTCTGGCATTCCGGCATGAAGGACGTCCGGAGCTTCTGGAAGGTTACGCCGAAATCGACGCGACGGAACATCCCCGTCAAATGGCCTGGAGCCTGAGAACGGAGATGGCCGATGCGGAGATTCAAACCGGTCGTTTTTCCGTTGGAGCCAGTTCCGGGCAAACCTGTATTCGGGTCGCGGAAGGATCGGTTTCTGTCGTGAGACGGCTGGACGGCGCCATGGCAAATATCCGGCATGGATTCTGTTCCCTGATTTCCCCGAATGAAGATTTACGTCCTGTTCCCAGTCGCTATGGACAGGCTCTGCTTGTGCTCTCGGAAGAGGACAAACCAAACTGGGCCACCTTCAATCGTTTAATCGGAGAGCGGTTGATTGATGATCACCTGTGGAAGTCGGCCCTCTCGGTGAAAGTACGGACATATGATCAATTGACAGCCGATGACCTTCAGGGGTGTGCTGTAGTGATTATTTCGGTGTTCCATTGGGGAACGAATGCGGAGGATGCCATTGCTCAGGCTGGCATTCCCGATGCGGCGATTCCCGTTCTGTGTCTGGAACCGGCGGCTTTTCCGGTGATCGGCATGACCGGACCGACTCTTGGTATCGATTATCAGTTTAACGACAGCAGTGCATTGATGGACATCTCCTCTCCTCGGCATCCTCTGGCGGCGGGCTTTCATGGGCGGGGGTTAAACCTCTTTCATGTCGCCGATAAACGTACATTGGGATGGGCACGACCAACCAATGATGCAACCCGAATTGCCAACTTTGAAGGGGAACCAGAGCAGTGCGTTCTCTTTGGATATGAAGAAGGGGCTCAAATGTTTGAACGCAAAGCACCGGCCAGAAGAGTGGGGCTGTTCGTGCATCCACAGGGGGTGACTGCTTCATCCCCGGCGCTCAAACTGATTGATGCCGCTATCCAATGGTGTCTGGTCGGGCAGACTCAGAGCATCTGACGGAACTTCAGATGATCATCTCACACAGTACTTCCAAGTTTGAGATGAACAGGAGAGAAGTGGGTGGTGGATAGTGGGTAGGAAATGGCATGAATTTCCAGCATTTTCCTGCCCCCTGGCCCCTGAATCCTGACCCCTTGCTTCTATGTGAATAGACTTGGAAATACTGTCACAAGATAACTTGACGATCACTCGCAAGGGACGTCGTCCTGTCCACCAATGTCTGCTGGTGCTGACACTTTTCTGTAATAGTGTCGTCGCTAGCGAAAACGCCGCCAGACCAGAGCAGGAAAGCACAACGGTTCACCGGGACAACCGTCGTCCCCTGCTGCATTCTCATAACGACTATCTTCGTCCACACCCTCTTGTTGATGCACTTGAACAGGGTTTTCAGAGTGTGGAAGCAGACGTTTTCCTGCTTGATGGAAAGTTGCTGGTGGGACATTTTCTGGCCGACGCCCTCTGGCGACGGAAAACTCTCCAAGAGCTCTATCTGCAACCGCTGCGAGAACGAATTCAAAACAAGAACGGTTTCGTCCATGACCAGCAGAAGCCGTTCTTCCTTCTGATTGAAATCAAGTCGGATGCAACAACCACCTACGAAGTGATTCATTCACGATTGGAAGAGTATGCAGACATCCTTTCTTGTCGAAATGGAGAGACATGGACTCCTGGTGCGGTGACGGTTGTCATCACCGGTCGCGTTCCTCGCAGCAGGATATTGCAGCAGACGATCTGTTATGCCGGAATCGATGGCTCTCCGTCAGATCGATACTCCAAATTTCCCCCTCACGTGATGCCGTGGATCAGCGAACGATGGGGTTTCCTGTTTCAATGGAACGGAGAAGGAGAAATGCCGGAATCCGAAAAGAGCAAACTGGCGGACTACCTCTCAGAGATTCATTCCCATGGACGATCGGCCCGATTCTGGGGAACCCCGGAAAAGGAAAAGGTCTGGCAAGAACTTGTTAATCAAGGAGTCGATCTTCTTGGAACCGACCGGCTCTCGAAATTAAAAGTCTTTGACGACTCTCAAATCCGATGAAATTCGGGATGATTGCGTCGACGACTCGCGGACATATTCCAGGAGAATGGAACCCGCGTCGCAGGCGGCTGCGATTTGGGTAACATTTTAGCGGAATGAAGTCTGTTCAAATTGCTACGAGAATTTTTACCGCGAAGATGCAAAGGACGCCAAGAAAGAGGAAACCACGAATGGGCCGAATCTGACGAATCTGTTGTTCGGCATCTCCCTGTGATTCATTCGTATAATTCGTTTGATTCGTGGTTTCTTCAACACGTATTCAGATCCTCTTGACCAGATAGACAGGCCGGAGGAGGCAACTCACTCTTGATTCCCAACCCCTTCGCGTTCTTTGCGTCTTTGCGGTAAAAACTCTTCACCGCCAACGGGAGGGACCAGGCCAACTTCAGACCGCTAAACTGTGACCGATTTTGTTAAAATCAATTGAACGGCATTGGGGCCAAATCCGAAGAGTTCCCATCACGGACCGAAGAACGTGTAGTAGGGCTCACCCAGAGCGAGCCGTTGCACCAGTAATGCTGTCTCTCGCAAATGATAATCTCCCCAAAGACATGCTTCACCGCAGGGGATCTTCCGGCCGGGGGGGATGTAATCCCAGTTACGTGGACGGTGATAAACCGAATGGAGCAACAATCCCTGATGAGCCGGATTGCCGTTCAGATAAGGTTCGTTGAGCAGGCTGCGGAACATCGTCAATCCCGCCTGAAGAAAGGTCTCCGCCCCTTCTTCATCTGAGAGAATCTGTCCCAGACGAATCAAACCCTGGGACGCAATTGCGGCTGCGGAACTGTCGACCGGTTCATAATCGTTCCACGGATCAGAGGGACGCTTGTCCCAGTCTTTAAGATGGACCAGTCCCGGAGCGCCGGTATCCCAGTAAGGAACGCCATCGGTTGGGGAGTCGTTGATGAAAGCCTGAGCGCTGACGATTGCCGCACGACGCATCCATCGTTCCACTTCAGTACGACCTCCGAACGGCTCCAGCTCCTCATCAGGAAGAGTCGCCAGAAATTCCAGTTGCTCGGCATACCCCGTGACAATCCACGCGGCGCCTCGGGTCCATGTCGTGAACGGGCTGTAGCCTTGTTGCGTACTCGGGCAGCGATAACGGCCATCGTTCGTGTTGAAGATGCTTTCATGTACCACTCGCCCGGGCGTATCCCAGGTGTCGCGAGCTTCGCCATAATAGACGATAAAGTCTGCCGTCGTCCTGGCGTGTTGAATCAGACGGCTCAGCAACGAAATCGCTTCGTCATTTTCCCCCATCAGTCGATGCCCAAGCCTGTGGGCCAGAGCCAGCGAACGGAGGGAGCGGATCGTATCGGCAAACAGCGAATGGGGACCATTAAAGGAGTAGATGTATCCCCCTCCGTCTTGAGTCCGGCTCCAGCGTGCCGCTTGAACTGCTCCGCTGGCTTTCAGGGCCAGTTCGTAGAGAGCGAGTTCTTCCGACGTGGCGACGAAGCGTTTTTCCAGAACCAATCGCCTCAGCGCCCCATATGTGCTGACGTTATTAAACCCGTGATCATGAACGCCAATATGGCTGACGTGCGGGGCCATCAGAGAAAGCGTCTGTGATCGACCTTGCTGTAGAAACCTCTCGTCCCTGGTGGCGTCGAATTGCAGGATTGCAGATCCGAACTGAAAGCCCTGTGTCCATTCAGTCCAGCCTTGCGACGTGTATTTTCCTTCGATCGTGAAGACGGGTGACCCTTTATCGGGGGTCCAGTTCCGTTCCAGTTCATTCAGGCAATGGGCCGAAACTTCCCACATCCGGCCGATGGAAGAAAGCAGGTCCGCAGGACGAAGTTGATGATCGATTTGCAGCATTCCGGTTTCCGGTTGGAAGAAGCGACCATCGTTCAGATGATCTTCTAACTCGACATTGTCAAAACAAAACTATTGGCCTTGTCAGGCTTGAAACTTCGGAGTGTCTCACATGTTCCGCGGCTCGTTGGCCGCTCCCGTTTCGATTCTTCCACCCTCATTTTTAAGGTTGGACACAGCACTATATTAGTTCGAACCGGTCTAAAAGCCAGCAGCCCCGTCCAATGGAACGGAGCTGCTGATTTTTGAATTGACCGTGAGTTGAACCTGCCGTCGTCGAGATTACTCGACTGCCGGGAACACCTCGTCACTTTGAAGGACTTCTTCGACCTCACGTTCGACGGCCTGAGCATCCACAGCGGGTTCAACCGGTGGAGCTTCCGTGGGAAGTTCCATGGAATGAACGGTCGAAATAATCTGTGGAGAAGTGCTGTGTAAAGCGACGTCGGTATATTCGAACAGCGATCCCTTCTCGAAGTGAACGTTCTTCAGAGCAATCGCATACTCAACGCGAGCCTGGAAGTGTTGTGTCTGAGACTCCATCAAACGGCGCTGAGCATCCAGAACCTGATCCAGATTGACCGGCAAACCTGCCTTACGGTTGGCGTCCAGTGAATCCACGGCATCACTGGCAGCGAGATACCGGTTCAATGTGGTATGTGTCTGTTCATAAGCCCGAGAAGTTTCCGCGACCATGGTCCCCAGATCATGGATCACCTGCCGTTCCTGTTCTTTCAACACCGCTCGGGATCGAGCCAGCAGAAATTCGGCATTGTCAACAGCGGCATGAGCCCGACGGAAGCCCAGGGGAACAGAGAATTCCATCCCGACCATCCACTCTCGATTTTCAAACGTTCCGAGTTGATCCATTGCGGAGCCGTAAACCCCTCCGTTGCTGGCGACTGCACTTCCCCCCGCGAAATTATGCCCGATACCGCGAGCCCGATATTTGGCAACCGCGTCGAGTTGAGGACTGAGGAAGTTCTTGGAAGCAATCAACTCCAGTTCCCGACGTTTGACCAGAAGCCGCTGTTCGGTCAGTTCCGGGCGACGTCGCAACGACTCCCCGATAACGCTTCCCCAATCGAAAACGACAGGAGCAATTTCCGGTTCATCATTGGGACGAAGCAATTCCGTTTCGGTGATCGGCAAGCCAATCAGAAGACGCAGGCGACGCTCCGAAAGCTGTACCCCGTTGGTTCCCCGGAAGACACCCCCGCTGGCTCCGTTGCCGACTTGTGTTCGTTGTCCGGCACGACCGGTGATGGAGTCCTGCAGTTCCGACTGAAATCGGTAAAACTGTTCGCGGGCAAGTGCCTCGGAAACTCCTCCCTGGAGACTGGCGGTCTGCATCGCCTGATAGGCCTGCCATGTTTCACGGCTCCGCTCAAACGCTCCCTGCTTGGCATCAAGGTCACGATAGGCGAAGTAGAGATCCCAGTAGGAATTCACCACATCGCTGATATAGTTGCGGACATTCTTCTCGAAGTCGGCCTGACTGATGTCCTGATTGACTTTGGCAATCAGCACTCCGTTGTAGACGCCGGGAATCGCACCTGGTCCTGCGATCCGGTTGAACGTCAAGCCTCCCCCCTGAAGCAATGGCTGACGAATTTCTGCTTCAACCTGATTCTGCCAGACACTCGAATACATGTTGGCCGGAGCATTGTTGGAATCATAATCGGTGAGATTCCGCAACGAAATCGTCGCTCCTGTGGCCGTTCGTTTGCTCAGTTGCAGGAGATAATCACTGGCATCCTGATTGAATAAGTTGGTTCCACCGGCGAAAAACTCGTTGTTAAACGTCTGGTGATTATCCCGGAAAAAGGTATTCGCCGTGAACTGTGCGTCAAACGCACTCAGGGCCGCTTCCATCCCGAACCGGGGATCCGTCTGCTGAATTCCCTGGCGATATCGCGTTGATATGACTTCCGGTGCCCTTAAGACGGTTGCTCCCAGATCGCGCAGAACCTCGGAATTCGTCATTGCCAGCGAGACGGCTTCCGAAAGTGTCAGGTCTCGATAGGTTTGCTCGGTCTTGTGGGAGAATTTTTCCAGTGTATGCGGCTCGATTAACGGATCTTCCGTCAGCACCGCATCAATCTTTTCATCTACCCGCCGCATGACTGCGTTGACATGAGTGGTGTCGTTTCCAATGGTTTCCCGGTAATTAGGAGAAGTGGAACACCCGGACCCGCCCGTCAGACTCATGGACATCAAGATGGCAGCAGAAATGGCTTTCCATCGCCGTAGCCTGCGGAATTTCCCTTCGTTACGAAACGACAGTGTCGACATGCTCTGCCCTTTGAGAGATGTTTCTACGAAAGGAGCCCGGTTGAAATCCATCTCAACAGTTCCTATCGAATCCATTGGCAACCTTAGATTCAGCCCGTGCATCGGGCCAAAAGATTCATCCCTCAATATCGGCCCTGATTGACAAGAAAAATGAGGATCAGGCGGAGACCGTGCCGTTTGATTGACTGGATCGTTAGCAATAGATCGGTTACAGAGCATAGGTCAGGCTGGGGTGATGGGAAAAATAGGGGGCACATAATGGTGTAAAGCATTCTCCTGCCTATGTTGATTTCCGTCGTGTTGACGGTGAATGCGGACGAAAATATGGCTGAACGACCATTCCGATCGTTGTAGTGGCGAATCGTTTCTTAGGGCAGACGGGCTCGGATGTGGTGTTTCTTCCCAAAATGGAAGTCGGCGAGGCCTGTCGCCCTTCACCTCCGTATTCCCGCAAAGTCAGGGCTGACAACATGAGAATCACTCCAAAGTTATGGGTGACGACTTGTGCCATTCTGTGTGTCTCTGTCACAGGATGTCTGCAAGTTCAACACACCGAGTTACCCGTCAAACACTTTCGGCAGTGGTTGCCGAAGGACGCCCGGGTCAACAGTGACGGGACCAATCCAGCCGCCGAACGTAAGCTGCCACTTCGACGAATTGCAGACGCAGCGAACCTGGAATCAGAAGTTCCTGCAATCAAGGCCGCCGCCGAAATCAAGCAGCAGGAAGATCTGAAAGATCAAAAGGTCAAAGCACTGCTCTATCTGTCGACTATCGGCTGCGGTTGCTACGACGCAGACGGCAAAATTACCGATGCACTTCTGGCCGCATTGGACGATTGCACCGAAGAAGTCCGTTTGACAACCGTGCAGACCATTCGACACGTTGCCTGTCAGGCTCCCTGCAGCCAATGCAATACGCATTCATGCTGCAAAAAGGCAATCGTAGAGAAACTGTCTGAGATTGCGTACGAGTACAATGATGATGGATGTCCGGTAGAGCCGTCTCAACGGGTTCGTCAGGCCGCTGCGGAAGCGTTGCAGGTCTGCTGCCCGAATGTGGGGATTCCCGCTCATTCTCATGGGGAAGGACCAACACCAGTAGAGCCGGCCGTTCCACCGATGCCGGAGCAGGCCCCTCCAGTTGAAGGGCCGGAATCATCCGGAGCGTCGGCACAGGCAGAAGCCGTGCCGTCTGTAACCGCTTCGGTTTCACAACAGACAGCTCCCGCGATTCAGTTGTCTTCTTTGAACGTTGCGGAAAAAGCGTCGGCAACCACGGCAAGTGTCAAAGCCGCACGTAATGTGGTTCCACCTGCTCCATTTCCAGCGATTGCAGAAGCAGCACCAGTTGCCGCCCCACCTGTTACCGCTGCAGTTGTTCCGGTACAGGAAGCTCCAAAAACAGTCGCAAGAACCTCTGCACGTCCCAGCCAGTTAATGGGAACGATCTCCAGTGTCGATCTCGAATCGTCAACCGTTCAGTTGCGGTTCACTTCTCCGGAACACCTGAATTCCGGTGATCGCCTGATTGTTTACCATCGATATGAAATGGGACGCGTCGCGACCGTTGGTGATCTGCATGTTGCTTCGGTCGAAGGAAACACCGTTCTTGCCAAGCCAGGTGACAGTGGTCGTCTCGATCGCGTGACCGTCGGCGATTCTGTCGTTCTGGTTAAATAGGCATTTTGCGATTGAGATCACAATTCGGATTCAACTGCAGGGGAGGTGAAAGGACAATCTTTCGCCTCCCCTGCAGTGTTTTCAGAGAAGTGCCTATAACTGATGATCCCATCGCTTCTGCTGAGACACGTTGGGATCAATTCATTTTGGGTCTGTGGTCTTCTGTCGTTTGAGGGGGTGTCTCCGAACCGGTGATGATCTCCAGCCCTGTGAACGATTTGGCCGCCATCGGCATTCTTCGACCCGTTCCAAAAGCCCGGTCGTTCAACTTCACGCCGGGAGGCATCTGTCGTCGTTTGAATTCATTGCGATCCAGACGCGTCACGACCCAGCGAACAGTTTCTTCCGGAAACCTTTTCGCCAATTCGGCAGGGGAAAGTTGATCGTCAATCAGACCCTGTAAAATGGCGTCAAGAAGCGGATAGGGAGGCAATGTATCCTGATCAAACTGGTCCGGGGCCAGTTCGGCACTGGGAGCTTTTTCCAGAACCCGGGCCGGAATGATCTCACGTCCGGCCTGTCGATTGATCTCTCGCGACAGGGCGTACACATCCTGTTTGTAGAGGTCGCTCAGCACCGCAAATCCGCCGCACATGTCGCCATACAGCGTGCAATAACCAACCGCCAGTTCGCTCTTGTTTCCGGTGGTCAGAGCGAGCCAGTTGTACCGGTTGCTGCGGGTCATCACGATGGCTCCACGAATTCGAGCCTGCAAATTCTGATCGGCCAGTCCCCCTGGTTGTGTGGCGAGATCTGTGGCAATCGTCGTCAGGGATTCATAGGTGCGATGAACCTCATCAATGGGGATAATGGTCCAGTCGATCCCCACATGTTCTGCCTGAGCCTGTGCATCTTCCAGACTGTGAGAACTGCTGTAACGACTGGGCATCAGCAAGGCATGAACCCGCTCAGGACCAACTGCTCTGGCGGCAATACAAGCGGCTAGAGCACTGTCGATTCCGCCTGAGAGGCCGAGTACGGCGTCGGTGAAACCACACTTGCGCATGTAGTCCCCGAGTCCCAGCGTGAGCGCGTCCAGCAACTGAGATTCCCGCGACGCCTCTTGAAACAGGACCGCGGAAGGCCAGCTTTCGGTGTTAATCAGTTCAGTGTCAATCAGTCGAAAGTCGGACTGAAATCCGGCGGCGGCAAGGATGACTTCTCCCTGATCATTCATGACGAAACTGTTCCCGTCGAACACGAGATCGTCGTTCCCTCCCACCTGATTCACGAACAGAAAAGGGCGCCGGTGCCGTTCGACGTGGTGCCGGATCAGTTGATGACGCCGGCCAATTTTTTCAGATTCGTACGGGCTGGCAGAAAGATTGACAAAGAAATCCACTCCCTGTTCAGCAAGTGCAGCGACCGGATCAGGGGTTGCCGTGGGGAAGTAATGATAGAAGGTTTCCTGTTCTCCCCACCAGGCATCTTCACAAATGTGAACCCCCAGTTTCAGTCCGCCGTATTCAATGGGAACGGGGACCGGTCCCGGCACGAAATAACGTTTTTCATCGAAGACGTCATAGTTGGGGAGCAACGACTTCAGCACCGTCTGCTCGATAACACCACGGTGGAGCAGACTGGCGGCGTTGCCAGTCAGTCGGGGATCGGACGGGTGGCGACCGGGGTGCCCAACGAGAATGGCAAAGTGATCATCGGTCTCTTTGGCCAGCGATTCCACCGCTTGAAGACAGGCGTTGATGAAGCCCCCCCGATGGAGAAGATCTCGCGGCGGATACCCGCAAATTGCCAGTTCAGAAACGACCAGCAATTCGGCACCGCTGGTCCGGGCTTGTGCCGCGGCGCGCTGAATCAGTTGTCGATTTCCGTGGAGATCCCCCACGATTGGATTGAGTTGGGCGATGGCGATCTTCATACGTCGGGCAGCAAGTCGGCTTCAGGTCAAAAAGGAGCGAACGACATGCAGTATAGAGCAGTTCACTCGACCGTGTGCAGGCGAATGAAGGCTTTTTGGTACGCAAAAGCCTTACTTTTCTCCAGCAAGACGCTGAAAGCCATTTTCTGAAGACGCTCTGGTGCCCATGCTGGCAAGAAAGATCAGTTCGCATCGCGCTTCGTTATTTGTGCAGAATCAGCTTTCCGCTCTTGGTGAGCCGCAGACGATAGAATTCTTCCCCATGCTTGATGGAGATTTCACGAATCCCGATGAAAAGATCTGCAGAGTTCAGAACCACCGGCGGCGCTGTCTGACTGCCTTCTGGTGCAGTTTTTCCCGCTGGAGACTGGGGAGTCTCTTCTGTGAAAGAGGGGGAGTTCGTTGTCATTCTTGCGTTTCCTTACAAAGCCATCATCTCTCCAAGTGGACCGTTTCCACCTGCGACAAGAATAACGGACACTGAGACTCAGTGTCAACAAACAGCTATCGGGAATTTACGGAAGAAGTGGCGAGATTTTGGTGACCTCCGGAAAGTGGCGGTTATTCGGGGCAATTTTTCGAACCAGCCCTTCAAGTCAGGGTTCGTTGTTGCGTCCTGGCGATGACCGTGTGAAAATGGAATCTGTCGGAATGACGACAAGACCGTTCGCAGTGTCAACTGCTGGAAATTTGTATGTTCTTCTCCTATCAGCGGATATAATGAATCACAGTGTGACGGACAGTCACACTATCACTGGTCACATTCCCTGTACGGAAGTCGCAAGAAGAGTGTGGAGGACTTTGTGTTGACGGACCCGGCTTTCTCCGCTTCCGGCGGAGTCAATCGACGCGGCTTTCTCGGCAAGACCGCCCGCAATGCGGCCGGGGTCGCGGTCGGGGTGTTGAGTCTGGGAGCCGTTCCTCGAGTTGGCGCGAATGACACCATTCAAGTCGGAGTCATCGGTCTCGGGGAACAAGGGCGTGATCTCTCCCTCCGTCTTGCGGGAATCCCCAGTGTTCGCATTGCCGCAATCTGCGACGTTGACGCTCAGGCATTGGCCTATACGCAACATCAGATTTCCGATCAGGCAGATTACCGACCGGTAGCGATGACCCGCCATGAAAACATACTGGAACGGAACGACATCCATGCAGTTGTTGTGGCCACTCCAGATCACTGGCATGCCGCCATCTGTCGTGACGCCTGTCTTGCCGGAAAAGATGTGTACCTGGAACAGCCGGTAACGCATACCATTCTGGAAGGGCAGGCCTTACTGGAAGTGGAGCGGCAAACCGGACGCATCATTCAAACCGGGCTTCCTCACCGAAGTGGTGCTCATTTTCAATCTGCGATCGAAGCCATTCAATCCGGGGAAATTGGGCGCATTCATCAGGCGAAAGCCTGGGCGATGCATCGTCGTCGCTCCATTGGACGCCCCGTTCAGACCGCCGCACCAACCGGAGTCGACTACGAACGCTGGCTGGGCTCTGCTCCACACCGGCCGTTCCAGACAAACCGCTTTCACCAGCATTGGCCCTGGTTCTGGGATTACGGTTCCGGAGAACTCGGAATCTGGGGAGTGCAATTACTGGATGTCGTTCGGTGGGGATTGAATCTGGATCTTCCCACGCGCATCGCCGCTACGGGAGGAACCCGATTTTTCAACGACGACCGGGAAACACCGGATACCTTGACCGTTCAATATGAGTTTCCCGAACTGGATGTGATCTGGGAGCATCGTCAATGGTCCCCCCGCGGGCTCGAAGGACGAACGGCCGCAGCCGCTTTCTACGGAGAGCAGGGAACCCTCATCATTGATCGAAGTGGCTGGAAAATTTATGACGGCCCTTCTGGCCGTTTTGCCGACGCCAGTGAATTGCATTTAAAGCATCTTTCCAACTGGCTGGAAAGTATTCGCACCCGCAAGCCTCCGCAGGCAAGTTTGTCTGTGGGACAACGAAGCATGACACTATGTCACCTGGGAAATATCGCCTGCCGCCTGGGACGGGAACTTCATTTCGACCCGAAGACACTTCAGTTCAATCAGGATGAGATCGCCAATCAAATGAGATAAGAACCCCTGACAAAATTCACCCCGATCCGCTCGCGGAAAGGAAATTCTCATCATTTGAGAGGTTTTGTTCGCGGCTCTAAATTTCGTGCTTCGAATTTTCTGAAACATTCAACTTCACCTGATAACCTTTTCACAGGTCCTAAGCAACTTTGTATAAGTCCTGACCCCTCCCTATTCAATACAACTTGTCCACACGACGTGAAACGGTTTCAAATCATGGCAGGGAAGAAACTGATTATTGATGCCGACCCTGGAATCGGCGATGCGATTGCGATCGCTCTGGCTCTGTCAGATCCGTCTCTGGACGTGATGGCCGTGACTGCGACCGGGGGAACCACTTCTGGAGAACAGGCATTTCGGAACCTTCAAACCGTCGTCTGTATGCTGGACCCTCCGCGCTGGCCCCGACTGGGATGGAGTTCAGCTCCTCCCGTAAGGGTTGCGGAACGTCCGGAGCAGACCGGTATTCTTGTTCATGACGGGTTACATGGACTGGGAGACTGTGAGGTCATCGAAGCTCTTCCTCATGCTCCGACCGATGCCCCAAAACTGCTGGTGGAACTGGTCCGTGAGAACCCCGGAGAGATCACCCTGCTGACTCTGGGACCGTTGACGAACCTGGAACTGGCGATTGAACGGCATCCGGAATTTCTGCAGCAGCTTGAGTCTCTTGTCTGTTATGGCGGCTCACTGGGGGGAGTCGGAAACGCTACCGCCTCGGCGGAGTTCAATATCTATGCCGATCCCGAAGCAGCCCGACATATCCTGACTTCCCACGCGACGAAAACACTTGTTCCATTCGATGTCTGCAATCAGTTCGGATTGACCTTCGATCAGTATGATGCATTGGAAGTCGATCCTTTCTCCCGGCTGGGACAGTTCCTGTCGAAATCTCTTCCGTATGCGCTGCGAGAAAGCCGGAATCAACTTGGCCGAGAAGGTTTGCAACTGCCGGAAATCGTCGGATTGGCGGCCATCACATCCCCTCGCCTGTTCGAGCGAAAATCTTTTCACATGGACGTGGAGGTCGCAGGAGAACTGACTCGTGGTATGACTGTTTTTGAGCGCCGTGGCTTAGGACGGCATCAGCCGAATATTGACGTTTTGACCAGCATCGATACTGTCGGCGTTCGGGACTACGTGACCCGCCTGATTCGTGCGGTCGATACAGAATAATCGCACGGCCTTCTCCAGTGCTTTCACAAATACATAAGTGACAGTACTTCCAAGTTTGATATGAACAGGAGAGAAGTAGGTAGTGGGGGTGGATAGGAAATGAAATAGATTTCCAGCCTTTTTCTGATCCCTGGCCCCTGAATCCTGCCCCCCCCGCCTCTATGTGAACAAACCTGAAAGCACTGAGTGACGGCAACCGCAGTGCTCAGGGAGCGGACGTGCAGGGGATCCTGAGCCTTTACGATCCTCGAGCGTTACTTCAGTAATTTCTCGATCCCGTTCATTAACACCTGCTCGACTTGCGGTGTCACCAGTGATGCTGTAGGACTCGTTTCATAGCCTCCCTGTGTATAGGAGATTTCTGTGCCGATATAGCATGGACCATAGTCTCCATAGGCGGCCATACAGACGGTGCTGTCTGGCGCCATTTTCTGGGCGGCGAGTTGATACTCAATAAACAATTCTCCCGGCATATGAAGAATGGAAACATTCCCCAGTTTCAGGCAGGTCAGATCAATCGGGACGCCCCCCCCTTCATCTCTTTCCGCCCAGGAGATTTTCGGAGCATACAATTGTGCTTCTCCCGATTTGGCAACGAGCTTGGTCTTAAGGCTATCATAATCCAGATGACGCGAAACCGGCACGTGGACAACGGCCACATTCCACGACACCTGATCTGATGTCAGTGGAGACTTGACCGTCGATTCCCAGGCCTGTTTCATCCCGGCTTCCATACGATCAGTCAGGGTCACACGCATTTCAGGAGAGCCGTCGTTGTATTTCCCGGCAGTCACATTGCCCCCTGCTCCGTTAAAATGAATGTGCGCGATTTCCGGAAGCGCTTGTTCTCTGCGTGCCCGGGCCAGACCGATGAATTCCGATGTCACGTCTCCTTTACCGTAATAGCTCTGAGGATGGGTTGCATAGTAGGTCAAAGAGGCGACCGGCTGATCTCCATTCCAGAAGCTGATCAGCTTCAATTCAGGATCGATCAGTCCCTCGGGAGCCTCTCGTGACGCCGGATTTTTCGCACCGGAACTGTATCGAACCAAAGCCACTTTTCCGTCTGGTCCCAGTATTCTTCGATTCGAGGCGACCTTATCGACAATGGCTTTTCCCACTCCCAGATGCGTCACCGGTTTTGCCTGAGGCATGACGTCTCGAATCGCCTGAGCGGCGGATTCGATGACATGCCGGCAGAACGCGGAATCGTATCGTTCTCCTCCAAGTCCCTGAGACGCCATCAGTTCTTCGGCTCGGAAATCGCAACGGGGGCCGTCATGCTGATGAAGAGTATGCACGGCGACTCGATCCCGTGTTGTCCCTGCCGCTTCCGCCAGTTTCTCCCGAAAGATCAGATTGCCGTCATTGCCAATCCCGATCCAGTCGACCGCACAAAGCACGATCGGCTTGCCCGCTCCGAGAAGAACAATTCCGCGTGCAGAGAGCGGATCTTCAATCTTTCTGGTCGGGGCATAGGCGACCGGACTGCCGATCGGAGGAGTGGCATCCACCTTGAATGTTGCAATCCGGAGAGACGCCGGTTCGTCTCCAAAGATGCTGGATGACGGCAGCAGAGAAATGGTGGTTATGATAATGGAAAGTATGCTGAATCGCATTATGTTACTTTCTGTGTAATAACTTTAATTAGCACTACAGTTACAAACTGTGTTATTTCTCATTTTTAGATGATCAGTCCCGGTAGGTCATGCACCGCATGACGATGCAAGCGAGACGGCAGGCAATGCCTGCCCTACAACCACTTCCGCATTTTGCGAAACAATCACTGATCTGATTTGACTGTCATCAGGAATTCCAGAAGATCGGCCATGGCCTGCTGGTCGATCTGTTTCTCCAGACCTTCCGGCATCAACGAAAGGCCTGAGTTTCGAATCTGGTCGATTTCACTTCTCAGAGCGGTTTCAGACTGGTTCTCCCCTCGTAACAGTGTCAGGCTGGTAGCACTCTCTGAACGGATCATGCCGGTTAACGTCCGCCCATCTTCCAGACTGATAACATAGTTCAGGAACTCAGGATTCACCTCACGATTGGGGTCGAGCACATTCAGGAGAATCGCTTCTTTTCCACGATTCTGCATCGCGACCAGATTGGGACCCGTTTCAAAACCGACTCCTCCCACTCGATGACATCCAGAGCATTCTTTCTGGAAGATCTGTCGACCCCGATTCGCGTCACCGGTTTTTGATAATGCGGATGCATATTGTTGAATCGCCTCTGCCCGACTGGTCGTGCCGAGTGAATTGAGTACGTCATTGGCCTTCTTGGCCAGATTTGCGTTCGCTCCGCGGGAAACGTTTTGCAATCGAACGGCACTGATTGCTCCACGAGGTAATTCCCCTTTCTCAAGTTGAGCAAACATGACCTCCAGCCAGATATTGCGGGAGAAGAGGAGCTCTTCGGCCTGAGTCCGAATTCCAGGAGAAAGAGTCGACCAGCGTGCCAGCAACTCGTTCGCGACCGTGGGATCACGAGAACTCTTCAGCGCCATTAACACCGCTGATTGAACGTTCTGATTCTCGGTTGGAGTCAGCAACGCAATCAGTTCTTTCAGGTCCTGCGGGTCCTGACTTAACTTCAAGATTTGAATCGAGGCGATGCGATCTGAAACGGAACGTTTCGAATTCAGTCCCTGTCTCGCGGAGTCGAACAGATCGGCGAGAAAATTCGGATTGGTACGGGTGATCAATTGACGAATCTGTTCCGCACCCGCCCCTCCGGTCAACAATGTTGTGATCAAGCGATTCTTTAATGCAGTCTCATTCTCCGGTACTCCAGTCGACAATTGCAGAGCCTGTTCCAGATCTGGCAACAAGTTCTGTCGAACAACCAGTTGGAGTAGCTGGTCAAGAACGATCGATTTTTCACTCGACTGACGCACCTCCTGGTTCTGGATCAGATTGGCAAAGACCGCCACAGCACCATCATTTAATGAACTCATGGCAGCAAGACGCATCCAGTTGTCCGCTGCATCCTGTTGGAGAAGTTTTGTGAGCCAGTCGACCCGCATTGAAACCGGGAATTCTCCAGCGGTAAATGCCAGTTGATACCGGACTCGAAAATCCTCGTCGGTGGTCAGGAGAGCCAGTTGTTTTTGAATGCGCTCCCGGTCGGTGAATGATTCCGCCAGACGAATTCCCCATTCACGAAGACGAGGATGAGAGTCTTTCAGCGTCTGGAGAACATCCTCTTCAGACAACCCTCCCAGTCCCTGAAGCACAACCAGAGCATGCAGGCGTCCCAGCGGTTTCTCGCAAGAGGTGATCAGTTGCTTTAATGCAGGAAGAACCGAGAGATCCTGCCGTTCATAGAGGAGCCGACTGGCGGTTTCACGATGCCAGCTATTGTCATGGGACAACCAGGAAACCAGTTCTGCCGAGGGCATGCTGCTGAAGTGAGGAGTGGGACGGAACGTGTAATTCTCTGGCGTCACACGATAGATACGTCCTTTGTCCCGACCGTTCGTCAGATCGAGGTGCTTCTTGATGGAAAGGGGGATGGATTTCGGATGCTCCACCACTTCCCGATAGAAGTCGAGAATATGCAGACACCCATCCGGAGAATTGGCGAACTGAACCGGTCGGAACCAGATTTCATCCGAACGGACGAACTCGGAATTGTCGTCCACCCGATCGGCACGAAAGGCCGCGCCCTGAGGCGTCAGTTTTTTGCGGTGAACAATATTACTCCCGACATCGGCGACAATTGCCATGCCGAGTAAGTCTGGCAGAGCATCCCCCTTGTAGATAGTGATTCCTGTGGACCCGGTGAAATAACCTGCCGCTCTCCCCCCTCCTTCCACTGCTCCTTTATCGATTCCTTGCACACGCAACCGGGTGCGAACGATGCGCCAGGGCTCGACGGGACTACTGCGATAGACGGTTGCCTGATCTCCATCAGTGGCAATCGAGACCACTGAATTCGGAACCGGCAGGAGCGGATTTCGACTGAGATAATGATCTTCAAAAGCGACGCAGAGCGCATGACGACTGTTCGAACAGAGAAACTTTCTTCCCCATTCGTCAAAGCTCATTCCGTGTTGAGCTCCTCCACTTTCAGGGCGAAGATCGAGTTTCTTCGGATCGAACGAGAAATCACGTCCTCTCAAGTTGATCGCAGCAACGTCCGGGTGATCAGGAGAGGTGACAACTCCCCCACTGGAACTTGTGGCCCCATGGATGCGGTTGTCGAGTCCCCAACGGAAAGAGTTGAGTAATCCTTGAACATTCGATCGACCAAAACCGGTGAAAACGACTTTCCGTTCTTCAGCAATGCCATCGCCGTCATGGTCTTTGAAGTACCAGATATCAGGAGCAGCCCCGACAAAAACTCCTCCGTCATAAGCGAGAATCGCCGTGGGCCAGGAGAGTCCTTCGGCGTAAACGGTCGCCGTATCAAACACTCCATCCTGATCGGTGTCCACGAGCCGGCGGATACGTCCGAGCGATTCCGTTTCCTGTTCGGAATAATCTCGCATCTCCGCGATATAGAGGTGGCCGTCCGCATCGAAGCAAGTTGCGACCGGAGAGGCTACAAGCGGTTCTGATGCCAGGCACTGGATTTTGTAGCCGGGAGCCAGTTCAAAGGTCTTCAGTGATTCCGCGACAGTCCGAGAGGGAGTTCTCGGAAGTTCTGTTGAATAATCAGGCTCTTCCCCTTGCGGCTTCGCGGATGGAGCCGTCTGCTTGCCATCTGCCGCAAAAAGGAGTGTCGACAGGAGAAAGCCACTTAAGATGAGTGGAGCAATGCGTAATCTCATAAACGTTTGTTCCAGTTCAGGTCGGCGGGAAATCCGGGAGGGTGAGAGGGGAGAAATCAACTCGCATTCGTCATATTGAATGGGATTTGTCTTGCCACCGTGATGTTTCTCCCGTTTCCCCGCGATGTCCCCCTGAAATCATGAAAATTTTGTTCTGATTCGTTGATCTCGCCATTCACAGATACTGAATTTGTAGAATCTTTTTCCGAGTCTTGTTTTTTAAGGGGAAATCAGTCAGATGAATGGTGATACCTGAGATCGGATTCTGTCGAGAACAGGGCAACCATAACGATGATGAAGAACGAACTGGAATTTTCACAACTTCTACTCAGGCATGACCGGTCTCTCCTGCGGTACATCCTGACATTTGTTCCCCGTCGAGATGATGCCGAAGAAATTCTTCAGAGAACGGCGACATCTCTCTGGGAGAAATGGTCTGAGTACGATTCGTCACGAGAGTTTTTTCCCTGGGCAGTCCGGTTCACTTATTTTGAAATTCTGAACTATCGCAAGGAACTGGCACGGGAACGGTTGATTTTTGATGTTGATGTTCTCGAGTCCTTGAAAAGTTCGCAGCAGCCGCTTGAGACCAGGCTGGACCAACAGCGGGAGGCTCTGCAGGAATGCTTGAAACAACTGGATGCAGTCGGAGTGTCGCTGCTCCGGCGACGTTATTGTGACGCAGAGTCGATCACCAGTCTTGCCAGCGAAAGTGGTAAAACTGTGAAATCACTCTATCGTAAACTGGATCGAATTCGGGAACTCATCTCCCGTTGCGTTCATCAACGGCTTGCCAGGGAATGGGGAAACTGACTCAAAGTTTTCACTTTATTATAACTGTCCCGGGAGGGCGAAGCTCCTGCTGAGCCGCAAGCAAGAGAACGCTTTCTATGGTTTCCGGCTCGGCAGGAGCCTCGCCCTCCCGAAAACAATCGCATCTGAATAAACAGGCGAAAAACTGAAAACTGATCATGGAGAGACCGTCGTTTCCGATGTCTGATTTCGAAGAACGAGCCCTGTTTCGCCGCGTGGCTGACGGACTGGCGACGGAGCAGGAGTTTCGTGCACTGGAAGCCCGTCTGCGCATCGATCCTGATTTGCGGACACGGTATATCCTGCATATGGGACTGGAAGCCAATCTGTATGAAGAGATGATTTCTTCTCCGACCGTTCTCGCTCCCGCATCCACCATCCGTTCTCTGCAACCTTCAAGGCAGTGGCCGATTGCCATTGCTCTCTGCGGGATTGCCGTAGGAGTTCTTGTAGGAGTCTTCTTACCGGGATTCAACTGGCAGCATGAGGTTCCGAAGGAAATTTCCTCCGTCACAGACTCCGCTTTGGAGGAACGCGATGCTGTTTCGAACTGGGTCGAGGTTCCGAACGCCGCATCGCTTCGGGAAGTGGCAATCATTACTTATGTCGATGAAGAGGCCGCCAAAACAGAGCCGGAACGGTTTCGAGTTGGAAGCCGTCTCAAACCGGGGACATTGACACTCCCTGTCGGAGAGTTGCAACTGGATTTTGTGAATGGAGCCCGCGTCCTCCTGAAAGGACCTGCGGTTCTGCAGGTAGACTCCGTCATGAGTGCGTCGTTGTTTTCCGGTCAGGCGGCCGCACGTGTCCCTGATTCGGCGCGCGGGTTCGTTCTGAATTCTCCTGGAACGGCCGTCGTGGATCTCGGAACCGAGTTCTCGGTCAACATCAGTGATACCGGGGAAAGTGAAGTTCTTGTTACAGAGGGAGAAGTAGAGGTTTCTCTACTCGGGCAAGACGGGAACACCGTTAAAAGTCAGCGACTCAAAGAGGCGGGGGCCATTCGAGTCCGGCAGTCCGGTTCTGAACTGGAACCATTGGCGAGCCTGACTCCCGGGCAGCTTGTCATTCCAGAACGAGCACTACCGAAACTTCCCGTCAGTGAAGAATATATTCAGACCATCAAGGAGGCACGTCCATTTGCTTATTGGAGATTTGAAGAACTGGTCGACGGGAAGATCTCAAATGAGATGAGTGAAAAATTCCCGGCAGTTCTTCATCATGAAGACACGCCTCCAACTGTTACTGTCGAAAACGGCGTGGCAATGTTCCGCACCAGCCAGCGTCCCCGTTACTTCTCCGTTGATGGCGGAATTCCTGGCTGGAACTCCGATTCCTTCAGTATCGAAATCTGGGGTTGCCCTGATCGGCTGCATCATGGAGCACTCGTTGACATCCTCAGTGAAGACTGGACGGGGGATCTGAATACCATTGAAATTGCGATGAAGACGACAATGATCCACCCACCGGGAGCGTATCGCTTCTTTCATCGCTATCCCCCCGGGCAGGATATGAAATCAGGGATTAACCTGTTCGATCACCAGACCTGCACGCCGATGCAATGGACACATCTGGTTGCCACCAAAAGTCGCGATTCGTTGTCTCTGTATGTGAACGGACAACTGCTCCGGAGAATTGAAGGAGCAACCGGAAGTGACGATGCCCTGTATCAGCTCGCCATCGGGCAGATGGATAACCATCAACTCCACCGACAGTTCGAAGGAGCATTGGATGAAATGGCCCTTTATGACCGGGCTCTGACGCCAGACGAAGTCTTGCAGCATTACCGCCTGATGATGCCGTGAATCCGTCAGAGGCAAGTGATATGAACGCCGGGAGCTTGTTCCGGAATTCTCGTGTTGCGTCTATTTTGGTTTCGGAGTCCTCCAGAGGAAGAAGCATTTACGACAGACCTCGCACATTTCCACGCGTCGAAGTCCAGGAAAATCAATACAGAACGTCTGGAAACATGTCGTGATCGAGTCAACTCTCGTGTGATTAAACGCAAGATGAGCAACTGGTCCAGAAATCGCGAGAAACACCGGCATTTCCCACAGCTCATAAAAACATTTCGATACTCCATCGTCCTGTTGAATTGAACGGTATTGAGGTTAGGAACTGGGAAGCGATTGTTTCCCTGAGAGGAGGTAGGAATTAGGAGTTAAGAACTGATATTCGCCTCTTCCTAAATCTTACCTCCTCTCTCTTCCAATTAAAGCGGTGGCAACTTGGAATGAGCATCAGGGATGTCCGTCGTCTCGGACCTTTTCAGGAATTGAGTGAATTCATGTCGCGACGAGATCAGGTTGCGCTCATGCGATTGCAGAAAACCCGTACGACTGATCAACTTTCTAAACCCCTTCCTATTCTTTGAAATACCGAAAAGTCTATGAAGAGAAGAGTCATTCGATACAACCCCATGAAAATTGCTTTGCTTTGTCTTCCGCTGGCTTTGGCAACCGCTCAGGCCGAGGGGCCGGTTCAAGAGCGTGTGCAAACCGTCACCGGGACGCCCGGTTTGGTCGCTTTCTGGGATTTTGTGAAACGGGAACGGGGTGAGGGGGGCCGTTTCACCGCGCATGTTCCCAAGGGAGCCATCAATGATTATCCGCTAGATGCGGGGAATTATGTAAGGGATTTCTGGGGGGAAGGTCGGGAAGCCACCTATGATGATTTTCCCTTGTTGGGGCGCGGACCTTTCGGGGAAGCGATTTTAATCCGAAAGGAAGAGGACGAGAACTTCCGGCCTTTCCTGTATGTTCCCAGGGAACGTTTCCACGACTCGTCTCTTGATATCAAAGGGGCCGACCGGTCCCTGACCGTCGTAGTCTGGGCGATCCGACAAAGCGGAGGGCATGCTCTGGCTGGAATTTGGCATGAGGGGACTGACTTGAAGAAGGAGGCCGGGGACGGCATCAGGAAAATCGTGTCCGGCCAACGGCAATACGGCCTTTTCGCGGGTAACAACATCACCGGGACCGCCTGTGCTCATCTCTCAGAAAATGGGGCGGGTTCTTTTCTCAACCGCTTCGCGATGCATAAGAGCAATTCAGTCGATCTGTCGCCAGTTGTCCCCGCGAATTCCCCTGCCGAATTGCTCGACACATCATGGCAGTGTTTCGCTATGACGTTCAACCATGAAACCGACGAACTGACCAGTTGGCTCAACGGGCGCTCGGGGGATCGCTGGTTCGATAATCCCAAAGAAAATCAATCGCTCGCCCATGCCTACAATGCCTGGAAACAAGGGCACTTTCATCGTGAGCCCGGCCTGCAGGAAGGGGAGGACGTGGAGTATCCTCGTGATCAGTATTACAACCCGCCCGAAGATGAACCGGTTTCCATCAAATTGATCAGTGAACAAGACAAAGAGAAGGTCGAGTTGCACGAATTTGGTTACACCCGCGTGCAGTTTGTTTATCGTAAAAATGGCAAGGGTCAGTGGGAAGTCGTGGATCGTGATCTGATTGGGTTGCGTCTTAATCCCTGGTGGTATCCACACAGCATTTACAAACCGGCTGATGAAAGCAGTGGTGGCCCCTTCACCATTGGACGCGCCATTCACAGTGCCCGCACGGTCGGCTTCACCGGCTGGATCGGAGGCGTGGCCGTTTTTGATCGCGCCCTGACCCCTGAAGAACTCGCCGCGCTGACTGCCGTCGTCCTTCCTCCAACCCAACTTCCGGCGAGGAGAGCGGATTGAAAAATCGAATTCCCGGCGGGAATGGACCATGTGTTCGGCAATTGACCTGCTGCTGTGTCCAGCCTTAATCTGCGTGTTACTCGAACTGTTCCGCGGCTCGTTGGCCGCTCTCGTTCTGGTTTTTCCACCCGGAAATTCAGTCTGGACGATGCACTACTCACCTTTTGAGCGTCCTATGCAATTCCATCAATTCAGTCGTCGCAATTTTTTATCAACCGTCGCTACCGTGGCGGCGGGCTCCGCAGCCTTTCCGCTCCGCGGTGTTTTGTCGGCTGCTGACGATCTCCCCCGCCCCCATATTCTGTTGAGGCCAGGGACGCATCAAGGTGGCAATATTGGTGACATCGCCCATTCTCCAGGAGCACTCAAGCTGTTTCAGAATCATTTCCCCGAAGCGAGATTCACCGTCTGGCCCGTGGGAATCAGCGAGACGTCCCGTTCGAACTTGCTGAAGATGTTTCCCGAAGTGAATCTTGTCGAGGGAAATATCGATCGGCAAGGTAAGGCTTCCACTCCACAACTTCAGCAGGCTTGGGATACGGCGGATTTGCTTCTCCACGGTTCGAGTCCGGGGTTCAAAGGGCAGAGCTACATGCCGGCATGGAAGGCAACGTCCGACAAGCCTTACGGGATCTTCGGGATGACCCACGATCCCCTTTCCGGCGTGACTGGCGATTTCCCCGACGGCGCGCCCCTTGCGACCTTTCGGAAAGCGATCGAACGATTGCCCGAAAACCACATGCGTCAAACCACGAAGGAGTTGCTCGATGGAGCGGCGTTCATCTACTGCCGGGACACGCTGACGCAGCGATATTTGGAACAGCAGAAAGTGAAGTCGCCGCTGATTGCGTTCGGACCTGACGCGACTTTCGCCCTGCGGATCCGGGACGATGAATCGGCCGATCGCTACTTGAAAGAGAAGGGATTGCAGGAAGGCCGGTTCCTGTGCGTCATTCCCCGTCTCCGCTACACACCTTACCATCGGCTGCAAGGGCGAGAACCCAGCAAAGCGGACTTGCTGAAGGATCAGGTGAACGAGAAAACGGTGGCCCGGGACCATGAGGAAATGAGAGGGGTGATCACCCGCTGGGTCAGGGAGACCGGCCTGCCCGTGCTGGCTTGTCCCGAAATGTCCTACCAGATCGAACTGGCCAGGGAACAGTTGGTGGATCCCCTGGAGGAAGATGTGAAAAGTCATGTCGTCTGGAGGGACACCTACTGGCAGCCCGATGAGGCTGCGTCTGTTTACGCGAGGTCGACTGCCGTGATGAGCTTCGAATGCCACTCACCCATCATCTCCCTGACCAACGGGACTCCGGCCATCTATCTGAGGCAGCCGACCGATACGATCAAAGGACAGATGTATCACGACATCGGGGTTTCCGACTGGACGTTCGAGGCAGGCGAAACGAACCGCGACGACTGGTATCGGGCCATCGAAACGATCGCGTCGGATCCTGCCGCTGCGCGGCGGCGCGTCGAAAAGGTTATGGCCGGAATCAACGCCATTCAAAGAAACATGGTGATGACCGCGAGATCGACGGTGACGTCCCCTCGTCGGTGAAAACGAGTTTCCGGTGACCGCTCTGGCCATCGAGTTCCTTGAATCATCAGTGAAAAGGAATGTCACCTGCTTTCGGTAAAAATCGGCGTGTTGGTTTGCTCCGGAAAGGAGGTACGCCATCAGTTCCCGGAGTTCTTCCGGATTGAGCGAGTCAATTAACCCAGCAGGCATTTGTAAGATTTTGGAAGGAACGATTTCGTCGACTTCGTCCCGTGCAATGACGAGTGGGGGAGCGTCTGGATCGGCAGTGTAAACGTGTAGATTGTTACCGACGGTGACCAGTCGCCCATGAAGTACCCGGCCGTCTTCGGTGGCGAGCTGGTGCGAGAGATACAAGTCCGAGATTGTCTTGCTCGGCTCGACGATGGCATCTGCCAGGTCCGCAATTCTCGACTCCATGAAGGGCATGTTCATGGCTCCTGAAAAATCACTCCGCAGGACGCATTCTCGGATGCCGGACACGTCGCTCGCTATGCCGATGGGGCGTCGAGTTCGAAAAGACAGGAAGAGGTGCGCGTACTCACCTGTAACGATCGAATCTGCCCTGCTGCCGGACGTCCGAAATCAGCGGTGAGCCGATTCTCACGCCGGGGCAGTCAGGAGTACCACCTCGCCATCCCATCTGAAAACCAGATCAGCGTCCGGTTTAGAGCAAGTTACTCTCGCCAGGGCTCGCGCAGCGCGCGTTTTGACTGATGAAACGCTGTCCGCCGCGTGGCAGGACGCGGACAATACGGTGTGAATCCGCTCTACCCCGACACTGGAAATCAAAACAGCTCGCTGCATCCGATATGCAGCGAGCTGTTTTTTAGAGTGCTGAGACAGGGGCCAACCGATGTTACCGGGGCACCAGCGCCGTGGAACCGTTTCGGTCGGCCGGGGCAAGGTCGAAGCGGTCCAGATTCATCACCTTGGTCCAGGCCGCGACGAAGTCTTTGACGAACTTCTCCTGGGAGTCATTGCTCGCGTAGACTTCCGCGATGGCTCGAAGTTGTGAGTTCGAACCAAACACGAGATCGACTCGCGTGGCCGTCCACTTCACTTCCCCCGTCTTGCGATCCTTGCCTTCGAAAAAGTGTTCACACATGGGGGACTTCTGCCACTGTGTGCTCATGTCGAGCAGATTGACGAAGAAGTCATTCGTTAACGTCTCAGGACGCTGGGTTAAGACGCCGAGTTGGGCGAACGGACCACTTCCGGTGTTGGTGTTCAAGGCTCTCAGGCCGCCGATCAGAACCGTCATCTCCGGAGCCGTCAGCGTCAGCAGTTGTGCCCGATCGATCAGCAATTCTTCAGCAGGACGATCGATTTCTCTCGCCTGATAGTTCCGAAATCCGTCCGATTTCGGTTCGAGAAACGCCATCGATTTCACATCGGTCATTTCCTGAGTCGCATCGGTCCGTCCTGGTGAGAAAGGAACTTTCACCTCATGTCCCCCTTTCCTGGCCGCTTCCTCCACAGCGGCATTGCCTGCGAGGACAATCAGATCGGCCAGGGAAACTTTCTTTCCACCGGTCTGAGAACGGTTGAAGTCCTGTTGGATTTTTTCCAGGACCTGCAGCACTTTGGTGGTTTTTGCAGGATCATTGACTTCCCAGTCCTTCTGTGGAGCGAGGCGAATCCGCGCGCCATTGGCTCCTCCCCGCTTGTCACTGCCACGAAACGTGGATGCGGAAGCCCAGGCGGTTGAGACCAGTTCCGAGATCAACAGGTCCGAAGCCAGGATCTTGCTTTTCAAAGCCGCGATCTCTTTCTCGCCGATCAGTTCGTGGTCGACCTGCGGCACCGGATCCTGCCACAACTGAGGTTCGGCAACGTCCGGACCGAGAAGGCGTGAAACGGGCCCCATGTCGCGGTGGGTCAGTTTGTACCAGGCTTTGGCGAACGCCTCGGCGAATTGATCAGGGTTCTCATGGAAACGCTTCGCGATTTTTCGGTAGTCCGGGTCCATCCGCAGTGCGAGGTCGGTGGTGAACATGATCGGAGCATGAGATTTCGCGGGATCATGTGCGTCCGGCACGGTCCCTTTGGCGGCCGGATCGGTCGGAGTCCATTGCCATGCACCGGCCGGACTCTTCACCAGATCCCAATCGTATCCAAACAGATGGTCGAAGTATCCGTTTGACCACTGTATCGGAGTGGTGGTCCACGCCCCTTCCAGACCGCTGGTGATCGTGTCTCCGGCGTTCCCCTTGCCAAATTTGTTCTTCCAGCCCAGACCTTGCTCTTCGATACTGGCTCCTTCGGGATCAGGTCCGACGTTGTCGGCACTGGCAGCCCCGTGCGCTTTTCCGAAGGTGTGTCCCCCGGCGATCAGAGCGACAGTTTCCTCGTCGTTCATGGCCATGCGGGCAAACGTCTCCCGAATGTCCTTGGCGGCCTTCAGTACAATCGGCTCACCGTTCGGTCCTTCCGGATTGACATAGATCAGCCCCATCTGAACGGCGGCCAGTGGATTTTCGAGATGACGATCCCCCGTGTAGCGCTTGTCCCCGAGCCACTCACTCTCCGGTCCCCAGTAAATGTCTTCCTGAGGCTCCCAGACGTCTTCCCGGCCGCCGGCGAATCCGAATGTCTGGAATCCCATTGATTCCAGGGCAACATTTCCGGTCAGAACCATCAGGTCGGCCCAGGAGATCTTGTTGCCGTACTTTTGCTTGATGGGCCAGAGCAACCGCCGGGCCTTGTCGAGACTTGCATTGTCAGGCCAACTGTTCAGAGGAGCAAACCGCTGTGTTCCGTAACCGGCACCGCCGCGACCATCGGCAACGCGATACGTTCCAGCGCTATGCCAGGCCATGCGAATGAACAGCGGACCATAGTGTCCGTAGTCGGCCGGCCACCAGTCCTGCGACGTGGTCATCAACTCCCTGAGATCTTTCTTGACCGCATCCAGATCGAGCTTCTGGAATTCCTCGGCGTAATTGAAGTTCCCGCCCATGGGATTCCCCTTGGGAGAGTTCTGATGCAGGATGCTCAGATTCAACTGATTCGGCCACCAGTCGCGATTCGACATCGCCCCGGCCGCCGTGTGTCGTGCCGACGCGGGACTGGCCCCGCCCATCACCGGACACTGGCTCACGGACTCCGTCTTGCCGTCCACCACAGGTGCTCCGGCTTCCTTTGCGTGAACACGGTCATTTTGAACACTGCAACCCGCGGATGATGCAATGAGCGCCGCTGCCGCAAGACAGCAACAAGGGGATCGCCAAGCCATCGTTTGTTCCCTTCTCTTGAGATAATCCGTGAAAGACACAGTCGTCTGGTCTCTTTCAATGATTGAAGTATGGCTCTCCTTGATTTATAGTTCAAATGCATTTCACGACTATGATGTATGCATAAAAGGTATTGATCCTGAAAGGCAATGATGGATCTCGATCAGTTGCGGTATTTTCTGCGTGTCGCCGAGCGGCAGAACTTTACGCGGGCAGCAGAAGATCTGGCGATTTCGCAGCCTGCTCTCAGCCGGTCGATTCAGAAACTGGAGGAAGAACTCGGGCAGCCGGTGTTTGAGCGCAGAACCCGTTCCGTGGCTCTCACGGATGCCGGAACGCTGCTGCAATCGAGAGCACAGCAGGTGCTCACCATTCTCGAAGACACCAAGGCCGAGATTACCGATGACGGGCAAAGCGGCCGCGTGCGTGTGGGAGCCATTCCCACCATTGCCCCCTACTTCCTGCCGGAGATCCTGCGACGGTTTGCCAGGGAATTTCCGAAAGCAACTCTCATCGTTCAGGAAAACACAACCGACGCCTTGCTGAAGAGCTGCACGCAAGGAGAAATCGACCTGGCCATTCTCGCAGTGCCGGTTCCAGCCAGGTATCTCGAAGTCGAGGAACTGTTCGAGGAGGAACTGCTGCTCGTTCTTCCCCCCGATCATTGTCTGGTCGAGAAGGAGAAAATCCGACTGGGTGACGTAGAACCGTATCCCTTTGTCCTGCTCGACGAAGCGCACTGTTTGTCCGACAACATCGTGTCGTTCTGTCGCCAGCGCTCCTTCCAGCCGGTGGCGGTCGAGCGCACGAGCCAACTGGCAATGGTGCAGGAACTGGTTTCGCTGTCCCACGGGGTCTCCATGATTCCTGCGATGGCACGGCGCTGTGATCAGAGCGACCGCCGCGTCTATCGGTCGTTCACCGGACGAAAACCAACCCGCACGGTCGCCGTGGTCTGGAATCCTTACCGCTTTCAAAGCCGACTGCTCAACGCGTTTCGGGAATGTCTGAGGCGATGGAAGCAAACGCACCTGCCGATTTCAGAAGAAAACCGTGGTCCTGGTTTTTGAGAAGATCCCGAAATCGGCGTCCTCTTTGGGGGCTCACCGGCCTCTGGACCCGCTGGAGGATGGCGGAGAAGACAAGTGTCTCCTCTTTCTTCGCCGCTGGGGATCGCAAGTTGGATTCCCAAGGAGTTCGGCGGGGGCAGGAACAGTCTACAACCGCGTCCACACCGGAGCGGAATATTCTGCAACGCAGGGAGCTCGCATGAGTCAAGGATGTTTCTCCCTTGAAACTCCGTCCGTTCCTTTCGACCACCTGCGCGCGGTATTGCTGATGTTTATTTTCACCCTTCTGTCGGTACAGGACCAAACGCGATGATCCCCGTATTCTGTCTTGGTGTGTGGAGTTCACTCCGGTTGACGACGTATCATGTCTCCTGTTGATCTGTCCGAACGGATGTGGACATGTCACGGTCTCCAGTAAAGAATGGAACTTTCGGAGTTGAGTAGAGCGGCTATTCTGTCCTTTCATGAAAATTGTCGTCTGGGACACCATGCAGGACGAAGGATGACAAGGTTCCAGTGATGGATTCGCCGATAACGATCCGGAGCAGTTGGAGTTGAAAAATGAGTGCCTCAATGGCGAAGGATGACAACGGTCGGTCGGGATTCACGCTGATTGAACTGCTGGTGGTCATTGCGATCATCGCGATTCTGGTGGCTCTGCTTCTTCCCGCAGTTCAGCAGGCGCGCGAAGCAGCCCGGCGGACAGAGTGCAAGAACCACCTGAAACAACTGGGATTGGCATTTCACAATTATGCCGAGACTTACAATGGACTCCCGCCGGTCCGGATTACGTCGTCAACGGAAGTGAGCCCCGGAACCATGGCAAATGCCGTGCGATCCGGCTGGTCGGTCAGCTTGCTTCCCTATCTTGATCAGGCAACAGTGGCGAATGCGTACGATTTTAATTACGCCCATTTTCAGCCGCAGAATCAGCTTGCCGTCAACACGAAGCTATCTGTGTTTGTCTGCCCCTCCACTCCTGGCGGAAATCGATCGGTCCAGCTCTATTACGGACCTTCCACGACTCTGACGGGGGACGTGGGGACGCCGAACACCGACCAACAGGTGGCAGACAGTTTCGGTGCAGCGGGAGACTATTATGCGCGAGCGACGCAAGGGAATTATATTTATGACTCAACCGGACGCCGGGGTCTGTTTTCGATGGAGTCCAATGCCTCGGTGAAATTGGCGAAGATGACCGATGGCCTTTCCAACACCATTTTTCTGGACGAAATTGCAGGGCGTCCCAATCGTTATGTTCGCGGAGTTCTGACTCCCAATCCCGGAAGTCCCGCAGGTTTGGAGACGATTACCAATCAGCCGGGATGGGCCGCCTGGTCCAGTCCGAATGCATTGAATATGTGGGCGTCGGATCAGGACTGCATTCATGAAGGGGCGTTGCACAACGGAACAACAGCAAATACAACGTATACATGTCTGATCAACTGTTGTAATAGCCAGGGAATCTACAGTTTCCATTCCGGGTCAGCCAATGTCCTCATGGGGGATGGAAGCGTGCGTGGGCTCAATCAGAACATGTCCATGGATGTCGTTATGAACCTCCATACACGCGATGGAGCGGAAGTCATTGGAGAGTTCTGATCACATGCATGTTTCAGTTTCAATCCTGTCAGGACAGATCGTTTCGATATGAGTGACTTGAGATCTGGAATGAAACGTCTCCTCCATGCAACGTTTCTCTGTTCGTTGTTTATTGGCTTGTCAATTGCCACATCAGGTGTGCTCGCAACGGATGTCCCCCTCGCGCCCAAAACGCGAACGCTGAACCTTCCCGAAGTCCCCCATCCTTATACTAAGCAAAAGCGGCCGGATTATCTGGCGTCGACAGGGCTGGCCACCTTTGATGTCACTCCGGCAGACAATCCTCTGACGGATGCCGGAGCAACACTGGGACGTGTGCTGTTTTATGACACCCGGCTTTCCGCCAATCACATGGTTTCCTGCGGTTCCTGTCACGTTCAGCAACATGCCTTTGCCGATCCACGACCGGTGAGCGTCGGCTTCAGTGGCCGTAAGATGGATCGCAATTCAATGGCTTTGAATGACCTTCGCTATGTTCGTGCAGGTTTTTTCTGGGACGAACGGGCGGAGACTCTCGAAGAGGCGGTGTTGCAGCCGATCTTCAGCCATGTCGAGATGGGGCTTGATCCCACGACACTGGTGGACCGACTCAGTAGCGATCAATATTACCCCCGTTTGTTCAAACAGGCATTCGGGAACGAGGAGGTCACGGTCACCCGCGTGGCGCAGGCGTTGTCTCAATTTGTCAGGGGTATGGAATCGAACCAGTCGAAGTACGACGCGGCCGTGGCAGCCGTTTCCTCTTCCCGTGAGGATTTTCCCGGTTTCACCGACTCCGAAAACCTTGGCAAGCGGATCTTCTTCGATCGTTGTGTCGCGTGTCATCACTTGGGAACCGAACCCAAGGTTGCGATTTTTGCCATGTTCCGCTCGTTGAACAACGGCATCGATCCGGACGGAACGGTTCGGGATGGAGGACGGGGAGACATCACGTTCGATCCCAGTGAAGTCGGTTCGTTCAAAGCCTCGTCATTGCGAAACGTCGAGTACACCGCCCCCTACATGCACGACGGACGACTGGCAACTTTAGAAGACGTGATCGAACATTACAGTACCGGCGTGAATCGCCATCCCAACCTCGGTCCCGTCTCCCGGTTTCAGTTTTCGAACGAGGAGAAAACCGCCCTCGTTGATTTTCTGAAAACACTCAGTGACCCGCATTTCGTGGTTGACCCCAGGTTCTCCGATCCCTGGGAAACGGTTCCTCCCCCGTCTCTGCCTGTGAAAGAACTTGTAGAGACTCCTTCCAGAAATCTCTCCGATTCCAATGAAATCGAAGATCTCCAGTTGTTGCTCGATCAGGCTCAGGGGCTTCCGGCGAACGCAACCCTGATCTGGCTGCGGCATCTGGACACGGATGGAGATGGGGCCTTAAGCAAAGCAGAAGCGGAACCGGTTGTGTCCATTCTTCAGCGAATCGGCGGGATTACGCCTCGCAGCAGGACTCGATCTGCCGCTGCACTGGCAGGTCGCGGGGCTCCCAGTGGTGGACCGCCCCAACCCGTTGTCCGCCCGGGCAGAACTGAACCACATTCGACTTCCGCTCCGCCAGGAGCAATCCCCGCGACCAACATTCGGGGAGACTTCGATGGAGACGGACATGTCAGCGAGCAGGAAGCCGCCACTTATCAGGCGCTGTCGCGGTTTATCGAACTGGCAGGTGGCGGTCGTCTGGAAGTCTTTCTGGATCGATTGGTCGGTCGATTTGATTTCACACCGGAGCAGCAGCAAATCGCCCGTCAGCGGTTGAAAGGAGCAAAGGTATCGCTGATCGAAGAGGGGCGTCGACAGGACCTGGCGCTCTGTAACGATCTTGCTCAGACTCTTGGTCCAGAAGGATTCCGAGCCTTTCAGTCGCGGGTTGTGGATCGGCTCGCGGAAGTGCGAACGGCGTCTCCCACGGAGCCGTTTCCCCGCTCAGAGGCCGATCGGCTGATCTGGGAGCACGACAAAAATCAAAACGGGGTCCTCGACTCAGATGAATTACCGGAACTGGCCCGGACTCTCGCGTCGGCTCCCGGAGGATTCGGCCAACTGCCACCGGCGGGTGTCGACATCGGACTTTTCGCGACACGCATTCTCCAATTCGATGAGGACGGAGACAGAGCGGTGTCACCGCAGGAACTCCCGGAACGCATGCGGTTCTTCGCGATTGACGGAGATCGAAATCGAGACGGCAGGCTCGATGCGGAAGAACTCCGGGATCACCTGCAAGTGGTGGCCTTTGAACGGATCGTGCTGACGGGAATTTACGTCGGCGGAGGATTTGCGAACACTCTTGTGAGTTCACGACAGGCATTGGACGAAATCGAATTGCCGGAGGAGGTTCGAAGTCAGGCGGTCAATTTGATTGTGACCCGTGACACTCTTCTGAAAAAACAGGTTTCGGAAAGCCTGGAGACCCAATTTCAGTTTCTGCAGCAACTCGCTCACGGCGACAATCCAGCAGAAATCTCTCCTCAACGGTCTTCAAACGAGAGACGTTGATCATCCGTTGGCACCGGAATTCCTGAGCGATCGGTTCGGGAAATCGTGTCCCGGCGACTGCAAGATTCGTCAGTCCCGTCGAGGGTTGACAACTGACTCCAATATGAGATGCGAAATCCATGGAGAGCGGGTGCCACGGTTTTTCTTCGAAATGCCAATATTGGGGGCATTTTTCCACTCGGGACGGACCGCCAGTCGATTGTCCCATCAGCAACAATGTTCGGCTGAAGGTCTGCCTAAGCCCGGAGTGTGGCTCCGCCGTCGATGTACAAATCTGTCATCGCGATGTGCCCGGCCTGATCTGAGAGCAGGAACATAATTGCATTCGCGATATCCTCGGGAGTTGCCAGCTTCTGTAAGGGGATTCCAACTTTGTATTGCTCAGGAAAACCGGCAATCACCCTTTGTGCTCCGGTTTCATCGCTCCACATTCCCGTCTGCATGGGAGTGAGTGTCGAGCCGGGGGCGACGATGTTGCAGCGGATTCCGAGTGGGGCCAGTTCCAGTCCCAGGCATCGAGTGAACATTGTGGACGCGGCTTTTGATGCTGCATAGGCGGCCATGTGATGTCGTGGGACTCCCGCCGCATTGGAACTGACGGTGATGATGCTGCCCCGTCGTCGTGGAGTCATCACACGAGCCAATGCCCGGGAAACATGAAAAACACCGTCCAGATTCACAGAGAAAACGTGCCGCCAGTCGGCGTCTGTCGTCTCGGTGACGGGGCCGGTTGCCAGGACCCCGGCCACGTTGATTCCCATTTCAATGGGACCGATGTTCGCCTCAATGTCCGTGATCAATGAGTCGACGGCGCGTGAATCCCGGACGTCCAGGGAACGTGTGAAGAGTCGGCTCTCCTGTGTCCCTGAATCCACGGTTCTCTGAAAGTCGGTCGCCACGACAATCGCCCCACTCTCGTGAAGCTGTTGAACAAGCGCCTCGCCGATCCCGCCGGTCGCTCCGGTGAGGAACGCGACCTTGTCCTGAAATCCGGTCAGTTTCATTATTGATGTCCTCTAAGGTTTTCGCGGCGGTGCAGACGTTCGTTCAGAATGGACGCCACGACAATGCTGGCTTCCCGACCTGTCAGTTCTGCATGGAGAAATGGGAGTTCCATCGCTTCCACATCTTCTGCATAGGGACTCCAAAGCTGAGATTGCAGGTGCGAGCGCGTCGAATGATCCCGCCCTGCGCGCAGGTGCAGTAATCGGCCGACAAATTTGGAATGCTCATGCAGTCGCACGAGTCGGATTGTTCCGGTCACCGCTCGAATCACGCCATCCAGAACCGTTTCGGGCAGGTTTCCAAGACCGCTGTTTCCTTTTCGCAGAAATCCGATGATCTTCTGTCTCGTGTTGAGTTCAGGATGGGCGTCTGGATCGAACCCGGCAATGGCCAGCAATGCTCTGAGTGCCGCGATCGGATCCGGTTCAGGTTCTGCTCGCCAGCATTCACACGGATAGGCATCGAGCAGAACGACTTCCCCCACGATCCGACCGAGTTGATGCAACCGGACCGCCATTGCCTGGGCGAGAATTCCACCGACCGACCAGCCAACGAGATGAACCGGCCCGTTCACTGCCAGTTCAATCGCACGTCGACTGTATTCCGCCGCCAGCGACTCAATGCTCTCTGGTGTTTCCCGAGACGGATCCCGTTCCGGTGACTGCAATCCGAAAACGCTCCTCCGCGGATCAAATCGATGTGCCAACTCGCGGTAGTTCCAGCAGATTCCCCCTGCTGGATGAATTACGAAGACTGGCGGAAGTGAAGGATCCCCTTCCGACAGTTTGATGACGGGGCCGAGTCCCTGTCGGTGATCGATGACTCCGGATTCGATCATCGCTGCCAGACCTGAAACGGTTGGCGAAGTGAATAGAGATTCCAGTCCGGGATCGCGCTGCCATTTCTTACGAATGGAAAGCAGCAAATGGACAGCTTGTAAGGAATCACCACCGAGTGCAAAGAAGTCCGTATCCCCACCGATGGGGGTGGCCACTCCCAGAATTTCCTGAAACAGGTCAGCCAGTTCTTTTTCCGTTTCCGTCTGAAGTGGTATTCCCGAACCGGCATCTCATTGAGGAGCGGGCAGCGCCCTGCGGTCCAGCTTCCCGTTGGAAGTGACCGGCCATTCTTTCAACTCCACGAAGACGGATGGAACCATGTACTCCGGAACTTGGGAGGCGGCAACTGTTCGATACTTCTGTGAATCGAAATCTCCCTGTACCTGAAGATAGGCCACCAGCCGTTTATCGCCGGGGCGGTCTTCACGAACAATGACTTCGGCCCGTGCGATCTCTGGAACTGTCAGCAATGCGGCTTCAATTTCTCCCAGCTCGATTCGGAGCCCTCGTAACTTCACTTGATGGTCACTTCGTCCCAGGTAGACGACCGCCCCGTCGTCTCGCCAGCGTGCAATATCCCCTGTCTGATAAATCCGGCCTCCAGGGATGAATGCTGACGGAAGAAAGCGTTCGGCTGTCAGATCATCACGCCCCAGATATCCTCTGGCCAGTTGAATCCTGCCGAGATACAGGTCTCCCGCGACACCCGGTGGAACGGGGCGCATGCGTTCATCCAGCACATAAAGTTGTGTGTTCCAGACGGGGAATCTGCTCCAACGGGGATAGCGCTGGGGATTCCTTGGCACAATTCGCTCCGATCGTTGTCGGAGGCGAATCGACTTTTCTTTCTTTCACGACTGGGGATGGAGGAGTCTCTGCGGCGGGGGGAGGGTTCATGAATTGATTCCACTTCAAACAACTGGCCTATTGAATACCAACACAAATCGAAAGGTGCAGAGAGATCAATTCCTGGCGAATTCCATTTCATGCCCTGTGCCGAATTCTCATTAATCCATCCTGGTCCAAGGATTCAACACCATAAGGGCGAAACGGGTTCGGACGAAACGGATATTCGCACAGAAAATGTCGAATTAAATCCCTAATTATTTGAATGATAAAATTCAGTGCGATTTAAGAGACAATTATGGCGATTGATCATCGTCAAAGTTCAAGTAAAACACCACGAAAACAAATGCCGACAGAACCTGCAAGGCAACATACTTTTATGCTGCCTCACAAGTTCACGGACAAATTCATCGTCGTGCTACGCTTCCGAGTCAGATGACCATAGAATCACGGTCAAATGCTAAATTCCGTGGCGACACGCGACGGAAGAAATTCCCTTAAAACTCTCCAATCACTTCACCGCCGTCTCGAGTGAGCAGTGCCCACCAAGTGTCTCTGTTGACACTATTACTGACGAACCGAACTGAACCGTCACACATGCCGACATTCACTCCACCTGTATGATAGCTCCGTGCTCCATAGGCAAATCCAGATCTTACAGATAGGTCAGGCTCCGGAAAGTTCGGAGTAAAACGGGGCGGGAACACAACTCCAGTGAGATCTCTTGCACGCATCCAACTGGTCATTCTCCCAGTGGACCAATCCGATACCTGGGGGCTAAAGTCGCTGAAACTCAATGTTCCAGCTTCAAATTGTTCCGCCCATTGGCTAGGACTGTTTCCGCCAGGTTTTGCAATATTATTCTGGGCACTGGGTGAACCAGGCGCGACACCATGATTCGTTCGGCGACGTGACTCCGAAAACGCGATGGTATTGCTGAGGCCGTCGGAAATGTCCTTAAAGTGAAAGCCAGCCCCGAACGAAGCCACCCCATTCGAGGGACCAGTGCTCAGGTGAGTTTCAGCCTGGCCCCCAACCCCATTCCCTTTGCTCATGAAGTAATTCGAGCCAGCGACGGGAACATTTGCCGAACCGAACCTGGCCGTGGCTTCAGCCTCATCGTCACTGCCGACCTCACGAGTTCCCATGACAGGTTCTGGGGCACTCGGACAGAGATACATTGGAATTTGAGTTCCCGCAGCGTCCCATAACCCTGGAGGAAAATCGGTTACCGCCTTGATATTAAAGTCGATCAGATTGACCAGATTTGCCTGATTGCAATACGGCAACATTCGGGTCAGCGGAGAGAAGTCACTGTTGCTTGCTCCACAGCCAGACAAGCACTCATTATATGTGCTGGCGTAATTGTGCATTGCCAAACCGATCTGCTTCAGATTATTGCGACACTGAGTCCTTCTGGCCGCCTCCCGAGCCTGCTGCACGGCCGGCAAAAGTAACGCAATGAGAATCGCGATAATGGCAATCACGACTAAAAGCTCGATGAGCGTGAATCCAGCAATTCGGTGATATCGAAAACTCAATCGAGTTGTATTCTGCGAGAGTGGATCAGAGGGCTTCATGGCAAGTCAGGGTCCTTATCTAAGAAGGTGGGTGCAAACGATGCGGCAGGGGGTTGGGTGGCAGGAATGACGTCCCAGAGAAATCGCCCACAACCGCGCAGCAGTTCCACCTGATTCCTGCATGCCTAGTCTGGTGACAAACCTGCCAACAGACTCAACAAGAAAACAGAGACTCAGTCTCATGTCAGTGGCATCTTTTTAATTCCAGTCTTATTACATTGCAATAATATACTTAGTTATTACTTGAAATTTATTAACATTCGTCGTAAACTTTAAGCATACATGGTGTTATGAGAAATTAACATCAATTAATATACTATCGCAGCATGATAATAAATATTGCTTGGTTGGCAAATTTTTTAAGTTTTGACCACACTCAATCAGATCCTTGTCCATCATCAAATCAATTGGGCAGGAATCGGAAACAACGGTCAATAAGAAGCGGGTTGCTAATACCTAATCGATCGTCTCCTCCGGAACATAAACCCGCATGGAATCCTCACAGAGGCTATCGGCTACGTGGCGTTTCCCCGATCCATCTGCGTTCATGAGAAAAATCTGCCCACAGGGCTGAAACATTCGTTCATACAAGGCAGCTTCGTCGCGCCAGCCGAATATGGCACGGTTCCAGAAGATCTGTTTGCCGTCGACAGTCCAGGAAGCATGAACGTCACTGGCAGGTGATATCATCAGTTGCTGGAGATCGGAACCGTCGGGGCGCACTGTGAAAACGTCTCACCAGATATTGGCAGTCTGCATTTCTCGGATGGAGACAAATGCCAGCGTCGTCCCATCCGGCGAAAGCGCGCCCTGATCATCGAAGACAGGAGAATCCGTCAGGCGTTCGAGTCCCGTGTCGTCAGGATGTGCACGGCAGACGTCGGCTTGGCCTGGACCGTTTCGTTCCGATGTAAAGATGATCCATTGACCATCAGCGGAAAATGACGGGTGAAAGTCGAACCTGGAGACCGCGAACAATTTACGCTCGTCGGTCCCGTCCGTGTTGGCAATAGAGAGTTCCGAGACGGAGGGGCCAACCCGATTCATCAGCATGATCCCCTTCGCACTCGCATGAGCGGCGGAGAAGGGCTCCTTAGTCTGGACGTGTTCCTCGTCATCATTGCCTGTTTCAGTGCCCTTTGGGTTGGGCGATGTAATGAAGCATGGTCAGATGTTCACGTTAGACTTAGCCCCTGTTGTTTCAGTGCCCTTTGGGTTGGGCGATGTAATGAAGCGATGCAGATGTTTGTGTTCGAGCATGAAGCCACGGTGTTTCAGTGCCCTTTGGGTTGGGCGATGTAATGAAGCAGTCGGTGGGAAGCTGGCCACTTCGCAGTTGCCAGCCCGTTTCAGTGCCCTTTGGGTTGGGCGATGTAATGAAGCTCGGCGTACTGAATGATGGGGTCTTTTTCGATGAGTTTCAGTGCCCTTTGGGTTGGGCGATGTAATGAAGCCCTGGGCAGATTCGCGGGGTTCCGTGGCTGACTCGTTTCAGTGCCCTTTGGGTTGGGCGATGTAATGAAGCTCGATCGAGGCCAAACGCAAACGTGACATCTTGCGACTGAGTTTCAGTGCCCTTTGGGTTGGGCGATGTAATGAAGCTGTATCCAAACCTGATGTCCAATCTTGCCGCACGGGGTTTCAGTGCCCTTTGGGTTGGGCGATGTAATGAAGCCCTCAAGTTCTTCTGTTTCCGCTTGCGTAACTGAACGTTTCAGTGCCCTTTGGGTTGGGCGATGTAATGAAGCTTATCCGTTAGTGCTTTGACAGAAAGGAGTTAGAGAAGGTAATTTTGCGTATTCTTCGCAAGGTTGTTTTTTGCATCGAAATGGCTCCGGTTTGCGAATTCCTGGGCAACATCTCATTCAGGTGAGTTTACTGAACATCGTCACAAAATTGAAGGTATTCGCAGTCCCGGCAACGGGACAGTCGAGGGGTTGGTGGGGGCATTCGTTCTTCGTGAATTGTGATTCGAACCGCTTCGATGGTTTTCCACGTCAGTTCACGAAGTGGTTCATCAATCAGAATTTTATCGACAGCGTCATCGGGAAGACGGACGATATAACCATAAGGAACCGGTATTCCAAATTCAGATTCCAGCAGGAGTGCATAACCGGCTAACTGCAATCGATGGTTTAATTGCGCTGGTCCCTGGGTAAATTTAATCTCTACTGGTAAACGGCTGAGCCCCTGATGGATCAGCAGGTCCAGTTTTCCGGTCAGTCCTAATTGTGACGAAAACAAACTCACGTTCGGCTCCGCGCGGCCTTCGCGGAGACCAAAGGCGCGGAGTGACCGACGGCGCTGCAGGCGTTGGAGTCGCTGTTCTTTTGTTAATCCCTGTTTCATCTTGAACGATTCCACCTTTCCTACCGGACAGACATGTGTCCACCACACGACTCGGGGACAATAGGTCCATTGTCGCAGGTCTGAGACCCGGACGATTGGTGTTGGGAAATCATGGGGAACTGTGAACGGGAGAGTCGTCATACTATTCGCTTGTGACAAGTTTTAAGATCGGCTTTTCCACTGGAGGAGGTTCAATGTGAATGTTGATCCAGTTTGCAGAGTCGGCCGCACAAACAGGAAATAAGGCAATTGCACCGCCGTGGATTTCGACAAGATGTTCAAGAATCAGTGCCAGTTCTTCACGGCGGTTTCGCGTTAACGGGCCTTGAAACGCACTGTATTGAAAGCGGACCAGTCCGAAGTCGAGGCATTTCTCACTAACTTTGACGCGAGTCCGGTCGTGAGGAATGTCGTACAGGACAACGGTTGTTGATTCTGCTTGAGCCATCGAAAATTGACCAACTGGTTACCAACGGCTGGCGAATGCACGGTAATCGCGTTCTCCACGAACGGCGACCGCCAGATGTCGTGCCTGATTCTGAATGATCGTTCCCAAGGGCCATCGTTTCCCTTCATAGGGGACTGGAGTCGAGAGTCTTTCCAGAATGCGATGGGCAATGAGCTTTCGAGTGGGGGCCGTCAGTCCGTGATCGTCGGTGTCCAGATCGATCCCCTGATTGATCATGGCGAGAATGACGCGATCGACAATTGGAGCACGAAACTCCTCCACAAGATCCAGAACCAGAGCAGGCTTTCCTGGACGGTCAACATGCAGGAATCCGGCGTACATTTCCAGACCGGCATTGACGATGGCTCCGGACACCTGTCCATAAAGAATTCCATAGCCATAATTAAGAGCACTGTTTACAGGATCGACCGCTCCACGGGTGGACCGTCCTGGGAAGTCAACTCGCCCTTCCAGTACAATGGAAACTCCTTCCCAGTAAACTCGGGCGCCGGTTCCTTCATAGCCCATTAATTGATCACGAACCTTGTTTAATTCATCTCCTTGAAATGTTGTTAACTGTTTACGTAATTTCCCAATCGCCTGAATCTTTCTGGTTAATCGATCGAAGCGGATGGGATCAGTGGATTTCAGGTACTTTCCGGAATATTGAAGTTGATGTTTCTGGTTTCTCAGTTTTCCTCGAATGAACTCAACGGCGAGAACCACTCCTAATGGAGAGTGGAAGGCACTCAATTGAGAGCGGCGGGTTTGAACGGTTCCGCCTAATCCTGGTGAACTGAGTTGAGCCACCGGATCTCCGCGACCGGTGAGAAATGACAACGAAATTCCCCGCTCGACGAGTGCGGCAATCAGATCGCTGCTGACAGTCACCCCTTTCCCGGCCACTGTGACGCTCCGCAATCTGGAGAGGGGAACCGCCCGTTCTTTCCATGTTCCGGATTTGGGGGGAAAGTTCTGTGAATCGGCAATCGCGTTCAGTTGATTGTGCAGTCGTGATCGAGGAGTCGGTAAAAGTCGTTCTGGAGCGGGGGATTGTTGGGCCCAGAACTTAAGAAGTTGTGCTGCCGCCTGATCTGCCGGGGTGCCGTTAGCAGCGGCTGTATTCTCATGTGTTAGCGGTTCGTCGTTTGAATCGTTGTCTGAATCCGACGATAAGGATGTCTCGAATTCGGATGAGAGAATGGTTTCATCTGACACCTGTTCAGTCGATGACAATTCACCTGACGATTTTCGTTCTTTGGTTTCGCGCCATCGTACGATCATCCGTTCAGATTTTTTGCCGAGATACGTTCCGAAAGTGTCAATCACTAAATCGGCTGGATGAACGACAGGATCAGGAGGAGGAAAAAGTGGCATGGAGCAGTCTCTTTAAATTGAAATGATATCGTAATCATCGTTTGCTACTTCCATGTCACTCGCGGGCTTCAGCCTGATCAATAAATCGTATTCCTGATCACGTCATATAGTTTCTTCTTCTTGTGGAGGATTTAGTGCTAATCCTGAATTCGGGTGATAATCCACATTTACAATGCTCGGAGATCTTGAAGGAAGGCTGTGATCCGACGGCTGCTCTATTCGTCCTTGTCCGAGGAGTCGTTTGAATTGACTCTGCGAGATTGGGACTGTTAACAAAGACGCGGAGAATGGTTCTGTCTCCAATCGCCGGCGATATTCTTCAACCAGTGATTTCGGTAAAATTTCGCGGCCGTCAAACTGTTTGAAGAACTCTTCTTCGAGATCATCATTTGTGTCGAATGGCATCAGCTTGTTGATTGGGCTCCGGCGGAAGGTCTTCATTTCCTTCTCAATTTCTTTCACGAGATACTGACCAACCGGACCGCTGTAGATTTCGTCCAGCCATTCCTGAATTGTGCGTTCATCAATGATGAGAGGGGTTTCGATGCGGTGTAGTTGGTCGAGTGCAGCTTTGACTAACCATTCGTTATAGACCGGTTGTGAATCTTCGATCGGAGTGCAGACGATGACGTCGCAGGGTTCCGGTCGGCGGCTGCGGTTGATTCGGCCGAATCGTTGCACGAGTGCATCGAGCGGGGCGGGGTCGGTAAACAGGACGTCAAAGTCGACATCCAGACTCACCTCCACCACTTGTGTGGCGACGAGCACCACCTGTTCAGGGCGTTTGCCGTTCAGTCTGGTGCCGACAAGCCGTTGCAGCTCCTGCTCTTTGCTGCTTCGGTCTTCACCAGTAAAGCGACTGTGCAGAAGTCGAATCTGACAGGAGTTTCCTAACTGATTCTGTAGTTTCTGTTGTAACTCTTGTGCACGACCGACGGTTGTTGTCACGCACAGCACGGCATCCCCACGATTCGCTCGGGAGACGATTTCATCAATTGTCGGCTGTTCGAGTAACCCCTCTTCTCGCAGAGAAAGCCGGTGTCGGCGGAACTTGTCGAATGTTTCATCGGTGGCGCGAATCAGTGTAGGTTGCCCAAGGATGGCGGCGATGCGATCACGAATGATCGTTGGCATGGTTGCGGTCATCACGAAGACGCGTGCTCCCAGGCGATCGACAAGGAACCGCAGCATCTCCAGAACGCGAGCGAATTTTACAGGGTCGTACGCATGGATTTCATCGAAGATGAAGACACCCCCTGCGGCGTCAGTCCAGAGTGCTTCGTGTCCTTTCAGTTGATAAGCGGCGCGAAGGAGTTGAAAGGGGCTGAGAATGCGAACCGGAGTCGCATGCAGCTTCGCCAGATTCTTCTGTTGGCTGACGAACCATTCCGCTTGCTTGACAGAACGGCTCGGGTCTTCGCTCATTAATTGATGATAAAGGACCTGCATGGCGCTGGAGTGTTGTAAGGTAATTAAGTCGTTCCATCCGGACTTGCTGGAAAGTTCAGGCGTGAGCTTTTCAATCAGGCGCCGGTGCATGGCGTTCATGCTGGCCTTGAACGGCAACACATAAAACAGGGGAGGAGAGCCTGTTCCTGTTTCGTATTGTCGTGCTGCCCAGCGGATGGCGGCTTCCGTCTTTCCGCTGCCGGTGGGGGCGATCAGAATGGCGTGTCCGGTTTGATCGGCGGCCTCGTCCTGATGCGAGAAATAATGTGCGTTGCTGCCGGGATGCAGTCGATTCGAGATCTCTTCCGGTTGTGAAAGAATTGGCAAGGAACGAAATACTTCATGAGCAGATCCGGCGTGATCGGCCAGCATGATCGCTCCGCGCAGCAGAAATCCTTGCATTCGTTCTTTGGTATTTGAAGGGTCTGCATCGACGTCTTCAATCCAGCAGGCCCACAGGTCGAGATGGCGTCGAACGCTCTCGATTGCTCGAGACTGATCCTGTTCAGAAGCAACCCAGGGTTGGGGAGGAATCCAGTCTTCTTCTAATAGTCCTGCTTGTTGGACAACCGGCAAAATCTCGCTGAGGAAGAGATCGGCAACCTGTTTGAATAATTCTGGTGGAACAGGTGTCACCAGATCCGAAATATTGGGGAGTGGTTTATGTTCACTCCCTGTTGCGTACTTGACCCTGAGATCGGAATGATCACGATGGTGCGACGCGACCGCGGCGGCGATGGGAAGGGCGTCTCCATCGGGATCGTCTCCCAGCAGCCAGTTCAGCCAGGCGAGTGAGAGAATTTCATGTCGCTGATCATATGACGAACGAACGCCGGGTTGACGTTTCTCTCGCACAGCGATCTGAAATCGGGGATCGGCTTTCCCCAGATCGTGAATCGCCGCGCTCAGGACCAGACGGTGCCAGAGACGCGGATCCTCACACAGTTTCGGGAGGAAGGGAGCGCGATCCCGCAGTTGAGTGATCCCTCGAACGACACACAACGTATGTGCGACGAGAGACTCACCGACGAGATCGCTTCCCTGAATTCCCTTGGCCCAGAGATCATGCACCAATGGCATGGTCAAACTCCCGCGAATCGATTTGATGGAACCAGAGGAGGCGTTTTCCACCCCGATCCTCTGGCGTTGTCGGATCCATCCACCATTGATCCTGTTCCCCTTCGATCTTCAGGAGTCGTCGTGAGGCACTGTCGTCCCCCACGTAAATCGGCTCTCGAAGAACGATATAAGGAGCGAACGCGGCCCGACGTTCCGGGGCGGGACCGATATACCGGGGCATGAGTGTCGTCACTCCCCACGGAAGCCGTCGACGCAGTTCTGCCGGGAGAATCGTGCGCTCCAGATACCCTCGGTCAGTCGGAAGCAACTCGATCTCTTCAACACGCTGCACGCTGGCCAAATCCTGTGAACGTCCCAGCACCACCGTGAAGACCGGCGAACGAAATGCGTCCGCCAGTTCCACGGGAGACAGGTACAGTTCCAGTCGGACATCGAACAGAAAATCCCGTTCATGCGGCTGCACGACCGCTTCGGTCGTCTTGGTGAGCAGACGGGGTTCCTGCTGTTTCTTCGTCAGCTTCTTGCCCGGTTTGGGTTCGGGAGGTGTCCACAACGGGTCAACCACGTCCCCCGGCAATTTTCCGGAGGTGCGGCTGATGATGTGTTGATGCTCCAGATCCCTGGCCCGACCGCGTGAGTAGAATGCATACGCGAACTCAATCGGCGACGACGGCCATTCCCCCAGCGCACTGGCGATGTGACCGAAAATGGTTGACGGCGGCGGAACGTCAAACGACGGTTGCCGTCCAATCAAAAAGTGTGGGTAACGAAACGAAACGACCGGCGCCTCGATCGTCACTTTCGCGACGCGCTTAGGCGTACCAGTCTTCATGGTCATGCTTGGAAAGCTCCTCGGAAAGTTTCAGGAGAACAGAACGGGGATGGGCGACCTCTTCGATGCCATGCGGAGTTTTCAGTTCCGACTTCAGAGCGTCAAACTTCGCCCGTTCTTCATCGAGAAAGCCTTGAGCCCAACCGATGTAGACCGGAGAAACGAGATCGTCATAAAACGATTCGAAGACTTCGCGAATCGCTCCCTCGTGCAGTTCTGTCCGACCAGTCTTCGTTCCGTTGAAGACCCGATAGAACGGGTGATTGCCGCTTTTCGTCACAGCGAAGAAGGAAACCGCCGGCATCAGGTCGGTGTAATGCAGGGTCTGTTTGGCTCCGCCGCTCAGATTGGCCAGACCTTTGACAAGAGCGCTGACCCGTTCCACCCGTTTCTCTAAAGGAAGCCGGTAGGCTTTCTGTTTGCGAACGGTGATCTCTTCGCAATTCGCTCCGGTCGCCTTCTCGACACGATAGCTGTCGAGATTTTTATACCCGACCCGTTCTCCATGGTAGAAGGTTCCACAACTGGTCAGATCGAGAGAGACGAGCCCACGCAAATGGGCGCGATAGAACTCATGTTCGTGCGGAACCGGGTTTCCATCCTGTCGGGCCATCGTGCCGAAGTCGGAAACGATGGATGCCGGAGAGACCGAAACGAACGTACTGACCCGAAACGGAGAAACTCGCGTGACTTCCCGGTCTTTCTCCAGCGGAAGAGCTTCGACTGATTGTTCGGCGTTCTTCTTTCTTTCGTCGGCGTCCCCTTTTTTCGATTGGGCCCGCATGTAGCCGAACAGGTCGTCGTCCCAGTTGGTGATGGGATCGGATTCCGAGAACGCGATCTTCTTTTCGCGAAAGACAGGAGCCGCGACCCAGCCCGTGTCGCCATGTTCCAGCGTGGTCCGCAACCAGAACCGGAAGGACTGGGCAGAGACATAAGGGAAATCTTTACCTTCGGACCGAATTTTCTTGACGGCAATTGTATTCTCCGTCTTGGCTCCCGGTTCGGAACCTGCATTGTTCAGCGCCGATGCCGGTGCATCCAGTAAGAACATGCCCGTAAGATATGCCATTGTGATCTTTCCTTACTTAGTGTTGTAGGTATCTATAAAAATGTATGCTTATCAGAAACGCGTTAGTTTCATTTCATCTATTATTATACTTCTTCAGAATTTAATTCCTCTTCATTTTCGATAATGCCTTCATTGCGGTCAAAGAAATCTCCTTGATGCAAAGATTCCACAAGTCGAATCGAAATCAGATCACGAATCAAGCTCCAGCTGACGTATTCATCAGGGCCCCAACTCATGAACACGTCAACATACTCGTCGAACGTGAACGGAAGACTCTTGTAATCTGATGTGTACTGCCTTTGCTTTCGTGCTAGTAATGCCTGGTATGCATCTCGTTTCGATATGAAGACAAGATCACGATAAAATCGTTTGTCGTTGTACTTATCAATGAGTTCTGCGAGTTTGGTTGCAAACTCCTTAATCTGTTCGATGCGTTTCTTGTCCATGCCAAGAACCTTTTCAAGAAAGAGTGCTGTAAGTTGCCAGTCAATCAGGTCGAGTTGATCCGCTTTGAATCGCGGAGCACGGTCGATTTGTGAGGGATTGAGATAAAACGTCTTCGGATTAGCGGACAGGAGATGCCGTCGAATAAATCGCGTGGCGGCGAACCGGTCGCAGAAGCCGTTTTCGAAGATGGAAAGCAAGTCGTTATAAAGATCATTACGCGACTTCCCTGCTCCGATGGGAGCAGGAGGCTTCGCTTTCTTTTTCCCCTTCTTGACGGGTGCCGTTTCGGTCTCGCCGGATTCCTCGTTCGACTCCGTTTCTCCCTCTCCTCCTTTTCCGGCACGCCAGGCGCGGTGGACCAACTGGTCCCACTTCGCCTTGTAGTTCGGGCTTTGCAGTGAGAAGAGAAATTCCACGAATTCCCCGGGGATCTGCATGATCGCCAGCGAGGGGCCTTGCCCGGAATTGCTCATGTGATACGCCGTAATCGACGTACAGGATTTCGAGATGTTCCCGCTTTGGGTGTCTCCCATAATCTCGACGAGATCGGCCATCAGGAACGTGGAAGGAGCTTTCGCATCGGGATACTTCGGGCGTTTTTCCTTGTTCAATCCGCCGGGCAGTTCATGCTTCAGAAGATTCTCTGGATCTTCCAGGGCGGGGAGCCGGTTTGTCTGTGAGAGATTGATAATGCTGCGGTTATTATCAAGATACTTTCGTACAAACTGCATAGTGAACTGCGGGTTGTCGCAATGGACAATCAGCAGCTTCCCTTCACTGCGTCGCCCGCCGAGTGGTAATGCCTGAATCGCGAGGAGATAAGGAGCCGCGACCGGCATTTCAGAAAGACCAACGGGGAAATAGTTCATCACTCCCGCCCCGGTCAGCATCGGCATCTGTGATCGTTCCAGCAGATGTGTTGCCGGTTCTCCGGAGAAAATACAGGTGACTCCGTCCACTCCTTCGTCTGCGGAAGAACGATGAGGAAGAAGCAGCCGCTGCATCGCCTTCTCCCGACTTGCCCCTTTCATTGTCGGATTGACATACGCCGAATTCGGGAAGACGCACGACAGGTACGCGACGAAAACACTGTCGGTATAGGCCGATTTCAGTTCAGCTCCGATGTCGTCCAGATCCTCGAGCATCAGTTTTTCCGGATCGTTCTTGTCGACCATGGCGCACAACGTCGCGACACCAACATCGGCAAGCGGATGGCCGGTCCATTTTAAGAGGGGTGTTGTCATCGTGTTTCTCCGTTCAACTGCATTCCTCGGATGCCTCCGTTTCCCCAGGGAGCGTTCTTGCCCGCATGCAGGAGTTCCCCGATTCGTAATAACCTGGACAGGGACTGGAAGGTCTCTTCGTCCGGGAATTCGTAGGTGGTGTTGCCGAGTAGTCCGCTGATTTCGTGTGACTGTCCGGTGCGGGTACTGCGTCGCTGACGAGTGAGCCATGTTGTGCGGGAATCGACGATGGTCACGCTGTCAGCCCAGGTTCCCCAGGCGGAGAAATCAGGGCATTTCCATGGTTCTCCGAAGAACGTACAAAGGGTGCTCACCCGGTCTCGCAGGCGGCGAATGATCACTCCCATCGGAGGACGGTCCCGGACTTCTTGGGCCGCTATCCGTTTCCCATCGGCGTCGACGCTGCTCCCCGACTTGAGGAGAAGCGGTGTCAGGAATTTCAGCTTCAATCGAGGTCTGGTCGAAGTCGCGACCTCTTTTGTTTCACGAGTGTCCGGTCGTCCCATACGAGCGAGGATGCGTCGCCGGGCATCGGAATGATCGGACTGAGTCACCACTTCCACCGGCCAGGGAGGAGCGATCAGATCGTCTGTTGTGATGAACCGCTTTGGAAGGGAAACCGAACTGCTCCCCCCCGTGAATAATGTTTCTTCTCCGGCAGGATGACAGGTGCTGATCCGCTCAATCGTGAACGGAACCCGCTCGCGCCCCATGCCGTCGTGTCCGAGTCTGTCTAACGTACTGATGAAATATGGAAGCTGTTCGATGGCGGTTCCAAACAGCATCAGACGGAACGTTAATCCCTCATCGGTGACACGATCGTCCGGGTGAAGCCCCGGCGGTTCGATGACAAACGGACGAGGTAAATCCTGAATGAGTCGAAGTGTTTTGGAATCGGCCGGAGGACTCGGCATGAAGACCTGACCGTAAGCACAGTCCCGATACAAAGGACATTCCGCACAGACATGGTCCATCCATTCTGTCGGGCAAACGAGTTTTCGAAATGTGATTCCCAGCGCTCCCCGCAAAACATTCGCCAGAATCGGCCCGGGAATGGAAGTCGGTCGCTTCCATCGGGTCCGGACTTCCAGCCGGATGGCCCGAATGCTGGGAAGGAGCAGTTCACTATGGGGATGTTCGGAAATGGGAACAGTCAGCATTTCACTGAACCTTTCAAAACGTCAGTTCAACATGCGCGGCGATGACAAAGGATAAACTGAAGTTACCCGATTCGCTTTTGACGCCCACCCTGGCGTCTCTTTTCACGCTGCTGAATTTTTTCGAGTGTCGATGTGGTCGACACTTCTGGTCGAGCTGTCGACTGTTTGAGAATAGCGGCTGCTTCGCGCCGGATGTCTGCTTTGAGTTCGGCCGGTTCGAGAACTTCACACTCACTTCCCCAGGAGAGAATCCAGCGCCGGACTTCAATCAGTGACCGGAGGGACAATTCCAGAACGACACTGCCGTCGGCGTTTTTTTCCAGTTGCTGCGTGGCATGAAAGACCTGTTCGCGAATGTATTTGGCAGCGCTGGGAGTGAACCGCAGGCGAATTTTTTTCAGGGGAAGCGTACTTTCGGAAACGACCTTGAACGTTCCGTCGAAGAAGTCGCTGATTTTAAAATCAGCAGGGCGGGTGAAGGTCTCTCCCGTCTGACTCAGTTCACGGATCCTCGCCGGCGCGAACATACGTGTCGCTTTTCGAGCATGACAATAAGCCAGAAGATACCATCCCGATCCTTCGACATATGCTAAATGATAAGGATCGATGACCCGTTCACTTTCGGCATCACGAGACGCGGTCCAGTAACGGACGCGCAGTTGGCGTGAATGCAGCGCGGCTTCAACCAGTTCGCGGAAGATGTCGATGTCGTGGAGTGTGGTGACTGTCTGACGGAACGATTGAGCCTGATCGAGCGCCTGCCAATGTAACGAAATCGTATCCGGAAGAAATTCGCTCAGTTTCTGAATCGCCCGTTGCAGATCATTTGCATGTGAGGTTCCCTGTACCATCTGCAATGTCTGGCTGGCGAGGAAGAGGGCCAGCAGTTCGCCTTCAGTGATCAGGACGGCCGGAAGATGATAGGTCTCGTCTGTATATCCCCAGCCCCCTTTGGAGTGATTGTATTCAACGGGAGCCAGATAGGTGTCTCGGAGCATCTCCAGATCACGGCGAATGGTTTTGTCGTCCACTTCGGCGATTTCTGCAAGCTGCTTCGCAGTGGGATACTGTTTGGCTCGCAGAGAGCGATCAATCATCCACAACCGCCGTAAAGCCGGTCTTTTTGCCGTGAGCATGCCCGTTTTTCTCTCTGAATCTGAATGAGACTCACTGCTCGTCCATGAGGTCTGTTTCCTTGTTGTCGGAACATATCCGAGTGAAGTCGACATCTACGGGGTAGGGATTGCGGATTTTTCAAAAAATGTCGAAATCACTCTGGTCTCCGTCATTTCCGCCCGTGGTGAGACGCCCCGCAAGTCCAGATTTCCTGTTTTTAATTCAGAACGTCGTAATTTTTCTGGCAAACAGCAGCTTTTCTCCCTTATGTTAAATCGGTTGCTGCGTGCAGCATCATCAGGACGGAACGGGTCTTTGCTCACGGATGGCGTGATTTTCCACCGTGAGGTTTCCATCATGCCTGCTCGATCGGAATGGAAGGGCTTTCTTCAGGTCAACCAGTTAAGGGTTCCTGTCAAAGCGTTCTCCGCCGCCAAATCTCAACCAGACATTGCATTGAATCAATTGCACCGTGACTGTGGGGAACGAATCCGGCAACAGCGGCATTGCCCGAAGCATGGGCCAGTTGAATCGGATGCAATCCTTCCCGGATATCAGGTGGCCGAGGATGTTTATCTTCCGCTTGATCCGGAAGAACTGGAGCAGCTCCGACCGGAAGCAGACAAAGCCATTGCGGTGGAATGCTTTGTTGATCAGCAGATGATTGATCCGGTTTATCATGCCGGAAGAACACTTTATCTCGTCCCGGATGGACCGCCGGGACAGCGTCCATTTAGCGTGTTGCGTGAAGGAATGAGGTCGACTGGTCGACATGCCTTCTCACGTATTATCTTATCGCGGCGCGAGCTGTTAGTTCTTCTGAGACCATTCGGACAACTTCTGGCCATGACCGTGATTGAATACCCGCATCGTGTTCGACCGGCTTCTGATTATGAAAGTGAAGTGGCACAGAGCACTCCTGGTGAGAAAGAACTGCAACTTGCGGCGCAGTTGATCGACACGATGACCAATCCTCACTTTGATTTGTCCTGTTATCGTGACCGGTATCTGGATCGGCTCAGTGCCCACATTGAACGCCGAATCGCCGAAGCCGACCTGACGGCCCCCGCTCCGTTCTCCGCATCTGAAGAAGCAGAGGATGAGACAGACGAATCTCTTGTGGCACTGCTGGAAGCGAGCCTCGCGACGGCCGGGATCAGCTCCGACATTCAACTTCCGTTGACGACCGGCTCTCGATTTTCAATGAGAGAAGAAGAACTGGAGCAGAAACTCGCATAGTGCAGGGAATGCAGAGGAACCACGGAAAGGACGGAAGAGACGGAAAGGAAGAAGAGGCGGGGGAGACTGTGGTGGTCTGAAAGCAGACTGTTATCTTCAAAAATCAACCAATTCCTTTATCACATGTTTTCTTTCCGTAATTTCCGTCTCTTCCGTGGTGAATTCTCCGCGTTAATCTTCGGCTTTGCTGCCGTCGCCGCACATTTTGACGATCTTCGGATCGAATCGGGCGATGGCTTCGACGAGATCCTGTTGAGCGGCCATAATGTCGTCGATGTTCTTGTAAACACCGGGAACTTCATCTGAACCGGCGGAAAGCACGGTGATCCCCTTCTTCTTCAGATCTCCACGGACCGCGTTAAAACGGAACGTCGCGTTGGCCTTGGTGCGCGACATCACCCGACCCGCTCCATGTGAAGCGGATTCAAAGCTGTCCGGGTGTCCCTTCCCGCGAACGACATAAGCCGGAGTCGCCATGGAACCGGGAATCACTCCCAATACGCCCGCTCCGGCCGGAGTGGCTCCCTTGCGATGAATGATCAGTTCTTTCCCGTTATGGATTTCTTTCCACGCGAAGTTGTGATGGTTCTCCACCGTTCCGATGACATTCGTTCCAAAAATTTTGCTGACATTCCGATGAATGACCGCATGATTTGCAGCAGCGTAGTCTCCCATCAGATTCATTGCCGCCCAGTATTCCTGACCGGCCTGAGTTTTCAGATCCAGCCAGGCGAGTCGACCGAAATCCTTGTACTGACGGGGCAGGTTCTTTTGTGCGATGGAACTGTAGGTCGAACAGACGGAAAAACCAGTTCCCCGACTACCGCTGTGACTCAGCAAAGAAACATACGTTCCCGCTTCGAGTCCCAGAAGAGGCTCATTCAAAGTCAGCAGGCCGAACTCGACAAAGTGGTTGCCGGATCCGGACGTTCCGAGTTGAGCCCACGCTTTGTCCTTGTATTCCCGCGTGACCCGTGAAACGGTCCAGTCCTGATCCATCACACCGTGAGACTGCTTTTTCTTGTACGTTTTTCCTGTTCCAAAAATCGTCCCTTCCTCCAGCGCTTTCTGGAACCGGGGAAGCTGGCGTTCATCTTCCAGTGTCTCGACAGGAATATCGAGAATGGAAAGTTTCATCCGGCAGGCAATATCCACACCCACGGCATACGGGCAGACCGCTCCCTCCAATGCGAGGACACCACCAATCGGAAGTCCATATCCGACATGGGCATCCGGCATCAATGCTCCGCCGACGGCGTGAGGGAGCGAACAGGCGTCCCGCATCTGTGAATGAGAAGATTCGTCGATGAACTCCCCTCCCCAAGTGCGATATGGCGCCGGTTCTTTTCTGGTCGGAACATCTGGATAGAAAAGGACTTTCGCCAAAACAGAAAAGTGTTCGTCCGCCAGGTATCCTTCCGGATTCGCGACGACTCCCTGAAAAAATGATTCCAGTTCACGCCCCCGAATCCCGATTTTGGCCGCAGATTGAACCGCCAGAATCGCTTCCGGCACGGCGAAATCCGGAATTCCGAGTTTGTTCAGTTGCTTACGGTTCATCAGACTGTTCCTTCCCTGGAATCGCCGACACAACAGTCAAATTCCCTGCTACGGAAACATGAATCGGCAGATTCGACCCGTTCTGAGACACCGTAACCTCGGAAAACGTTCGGGGCAATCTGGATTTATGGGATGGCCTCGTTGAGTCGGCAACGTTCTGACCATAAGATGCGGATTGCAAAAACCATCATTGCAGTCAGCGGAGAGATGCTGGAAATGGCAGAACATAAAATCGTCCTGATTGAAGATGACCGGGAAATACAGACCACACTCAGGGCGGTACTGGAAGCGACCGGGTATCGGGTCTTCTCCGCATCCAATGGAGCGGAAGGCCAGAAACTGATTCAGGCCGAACAGCCGGACGTGATCATTACCGACATGATGATGCCGCGCATGGGGGGATTCCCTGTGCTGGAATACCTGCGAACCCTGGATACCGCCCCACCGGTGATCATGATCACCGCCAACGAAGGGGGACGGCACAAAGCGTACGCGGAAATGCTGGGAGTGGTCGATTACTTAAGGAAGCCGTTCGCCATGGATGTTTTGCTCGACACCGTGCGTCGGGCCATTGAAAACAATTCCGGGGACACCAATGCGGATGATGACAGCCCATTACGGCGACGGGTTGCCAAGAAGAAAAAAGAATAGCGCGGCGTCTTCTTAAAATTTCTAAGAGCCGCGAACAAAACCTCTCAAACGATGAATATTTCCTTTCCGCGAGCGGATCGGTGTCAGTTTTGTTAGGGGTTCTAAGTTGTTTCTCGTTAGATTCTGATTCTTTGTTCCATAGTTGATTGCGATTTTTTTGATGTCGACTACCCAATTGAATGTCTCAGGCACTCTTTCCCGATGGCATGATCTGGCCGCCCGGGTTCTCTCAGGAGAATCCATCAGCATGGAGGAAGGACGAGAGATCCTTCAATCTTCAGATGAAGAACTGCTCGATCTGCTGGCCGCGACCTATTCCGTACGTCGTGCCCATTTCGGACATATTGTTCACCTGTACTATCTGAAGAATGCTAAAAGTGGACTTTGTCCGGAAGACTGCGGGTATTGTTCCCAGTCAAAGATTTCCGACGCTCCGATTGAACGGTATTCCATTGCCAACGAACGGGTGCTGATGGACGGGGCTCGCAAGGCGAAAGAAAGCCATGCCCGTACGTATTGCATCGTCGCCAGTGGTCGCGGACCGACGAATCGAGAAGTGGATCATGTCTGCAATGTGGTTAAAAAGATCAAGGATGAACTGGGGCTGCACATCTGTGCCTGCCTGGGATTATTGAAACCGGATCAGGCTCAAAAACTGGCAGACGCCGGGGTCGACCGGATCAATCACAATCTGAATACGTCGCGCCGGTATTACGAAGAAATCTGCACGACACACACCTATCAGGATCGCCTCGACACCTTACAGGTGGCGCATGCAGCCGGGATGGAACTGTGCAGCGGATTGATTGTCGGGATGGGTGAAGTTCAACAGGACATTCTCGACGCCGTCTTTGAATTGCGAGGATTGGATGTGAAGTCGATTCCGGTCAACTTCCTCCACGCTGTCGATGGAACTCCACTGGCCAAGACAGATAATCTGGATCCCCGCTATTGTCTGAAAGTTCTCTGCCTGTTGCGAATGGCACATCCGAGTGTTGAGATTCGAATTGCCGGGGGACGTGAACTGAATCTTCGTTCCATGCAGTCGATGGGGCTTTACGCCGCGAATTCCATGTTTGTCAGTGATTATCTCACGACCAAGGGACAAACACCGGAGGAAGACTTCGCCATGGTCAAAGACTTGGGCTTTGATATTGTCGTTGGGGGCCACGAAGCCGTCTCCGAAGTGGACGAGTTTCATTCACATCACCATGATGAAGCTGAAGCCTCAGTCTAGAGTTGAACAATCATTGCAGATTTCCTTGTTCCCAAGCTCCGGCTTGGGAACACACTCGTTGGGTGGTCCCGATTGCTCGCAATCGGGGCGGCGCAGCCGTAAGAGGCCGTGTTTCAAGCGTTCCACCCTGAGAATCGATTGATGGGAAGAACGATTATGCCGAGTCTATTCGAAGCACATCTCCAGACGCAGCTTGATCAGGTTCGTGAACAGGGACTCGAAAAACGGGAACGGTTGATTACGTCTCCTCAAAACGGACGAATCACCGTTTCGACCAGTCGGATCTCGTCTGAGAATCAGGTTCTCAATCTCTGTGCGAACAATTATCTTGGTCTGGCCGATCATCCGGAAATTGTGAACGCGGCACGGGAATCTCTGGATCAATGGGGATTCGGGATGGCGAGCGTCCGCTTCATTTGCGGAACGCAACAAATCCATCGTGATCTCGAACAGAAGCTGAGCGGCTTTCTCGGAACAGACGACACGATTCTGTACTCCTCCTGCTTCGACGCAAACACCGGATTGTTCGAGACACTCCTCTCTGCGGAAGATGCCATCATTTCGGATGAACTGAATCACGCCAGCATCATCGATGGCGTGCGACTCTGCAAAGCCCAGCGGTTTCGTTACAAAAACAACGATATGGCCGACCTGGAGACACAGCTTCAGGCTGCCCAATCCGCACGCTTTCGCCTCATCGCCACCGATGGCGTGTTCTCCATGGATGGCTCGTTCGCCAATCTTCCAGGTGTGTGTGAACTGGCCGACAAGTACAACGCCATCGTCATGGTTGACGACTCCCATGCAGTCGGTTTTGTGGGAGAGAATGGAGGAGGAACACCAGAGAAGTTCGGTGTTCGGGATCGTGTTGATATTCTCACCGGAACATTAGGAAAGGCGCTCGGAGGAGCCAGCGGCGGATATACGAGTGGCCGACAGGTCATCGTCGACTGGTTGCGACAGCGGTCTCGCCCTTATCTGTTTTCGAACTCGGTCGCGCCACCGATTGTAGCCGCGACATTAAAAGCACTCGACCTGATCGGAAGTGCCGGTGAACTGCGTCGGCAGCTCTGGGACAATACTCAATTCTTCCGAACTGAAATCGAGAAGCTTGGATTTAACGTGCTTCCTGGAGAACACCCGATCGTCCCCATTATGCTGGGAGACGCTGCACTTGCCAGTCGCTTTGCAGACGCCTTGTTGAAACGGGGAGTGTATGTCGTCGGGTTTTCTTTCCCGGTGGTTCCGCAGGGAAAAGCCCGCATCCGGACTCAGATGTCTGCCGCGCATACCCGGGAAGATTTAGTGTTCGCCCTTGAACAGTTTGCTGCTGTGAAAGCGGAACTGGGGGTGACGTGACACACCCGCAATCAAGTATTGATTCTGCGTCTGTTCCTGATGGAAACAAGGGGTCAGGATTCAGGGATCAGGGGGCAGAGGAACGATGCCATTCCCTATCCACTACCCACTATCCACTACCCACTTCTCCCGCCATTGGTATCAACCCCAATCCACAATCCCTGCACTACGGCTCGCTCAAGCTGGAGTCACGCTATCTGCTTTCTCCACTTGCAGGATTCACCAATCTTCCGTTTCGCCGGATCTGCCGTGAACTGGGAGGCGTGGGACTCTGTACAACCGATCTGGTGAGTGCCCGCGGATTACTGGAACGCAGTCCCAAGTCGATGCAGTTGATTGAGACCTGTACGGAAGACAGCCCGTTCGCGGTTCAGATCTTCGGCAGCAATGCTGTTGAGATGCGAGATGCAGCACAATTTCTCGAATCAAGAGGCGTACACTCCATCGACATCAATATGGGGTGTCCGGTGAATCGAATCGTTGGCAACGGTTCCGGCTCGGCCATGATGTGTTCCATCGACCAGACCATGAACGTCGTCAAAAGCGTTGTGGAAGGAGTCAAGCTTCCGGTCACCGTGAAGATGCGACTCGGCTGGGACGACACCCAGCTCACGGCCCCCTTCTTTGCGAAAGAATTCGAACAGATCGGCATCGTTGCCGTGGCGATTCATGGACGAACGCGCGCTCAGGGATTCACCGGAAGCGTCAATCTGGATGGCATTCGTCTGGTGGTGGAAGCGGTCGATAAAATTCCTGTGATCGGCAATGGAGATCTCAGAAACATTGCCGATGTGCAGCGCATGTTTGAAGTAACCGGGTGTCAGGGGATTTCCATCGGTCGGGGAGCATTGGCCAATCCATGGATTTTCCGACAGCTTGTGGAGTGGGAGACGACAGGGCAATTTTCTCCACCAGGGAATTTCGATGAGCGTTTACAACTGATGCGGCGTCAGTTCCGGTATTTGCAGGATCAGGTGGGAGACGAACGGGCGATTAAGATGTTTCGGAAGATGGGACACTGGTACCTCAAGGGAATGCGGGTGCATAAATCACTTCGTCATCAATTCCAGCTGGCCGGCACCAATGATGAAATTCATCAGGCGATTGACGACATCAATCAGGCCGGGCCGGTCGGAGGGGAACGGACTGGATTGTTGCCGGAAATGCACGTTCCGGTTCCCAATGGTCCAGTGGAACGATGGTGAAATTGATGCAGTGGAATTGAGCTTGACCTGTGCGCCGTTCGGCATACAGTTCAATGAAACGATTGTCCCAGAATGGGCCGGAGAGCGGCATGACTTACAGTGAAACGGCTTCGACTCTTCCGGTGGTGGAAGAAGCGTTTCCTGTTGCCAAGGGGCGTATTCGCCTGTTTCGATGCGTGCATCTGCCGGAAACCGTTCAAGGGGTCGTTCTGCTCACACATGGACTGGGAGAACACAGCGCCCGCTACGGACATGTCATTCATGCCCTGACTTCCGCAAACGTTGCAGTCGTTCGCTACGACTTACGAGGGCACGGCCGGTCCGATGGTCCCCGAGGTCACGCTCCCGGCTTCAAGATGCTGCTTGATGACCTGTCGATGATGTTCGCCTGGACACGGGAACGCTTTCCGCAAATTCCGACATTTCTGTACGGTCACAGTCTTGGTGGGAATATCACGGCGAACTGGGGGCTGAGACGACCAGCAGAATCGCGGCACGCAAGCGGAGCCATCCTTTCTTCCCCATGGTTTCGGCTGGCCAAGGCTCCCGCTCCTCTGAAAGTCACCGCAATTCGAATTCTGGGAACCGTCTGGCCGAATCTTCCGATTCCTGCCGGATTTCGCCCGAAGCGATTGATGCGGAACCAGGAGGCGATCAACGCTTATAACAACGACCCGCTCATTCATCGTCGGGTTTCTGCACGACTCGTGGCTCAGGCTTTTGACGCCGGAGAATGGGCCTTCAAACGGGCTTCCGAATTTCCATTACCCTCACTTTGCCTGCATGGCGGGGCCGATTCCATCACGAGTCCCGAAGCTACAGCTCAGTTCAGTGCGGCTGCACCGGACTCGAAAATGCTGCTCTTTCCGGAACTGGTGCATGAACCACATAACGAACCGGAATGGAAGGAAGTGGTGACTGAAATTCGAGATTGGGTTCTCACGAGAATCAAAACTCCGGCACATTCCTCTCAATCTGTTCCAGTAAGTTGACTAATGAGCTGATTTCGGATCAAGGCTTTTGTTTGTTTCATAACGGACAGATTCCGGGAGGGCGAAGCTCCTGCTGAGCCGCATGAAAGAGAATGCTTTCCTTTGGTTTGCGGCTCGGCGGGAGCCTCGCCCTCCCGAGCGATTTTCAACAAAGCGAAAGCTCTGGATTTCTGAACGGTTCCCTTCATTCTTTTCGTGTCTCGGCATAAGATGACTTGTTTCAATGGGCTGTTTTGATTCATTCAAGGCAGCATGTATCCAACGACTGTTCATCTACGGTATGGCTGCCAAGAAGAAATCTTCCACGAACGATCCCAATACCCGTGTGGTGTGCCGGAATCGTCGTGCGCGTCACGACTACGACATTCTCGACGAAATCGAATGTGGCGTCGTTCTGTATGGAAGCGAAGTGAAAGCCATTCGGGACAATAAAATCTCGATTGATGAAGCCTACGCACGTCTGGAGAACAACGAAGTCTGGCTGCATAACTGTGACATCGCCGAGTACCCGCAGGCGACGTATCTCAATCATGAACGCCGTCGTTCCCGAAAACTGCTGCTGAACCGCCGGGAGATCCGCAAATTCGCTGAAGCAGCCGATCATTCAGGCAAGACCCTGATTCCGTTGGATGTTCATTTCACACGGGGGCGAGTCAAGGTTCAACTTGCCATCGGTCAGGGACGTAAAGTTCACGACAAGCGAGACCGTCTGAAACAGCAGGACGCCAACCGCGTCATCCGTGCGGCCATGCGACGTGAACGTGAGTAATGGTGCAAGTAACCGCTCACCCTCTGGAGTGAAGTGGCCGGTTTGCCAGCGAAGTGGGCTTTGACGGTATCGCTTACGCAGATGGGCATGCTTTTGCGTGGCATCGCGGTATTATGGGCGAGGCTGTAAGTCATTTGGAATTCACACTTTTCGAAGGGAATCGTTTCTCGCCCCACTTGCTGAACCTGAGCAGAGAATCGATCCTCTCTGTCGCTCACAAAACCACGATGATCCGTAAAAAAGGGGGGCTCTGACCAATACCCCGGATTATTCATTGTCGGGTGGGGCAAAGTCGCACAACGTGCTGGTGGGTCGTCACCAACAATCAATCGTGCTTGCGACGCTCTGCTTTTCTTGAAATCTTGTTCTGCGACTGAAGACCCACCACACCATCATGTTGGCTCGACCCACCCTTACAAGTATGAATCATCCGGGATAAAGGTCTTGTATCCGTTCTCACGCAGGCCATTTTCTCTGCGAGCATCGGCTGGACTGGCCACAGCCGCCACGATCACATCATTCGGACTGAAGGAAATTCACCGGTCAACTCTCGTGACCCATTCGCAAAGTGTTTCTTGTAAATATTTTATGGTAATTCGAATCTCTCTCCACACGTCCTGTTGCCCAAGTTGAAGGACGGAAATATCTGGATTTGCTGAAATTTTGTGTCCAGTTTCGTCATCTGGTGAAAATATTAAAGAGACGCAAAAAATTGGCAGCAATTGAAATTCGAAACGAGTGACTGCCCCATGAAATAAGGCCATTGTGGGCACCGATCACATGCAATCGTTCTCTCTGGAATCAAAATGGTTTATGCAGGTCCGCATCGACTGACTCCGGAATCCTTTCGCAGTGACCAGACGGACTTTGTTCGCCTGTGGACTTCCGCTGCGCCACGCGTGCAGGTTTACATTCTCACAATGGTAATGAACTGGGCAGATGCTGATGACATCCTGCAGGATGTGGGAGTGACGGCATGGCAAAAATTCTCTGAGTACGATCGACAGCGGGATTTCGCCACCTGGGCCTGCGGAATCGCTCGAAACAAAGTGCTGCTGTTCAAACGGAAAGAAAATCTCAAACTGGTGAAATCACTTGAGTTGATGGAACGGATCGAGCAAGTCGCGAACTCCGACTCCTATTCACTTGAATGTCAGTATGAAGCGCTTCAGATGTGCCTGCAGCGGCTCAGTGACTCAGACCGGCGTTTACTGACGATTCAGGAAACATCTGGGATTTCTCTGAAAAGCGTGGCAATCGAAGCGGGACGTTCCGTCGAAGCGATCTACAAAGCGGTACAACGGATTCGGGCTCGACTTTTTGAATGTGTCACTCGCCGACTTGCAGAGCGGAGGGACACATGAGTCACGGAACCGACATCAAGGAACTGCTGCAACTCCCTCGACATGTCCGGGAGTGCCCTGAAGTCGTCACCGCAATCCGGGAAATCATCGAACAGGATGACGAAGCACTCCAATACTATGTTCGATGGATGCGATTCGAATCCTTGCTGCGCTGGACGTTGCAACAGACGTCATTGGAACAGCACCTTGTTGTCACCGAAATTCGCCGGGAACATCGTCGAGCAAATTGGATTCGAGCTGCGATCGTCGCCTTCACTCTGATCGCCGCCCTGACCACCGTCTATGGAATCGCGATGCTTCGAGATTCCCTCGATCCACCGGTACTCCCACTGGTCAGAACCGCTGGAGAATGGGAAACCTCCAATCCGGTGATCTGGGAAAACCAAGACCATCCTCCCAGCCAGATCATCCAAACGGGAGACCGTCTTTCCGCAACTCACGGAAGTTTTCTTCTGCGTCTGAAATCTGGAGTCACAATCTCCTGTACCGCTCCGATTGATCTCGAAGTCATCGACGACTGGGAGCTGTTTCTCCATTCAGGAAAGGCTTATGCCTGGGTTCAACCTGGAGGGAGAGGATTTCGGATCCGTTCACCGTCGGTGAAAATCGTCGACCTGGGGACCGTTTTTGGAATGACGGTGAATCCTGATGGCAGCACAGAGGTTCAGGTGATCGAGGGAAGCGTTCAGGCGCAGTCAGAAAAATTTGAGCCTCAAATTATTCAAGGCGGAACCGCCTATCACGTCTCCAGTACAGGAAACTTGAGTCTTCCTCGAACTGTCTCCTCCATGGAAGTCAAAGAACAACTCTCAACTCTCGTCGGCATTCAATCGCTCTCTGGGAACCTGGAACTTCGGCTCTCCCCTCCCTCATCGACACTCCCTCACGATTTGATCACAAGGGATGGAGGATGCCTTTTCCGCGAGCAGGCATCAATCGCATCCAACGAAGAAATCGAACTCTCCACTGCGACGCCGGGACGATACAGCCACAAAGAACCGCCTGCCCGATATCAACTCCCGGCGGGAACTCGAGTGAGCACATATCTGATTCATGCCTCACGTCCTCAGGAAGGACCTGCTGTCGCAACGATACGATTTGACAGCGAAATCCTGGGGTTCGCATTAAGCGGCCGGCAGCTCGATTCAACGGATGCGGTCTTCGGTCATGCAGACGTGATTTATCCCTCACAATCTGAAAATAATCAGGCATATCGAGGGAGAGGATCCGTTATTAATGAGGACTTCGATATCGTGGAAGTTTCTTCCGACCGCCATACACTTCATGTTCAACTCGGTAATTCGTCAACAAGCTTTGATCAGATTCGAGTTTTTGTCGCTGCAAAGTCAGAGACAAAAACTGTACCACCATAGATATGCCAGCCTGATACGATTTCACGATAATAAAACAGAATCAAAACACATCAACGTGACATTCGAAATCCACAAGTCCTGATAATTTTCTGTCCTGTTTTTATTTAATAATAAAGCACATCATTAACACTAAATTAAAACAACAACACTAATATCCATTACACTCTCGTACATGACGGAGTCATTGAAGAAAAATTATCCCTACGAACTGGATTCGAACATGATCAAAAATCGCCGCTCCTCTCAATTAAATCCAAATCCCCTATCAACTCAGAAGGCCTTTACATTAATTGAACTTCTGGTCGTGATTGCAATTATTGCAATTCTGGTTGCCTTGCTTCTTCCGGCAGTCCAGCAGGCACGTGAAGCAGCACGACGTTCTCAGTGTCGCAACAATCTGAAACAGCTTGGACTCGCTCTGCACAATTATCACGATACCCACGGGACATTCGTCTTTATGCGTGGCGGAACATCAGGCTCTAATAACAATCGTCTCAGTGGGTTTATTCCCTTATTGCCGTTTCTGGATCAGACTCCGCTGTATCAGCAGATCGCCGGAGGGAATCCCCCTGGAGGCACCAGTCCAATGAATGACGGTTCCTCGGTATTTCCTGCGTTTCGAGTTGCTCCGGGGGTCTTGCGATGTCCCACTGATCCTGGACCTTCGGCAGATTATGGAAGTCGTCCTCGAACAATGGCCCATAATTATGTTTTTAGTGTCGGGGATCAAACGACTGATATCGATAACCGAGATAGCGATACGCCGGTCGAAACACGAGGAATGTTTATGTTTCGTCGCTGCATCCGGATGCGTGACGTCTCGGACGGATCGAGTAACACTGTTGCATTCAGCGAGCGTTTGACAGGCGAGGGAGGCTCCAGTGGTGCTGTCGGGGCAAACGACCTTCTCTATCACAGGGGAATTGCCGGTGGGACAACTCTTCTGCTGGGAAGCCCCAATAATTGCTTTACTCGTGTCAGCGGAAATTACATTAAATCAGGTGTCAACTCCACAAGAGCAAGCGGGTTAAACTGGGCACAGGGAGCCGTCGGTCTGGTTGGATTCAACACAGTCCTTCCCCCGAATGCCCCTTCTTGCACCGACATTAGCCCCGGGGTGACTTCAATTGACAAGGCTGTGTTGCCTCCTACAAGTTATCACACTGGTGGAGTGAACGTCTTGCTTGTGGATGGTGCCGTCCGGTTTGCCAGTCAGAATATTGACACTGGAAATCTGGGAACTCAGCAGCCGACGAGCGGCCCCAGCAAGTATGGAGTCTGGGGATCACTTGGTTCGAGAGATGGTGGCGAAGCGGTTGGTGAGTTCTAAAAGAGACTGAGAGATATTGTTCGCAGGGCTTTCGCTCTATTGAAAAATTGCTTGGGAGGGCGAGGCTCTGCCGAGCCGCAAACCATGGAAAGCGTGATCTTCCATGCGGCTCAGCAGGAGCTTCGCTCTCCCGGAAATTGCCAATCTCGAAACAAGCAAAATCCCTGGTTTTGTTCGCAGATCTTGATACTTATTGATCTGTTTTCTGTTATTTTTCAGGTTGGAGTTCAAGGTGATAAAAAGCCTGTCATTCGCAACATGCCTTTTGACATGCATGCTGTTCTCTACGAGTTTTCAGGGTTGCGGGCAGGTCGACCGCGGGTCTCTTCCTGAGGTTTATCCCGTGTCAGGTATCGTGACAATGGACGGCAAGGCGGTTGCAAACGCCACTTTAAGCTTCCAGTTGATCGAAGGATCCCGAAGCGCGATTGCTCAAACTGACGAGCGGGGACGGTATCAATTGACCACATTTCATTCAGATGATGGAGCGATTCCAGGGGAGTATCAGATTACTGTGATGCAGTTTTCCACGCAGCCAGTTGATTACCCTGTTCGTCAGTCAGAGGATGATCGGAATTATGTCGATTATGTTCCAGTCAACATGCTTCCAGAAAAGTTCAGTGATGCCCGTCGATCCGGTTTAACAGCGGTTGTAAAGCCGGAGAAAAATGTCATTGACATTGAATTGAAATAGGTTCATGGAACCGGTTCAAACTCAACCATCAAAGGACTTGCTGTGTACGCTTCTCGTGCTTGTCTGCTCGCTCTTCTGCCTGCTCTGAATATCTGTCTTGCAATGGTGCTCGATTGTCATGGGGCGGATTCAATTCCAGGAAATCGAACACTTCCGTTTGCGGAGATTATTTGTGAAGGGGCTTATCCCAAGCATCTGCAAGGCGTCTGTGTTGATACTCAAGGAAACATCTTCTGGAGTTTCACGACAGTTCTTGTCAAAACAGACTCTGCAGGAAAGCGATTAAAGGAAGTCCCGGCGGATGATCATCACGGCGATCTTTGTTTTGTCGACGGAAAGATCTATGTTGCGGTGAACTTGGGAAAATTTAACCAGCCCGCAGGCAAAGCCGATTCCTGGATTTATGAATATGATGCCGATGATTTAAAAGAATTGGCTCGCTATCCAGTTCAGGAAGCTGTTCATGGAGCGGGTGGCGTCGGCTTTCACAATGGACATTTTATTGTCGTTGGAGGTCTTCCCAAGGGGGTTGAGCAAAATTATTTGTTTGAATACGACACTGACTGGAAATTCGTGAAAGCACATGTTCTTCCAAGTGGGACGACACACCTGGGGATCCAGACAGCGAATTTCCATGCCGGAACCTGGTGGTTTGGCTGTTACGGAACTCCCCCGGCATTACTGAGAGCGTCCTCAGAGTATCAACTGGAAGGGCGCACCACTTTTGATTGCGCTCTCGGACTGATTGGTCTCAACGACAACCAGTTTCTGGTCGGAAAGAACAGCCAACTTAAGGAGAGTCAATTGCATGTAGGGAAGCTGGTCCCGAAGACCATTCAGGAATTATCCAGTACATCCAGATAGCCTGCGAAGTTATGATTGCATGACGCTTAAGTAGACAACGGGACAGCCGTCGCCATTCCGATCCCTGTCGCGCCATAACCATTACCACAATAGAACATTCTCAATCGATGGTCTTCCCAGACCGGATGAGGGTAGGTCGTCATCTTGCTTTCCCAGCCGTTACCAGTCGGGGGAAGGGCGAGATTTTCTCCTGGCATTCCTCTCTGCCAGACCAATCCGTCTTCACTGGCCGCTTCACAGACGGAATAGGCTCCGAACTGGGTGCCGATACCAGCATACAGAGCCCGCCAGTGGTTCCCTACTTTCCAGACGTTTAAGGCAATCACGGCTGCATTCTCATACTTCGCATCAAGACGAGGTTCCAGCACAACTCGCTTGTCAAACCACGTGATCCCGTCCCATGAATGAGCGATGACGGCATACTTCGCCTGATCAACAAGAAGATCACGATTAGGAGTGCCTGTTGCCAGTGTGTAATACATTCGATAAAGGATACGGCCATCTGCCTGGGGAAGCTCTATCAGACTTCCGCCTCCAGCGATTCCATGATTGTCCGGCCAGCGTTCGAACCCATCCCCTTTCAGAACCGGTTCGTCACTCCATTTTTTCCATGTCACAAAGTCATCGCTGACAGCCAATCCGATCCCTCGAAATGCCTGCAATCCCTTTCCTTCATTTCCGTTTCCGGTGTAATAAAGGTGCCAACGATTTCCAAAGCGGTGTACACAAGGAAGCACACACCAGTTTTCATCGAAAGTCCCCTTGCCTCCGAAATCTACGATAGGCCCCAGGCGTTTCCATTCTGTCAACCGATCAATGGGAGCCGTCGCCACACAGATCCGCTGTTTTCTTGATTTCTCACTTCCGCTATAGAACAGATAATATTGATCATCACGGCGAACCACGAATGGGTTCATACAGCGATTGATATCATAGGTTTCCTTCGGTGGCAGGATCGGATTGTGTTCGTCCCGGACCCATTGATGAATCTGAAACGGATCGGCGTCTGTCTCGCCATTCTTTTTTGAACTCGCCAAGCCAGTAGATGCTCCCCAAAAAAGCAAGCCAGCGGCCAGGAAGTCGCGTCTTGACTGATGTCTCAAATCCATAATATTCCAACCTTCTGTTATTGAGTTCTCAGTGTGGCATTGCAGGAGGACAATTTGTTCCGACGGAAAAATTAAACGTTTGTGAAATCGTCGCCGAGCTGACATCAATACGCAAACTGGAATCATCGTTAAAACAAGCAGGAAGGATCTGTGATTGCGTCACCGATGAACCTCCAATCGGATCATTCTCCTGGCTGTTGATCACGATAAACGCCCGAATCTCCACCCGATGTGTTCCTGGCGAAACGCGAAGGCGGTACTGCCCATTCTTAATAGAGGTGGCTTCCGCTCTCTTATCTTGAAAACAGATAAAAGTCATCTCTCCATCTGCCAACGGCTTTTGGTCCATCGTCACCACGCCCGTAACGGAGTGGCGATTGTCCGACTTTGAAAAGCACCCCATGAACGGCATGATCAAAAGGCAGGCAATCAACAATTCCTGCCCCCTTTTCCGATAGGTCTTGAACACAGCCTTCTCCTGGCCCTTAATGTATGGAATTCTGTAAATCAACGGTTGAAGCAACTATAAAAAACCGCCAAGCCGAGCCCAGCCGACCATAACGGCATCACAAGGCCGGCTCGGTTCATCATCTGGCCGCACAACATGCATTTTGCTAAGTAAAAATGCTGATGCCCGTATGCCAGATCGGCCATATAATTTAAAGAAGCGCTCTGAGTCGATTCCGATCACCATTCGCCGACAGGTTCAGAACCTTGGCGAGTCCCCAGGGCACGAAAGAGTTCCGTGTCGACACTGTTCGACACAAATCTCACGGCCCCATCAGCAGTCAGCCCATGGACACCACCAACGTGATAACTTCTTGCATGGACACGCACGTCATTGGTTCCGGACCCTTCTGTTGCGGAATTACATGGAGCAAATTTTTCAACGTGAATACAGTGTTTTTTCTGATCTCGTACCGAAGTGTTCGGTGGGTTCAATGTTGTAACGAGGCATCCTCCCTGCTGGGCATTGTAGATCCGGCCTCGCACATCGGGGGCTCCGGACGGATTCCGCCGATCAGGAGTTACAATCAATTCACTTCCCATCAATGTTTGTGAAGTTCCGTCAATCACATCACGAATACGCGTTCTTGAGATCGCGTAGAACATCCCGTTTAACGCTTCTCCATTTGGGGTACTTGGCGTAAGTGAAGTATTTGGCGGATTAAAATGGGTTGATCCCGCTACCAAGGCATAATTTGTATGTAGTCCATCAGCCGTTTCGACTGTAGGATCATTGGAATCGATCAGCTTCGGACTTGTTGGATCGGAAGGACAAAGGAATACGGAAATCACTTTCCAGCGATCTGGCCAGACTTCCCACGATTTCTGATTCGTTACACCTGCCTGACCTGCCATATAAGGAGCAATTTTATTATACAGAGCAGACTGATCCAGTTGAGGCAAAATCTGTGTTGCCCAGCAGTCATTTCGGTCGTTATCTAATCCATCATTAGTAACTTGATTGGAACTCGCAAACGTCGATGCATATGCCCGCCCCAGATAGACAAATGAACCCGGAGGAAAGGTGTTATGAATCTCATGGTAGTTGTGCAACGCGAGACCGATCTGCTTGAGGTTGTTTTTGCAAGACGACCGCCGCGCCGCTTCCCGAGCCTGTTGCACCGCAGGGAGCAACAGGGAAACAAGGATGGCGATAATAGCTATGACGACCAGCAGCTCAATTAATGTAAAACCGTGTCGATAGAACGTTTTCATGTAAATCACCTTTTCAAGAAATGAAACGGAATCGTCTCTCAGAACGAGATGAGCGAACTTGCATGTAAAGACAAGAGTCACGTTTTTGGTACGATACAGAACGCTTGAAGGAGTCTGGTTTATATGTCTTGTATTCGTAAATCAGGCAATAATGTCGTCGATCGGAGTCCCATGATCGATCTCTAATCGTTTGCGGCCTGGGATTTCAAGTTTGCGTGAATCTAATCCCAGTTGTTTTAAGATGGTGGCGTGGATGTCTGTCACGTAATGACGGTTTTCGATCGCATGAAAGCCGATTTCATCTGTCGCTCCATGCACGACTCCGCGTTTTAGTCCGCCGCCTGCCATCCAGACGGTGAAGCCGAAGATGTGATGGTCCCGTCCGTCGGCCCCTTGTGAACCGGGGGTGCGGCCGAATTCCGTGGCAAAAACAACAAGGGTTTCATCAAGGAGTCCTCGCTGGTCGAGATCCTGCAATAAACCTGCAATTGGCTGATCGACTTGTGCCGAGAGTTTTTCATGGTTGGGCTTGAGTCCACTGTGAGCATCCCAGGCCCCTGCTCCGCCGCCACCGTGCTGAATCTGTATGAAGCGGACCCCCTGTTCGACAAAACGCCGGGCGGCAAGAAGTTGCATCCCGAATTCTTTACAGTGTGGCTTATCAATGCCGTACAGGGCCTGTGTCTCCTGCGTCTCTTTGGAGAAGTCGACAATATCTGGAATGGAAGTCTGCATCCGGAAGGCTAGCTCATATGAAGCGATACGAGCGGCCATCGCCGGATCATTGGGATATTCTAAGCCCCGCTGGATGTTTAATTCTTCCAGAAGATGTTGACCAATCTGCTTCGCTTCCGACGACATCGGACGTTCCGATCGGCTGTAATCCAACGGGTTAGCAGGGTCGATTCTTAACGGCACCGCATCATGAGCAGGACCGAGATAATAGCCGTCACGCTTGTTCCAGTATTCCCGCCTTCCAATAGAAATGAATTGGGGAAGGTTATCGTTCAGTGATCCGAGACCATAATGCACCCAGGCTCCCAGTGTCGGAAAGTATCCATCATTGCGGTGACGGCCAGAATGAAACTGGGTTTGCGCTCCATGGTTGCTGTCGGTCGTCCACATAGAACGTACAACTGCCAGCTTATCAACCTGATTTGCGACGTAGGGAAACCAGTCGCTGACTTCGATACCGCTTTTGCCATGCTTTTTAAAGCCGATCTGTAATGGATAAAGAGTGTTTCGCTGCAACCCATTTCCGTCGGGAGCAATCAGTCGTTCGATCGCCAGTTTCGCAGGATCCTGAGTGCTTGCGAACGGAGTTTCTGCAATTGTCTTGCCGCCGTACTTTGTCAGCATCGGCTTGGGATCAAAGCTCTCCATCTGACTGACCCCGCCGTTCATGAACAGCCAGATCACACTTTTCGCTTTGGGAGTGGAATGAGGTTCTCCGGTCGGAGGAGTCCAGTGTGCCTGGACCTCTCGGTCGCGATTCAACATGGCTCCGAGTGCCAGACCGGTAAAGCCCATCCCCATGTCCGCGAGAAAGGCGCGACGCGGAAGAACGGTCTGAAATGGCGAGATCATAGGATCATCCTTTTCGCTGCGATCAACGGAGCGTGACGAAGTCGTTATGGTTGAGCAGAATCCAGATCAGGTGCGAGCGGGCCTGTTCCGCAGACCCGTTCGGTACGTTCCTCCAGCGTTCCATCGCGTTCTGGCTGGCCGTGAGTTCCGTTTCACTAGCCTTGATTCCTAATACAATCCGAAAAGCGTTTTGTATGAAGTCGGCCTCATTGGCAGACTGTTTGAAGAGTCTTTCGGCAATCAGCGTCGCTGCTTCCAGAACGAGTCCACTATTCGTGAGAGCAAGTGCCTGTTGCGGTACCACGCTCTGTTCCCTTCGATAGCATTCCCCCACTTCCGCTTCATCGAATGTTGTGAGGAACAGATTACGATCGTTATTCGAATGGAAGAAGTACAGGCTGCGGCGTTTGGATGTTTCCTGCTCCTTTGGTGGAACGGAGGGGCCTCCCATGGTGAGATCGAGCGTTCCAGCCAATGAGAGTACCGAATCTCGCACTGCCTGTGATTCGACACGAATGGGGATGCGTCGCCACCAGTAACGGTTGTCGGGATCTTTTTCGACGTTCGCCTCCGCTCCCGCCATTGAGGAACTCATACGATACGTGGCGGATGTGACAATCAACCGGTGCAGGTGCTTCATGCTCCAGTTGTGATCCATTAACTCCGAGGCAAGCCAGTCAATCAGTTCAGGATGAACGGGTTGCGGACTTCCCCGACCGAGATCGAACGGAGCCGGAGCAAGCGGTTCTCCGAAATGACGATTCCAGAGGTGATTTACCGCCACCCGGGCTGTGAGTGGATTGCGTCGATCGGTGATCCAGCGGGCCAGCGCCGTTCGACGACCAGTACTGATCTTCGGGAAGGAGACATCGGGATCATCTTTACCGGTATGCTGAAACCGCGTGGCAGACCATTCGGCTCCCTTGAGGGGAGTGAAGTTGTCAGCGGATGAAATCTCCGCCTGCAAAGATGCGGTTGCTTTCTGAAGTTTTTCTTCCGCGGAAGCAAACTTCTTCTCCGCATCCTTCCGTTTGCTTTCCTCAGCCCGTTTCAATGCTTGCTGAGCAGCCAGCAAGTCACGTCGGGCCTTTTCGACGGCCAGTTGGCGTTCCGCCTGAATGGCAGCGAGTTTCTTTTCCGTTTGCAGTGCCGGTGTCGCGTGGTCTCGTTGCGCGAGCATGGCCGCGACGCACTGTTCAACATGGTTCAATTCGGCTTGAGCGACGTTGACGTCAGCTTCCGCCAGTTCGAACTCACCTTCATGGTGAGGCGTGGAAGAGGTCTCCGGTTCCTGGAGAGAAACCGTATTTTCCAGAGCGGAGAGCCGGAATTCATGAAGCGTAGCAATCGCGTCGAAGGTGATTAACTGCATTCTTCCGGGGCGTCGCGCCAACGGAGTTCGCCAGGAAAGAACCGGCTCTCCGTTCAGAGAGACATTGACGAGACTCCCTCGCACCCGAACACGAAGGGCGTATTCCTTTCCGATTTCAACAGAGAGCGACTTCCTTCCTTCTCGGGGATAATTCCATTTCCCCTCCTTCTGGAAAGCCCCCTGGATCTTGGAATCTTCCACGGCTCCGCTGAGATATACGAATTGACTGGT
>Ga0182745_1000067_pt1 | contig 151560 bp, 136 predicted proteins | sample eDN3rd30CKraftBY_FD_128523 | JGI IMG/M metagenome (GOLD analysis project Ga0182745, IMG submission 128523) | Enriched backyard soil microbial communities from Emeryville, California, USA - eDNA 3rd pass 30_C Kraft BY (version 2) (version 2) | ecosystem: Environmental > Terrestrial > Soil >...
CGCAGCCGATCCGGGATCGCTGGAGGAGTAAAGCGCTGTCATCCCGGACGGCGCAGCCGAGCCGGGATCCATAACCGCCGACGCCGCAGAACCATGCGCGACGCGGATCGTCCCGTCCTGAGAGGACGCGGCTCTGGATCCCCGCCTGCGCGGTGACGACAGCGATGCGCCAGCCCAGGAGGGGGGATAGAATGGATCCAAAAGTGGTTTCCACTTTCGGGTCCGATGTTCTAAGACGCCTTGAACCCTGAAGAAGCGCCATGTCCCACAACACCTTCGGTCACCTGTTCCGCGTCACCACCTTCGGCGAGAGCCATGGCCCCGCGCTCGGCTGCGTCGTCGATGGCTGCCCGCCCATGATCCCGCTCGAGGCGGAGGAGATTCAAGGGGAGCTCGACCGGCGCCGGCCGGGCCAGTCGCGCTTCACGACGCAGCGCCAGGAGCCGGATCAGGTGAAAATCCTCTCCGGCGTGTTCACCGACGAGCGCACGGGCAGGCAGGTCACCACCGGCACGCCGATCGCGCTCCTGATCGAGAACGTGGACCAGCGTTCGAAGGATTATTCCGAGATCAAGAACTCCTACCGTCCGGGCCACGCCGATTTCACCTATGACGTGAAGTACGGCATCCGCGATTATCGCGGCGGCGGGCGCTCATCGGCCCGCGAGACGGCCGCCCGCGTGGCGGCGGGCGCCATCGCCCGAAAAGTTCTGCCCGGTGTCACCGTCCGCGGCGCCCTGGTGCAGATGGGACCTCACGCGATCGAGCGCGGCAACTGGGATTGGGACGAGGTTGCCCGCAATCCGTTCTTCTGCCCCGATGCCAAGGCGGCCCAGTTCTACGAGGAATATCTCGACGGCCTGCGCAAGGACGGGTCCTCCATCGGCGCCGTGCTCGAGATCGTGGCCGAGGGCGTGCCGGCGGGACTCGGCGCGCCGATCTACGGCAAGCTCGATGCGGAACTCGCCGCGGCGCTCATGTCGATCAACGCGGTCAAGGGCGTCGAGATCGGCGATGGCTTTGCAGCCGCCACCCTGCGCGGCGAGGAGAACGCGGACGAGATGCGCCCGGGCAACCAGGGCGCGCCGACCTTCCTCTCCAACCATGCCGGCGGCGTGCTGGGCGGCATTTCGACAGGCCAGCCCGTGGTGTGCCGCTTCGCTGTGAAGCCCACCTCTTCGATCCTCACGCCACGCGCCAGCGTCACCCGGTCGGGCGCCGAGGCCGAGGTCAGGACCAAGGGCCGGCACGACCCCTGCGTCGGCATCCGGGCCGTCCCGGTGGGCGAGGCGATGGTCGCCTGCGTCCTCGCCGACCAGTTCCTGCGCCATCGCGGGCAGGTGGGAGAGAGCGCGCCATGGCCGTTCGGGGGTGAAACCCCTCCAGGAGCATGAAAGACACCTCGACGTCATGGCCGGGCTCGTCCCGGCCATCCCGATCCTGTAGAGCGTCACGCTTTTCCGATCTGGATCGCCGGCACGAGGCCGGCGATGACGTAGGAGAATTTTCACGCCTCTCGTCGACAGAACCATTTTTGCAAACCTTCCCCTGCAAATTTTAGTTTTACTAAAATCGCCCCTTCAGCTAAGCCTCCCGCCATGAAACTGGCTGAATGGCTGTCCCGCAATGGCGTCCCGCGCATCGAATTCGCGCGGCGGATCGGCGTCACCCCCGGCGCCGTGACCCAATTGTGCAATTCCCAGAATGCCTGGCTGTCCCGGGATACGGCGGAATTGATCGCGCGCGAGACCCGCGGAGCCGTCACCCCGAACGATTTTCTGCCCACATCGGCCAAGGAGGCCCTGATGTCCAATTCCGTCACCGAAGCCATCGAGGCTTTCGCTCGCGGTGAAATCGTCATCGTCACCGACGACGACGACCGCGAGAACGAGGGCGACCTCATCGTCGCGGCCTCCCTCTGCACGCCTGAAAAAATGGCCTTCATCATCCGCAACACCTGCGGCATCGTCTGCGCCCCGCTCACCGTCGCGGAGGCCCGGCGCCTGCGGCTCGATCCGATGGTCGCCTCGAACGATGCGCCGCTCGGCACGGCCTTTACCGTGACCGTCGATGTCAAGCACGGGCTCACCACCGGCATCTCGGCCGAGCAGCGCTCCAACACCGTGCGGGCGCTTGCCAATCACAACATGGGCGCCACCGATTTCGTGCGCCCCGGCCACGTCTTCCCGCTGATCGCCAAGGATGGCGGCGTGCTCATGCGTTCCGGCCACACCGAGGCCGCCGTCGATCTGTGCAAGCTCGCGAACCTGCCGCCGGTCGGCGTGATCTGCGAACTCGCCAACGACGACGGCACGGTGATGAAGGGCGCTCAGATCGATGCCTTCGCCGAGAAGCACGAACTCAAGCGCATCTCGGTCGCCGACCTGATCGCCTATCGCCAGGCGCGGGAAAAGCTCGTCGAGCGCATCGGCACGTTCCCGGTCGAGACTCAGTGGGGGCCGTTCACGGGCTACGCCTATTCGACGCCCTTCGACAGCGTGCAGCATATCGCGCTGGTCCATGGCCGGATCGGTGACGGCACGAACATCCCCGTGCGCCTGCACCGCGCCAACGCGCTCACCGACGTGTTCGAGGGCGGCAAGACCGTAAACTCGGCCCTGCAGCGTTTCGTCAAGGAGGGCAGGGGCGTCCTCGTCTATCTGCGCGACGGAACGGCGGGCGTGCCGACCACATCGTTCTCCGAGCACGACGAAGCAGGATCGGAAGCCATGCGCTCGAGCCAGTGGCGCGAGATCGGCCTGGGTGCGCAGATCCTGAAGGACCTCGGCGTCGCCTCGATCCGCAATCTCGCGACGTCGAGCCGATCCTATGTCGGCCTTTCCGGCTTCGGCATCGAGCTGCTCGGGGAAGAGCATATCGAGTGCTGAGGTAGTAACATCTCGCTGTCATTCCGGGGCCGCGCAGCGGAGCCCGGAATCCATAAACACAACGTCTCAAAGAAGGCGAGCAGCGTCGTGCTCCTTTCTGCGTTGTCAGCGGTTATGGATTCCGGGCTCGGCTCTTCGAGCCGCCCCGGAATGACAGTGCGTAGACTTCGGGATTACGCCCCCGTCTCGCGCCCCATGAGCGCATCGAGGTGGAAGGCCGTCGATTTCGCGAGGCCTTCGAGGTCGTAGCCGCCTTCGAGAACTGAGACGATCCGCCGGCCGCAATGGCGCTCGGCCAGATCCATCAGCTTCTGCGTTGCCCAGGCGAAATCCGATTCGGTGAGGTTGAGGCCCGCCAGCGGATCGCGCCAATGGGCGTCGAAGCCGGCCGAGATCACGATCAGATCGGGTGCAAAGTCGTGGATGCGCGGCAGGATCACGGTCTCCACCGCTTCGCGGAACGCCTCGCTGCCGTCGCCGGCACTCAAAGGGGCGTTGACGATGGTACCGTGCTCGCCCCGTTCCGAGAGCGCGCCGGTGCCGGGATAGAGCGGCGCCTCATGGGTCGAGCAATAGAGCACGCTCGCATCCGACCAGAAGATGTCCTGCGTGCCGTTGCCGTGATGCACGTCCCAATCGAAGATCGCCACCCGTTCGGCACCATGTTTTTTCTGGGCATGGCGGGCGGCGATGGCCGCGTTGTTGAAGAAGCAGAACCCCATGGCCCGGACCTGTTCCGCATGGTGTCCAGGAGGCCGCATGGCCACGAAGGCATTGGTCACCCGTCCGGACATGACCTCGTCGACGGCCAGCACGGCGCCGCCGGCGCCGCGCAGGGCCGCCTCGTAGGTGCCGGGCGACATCACCGTGTCCTCGTCGATCCTGACCAACCCTTCTCGGGGGCTGATCTCGCGCAGCCGGCGGATGTAGGCTTCGGGATGGGCCAGCGCGAGGCTCTCGATTTCCGCCATGGGCGCCTGCTCGCGGATGAGCGAGGTGAAGCGCTCCTTCTCCAGGGCACGCTCGATGGCGCGGATGCGGTCTGGCCGTTCGGGATGTCCAAGCGGGGTCAGATGATCGAGGCTGGCCGGATGGGCGATGTAGAGCGTGGACATGGGCGTTCTTGCAAGAGGATGCTATGAGTGTCGCAGCGTCACGTGCGGCTGTCCATGTTGTTGCGATGCAACACATTCCGAGGCCGAGCCGTGTCATGGTGTGTTTCGATTCGACTTCACTCCGTCGCGGTCTATAACCCGCCCGGAATGAAATTCCGTCCTGGCCTGAACTGAGCCTGCAGAGCTTTACACGATGCATCCATTCCGTCTGCCCCTCCTTTTGGCAATGATCGCGGCCCTCGCCGGGTGCAACTACAAGGGGATTCCCGATCCTCAAGTTTCCGCCCGCGACGCCGAATGGATCGCGAAGGTTCCGAAGGCGGAGGATGATCCGCGCTTCGGGCGCTATATGATCGACGATCCCACCGGAGAGGCGCCGGGCACCATCGTGGTCGATACCAGGGAGCGCCAGCTCTATCTGGTGCAGGCGAATCGGAAGGCGATTCGCTACGGCGTCGCCGTCGGGGACGAGGCCTATGGCTGGACCGGAACGGCAACCATCGCGCGCAAGGCGGAATGGCCCGACTGGAACCCGCCGGCGGAGATGAAGGCGCGCTGGCCGCATGTGCAATACACCAAGGGCGGTCCGGATAACCCCCTCGGAGCCCGCGCTCTCTATCTCTACGAGGGCAACAAGGACACGCTCTATCGCATTCATGGCACCAACGAGCCTGAGAAGATCGGCCATGCCGTGTCCTCAGGCTGCATCCGGATGCGCAACATCGACGTGATCGACCTCTACAACCGCGTGCCCACGAACGCGAAGGTCGTCGTCCGCTAACGTATTTTCCGGCCGGCCGGGCGGATCCGGTTCGCGGCCACAAATGCGGCAGAGACAGTTTTGAATCAGAGGCCCGAATGTGAAGCGCACATTCGGGCCTCCTTTTTGCGCATTGCGAAGAGCAGGCACGCGGCAATCGCTTTTCGATCGGGTCAGGCTAGATTCGTGATCTTCTCGATCCAGATTTTTGGTGTCGAGTGAAAGGCAATCGTCTGGCGGCCTGACACCTATTCTGATGTTCCACCTGTCATAAGAACCTTGCTCGGGGCGGAAATACTGTGTTTGCGCCGAGGCTATTGCCTGAGCAATGAGGCTTGCTATGTGTCCGGCTTGGCCATGGCGTGCTTTCCGGCACGACTGGTCAAATTTCGTTGGATTATCGAATGAAATTCGAAGCAGTTTCTTCTACCGAGGAGGTAATCCGCTTGCCGCTTAAGCTGAGCCATCGCGCGCCAAAGCTGTCGCCGATACTTCTTCTTTCTCGAAACAGCTTCGCTTCGACCGATACCAAGGACGGCCGATCGTCATTATTTCATAGCATATTTTCCAGTAATCATAGAAAATGCTTAAAGTTCTAACCTAAGTTATTTATTAGATTCATTCTACAATATGCGAAACGAATGAAATTTATGTCGTCTGTTAAGTATTTTGGCGATTATTACAGTATTTTCGGCAATTTTTTAACTCATGATCGCCACAAAGCGTCGCCTTACTCCTCCGTCCCGCCGGACCAATTCGGAGGAGACATGTCATGTTGCTCATTCGGTCCGATCTCGACTTCATTCTCGCGCAGATTCTCACGAGCGAAGCGCATACGCCGATCAGCGATCCCTCGCTGCCGTTCGGGATTAGAACGGTCAGCGGCGCAGGCAACAGCGTCGTGTCGGGCCATTACAACTATGGCGCCGCGGATCAAATCTTTCCGCGACTGACCGATGCCGAATTTCGCACAGCCGACAGCGGAACCTCGTACGGACAAGTCAGCGGCGTGGTGATGGATTCGCAGCCGCGAATCATCAGCAACCTGATCGTCGACCAGAATGGAGCGACCAACCCCGCGGCCCTTGCCGCCGATGCGGATGGGGACGGACTGATCGGGAACGTGGCACCCGACGCCAATGCCGCGCCGTACAATCAATGGTTCACCCTGTTCGGCCAGTTCTTCGATCACGGCCTCGATCTCGTCAACAAGGGCAAGAGCGGATCGGTGTTCATCCCGCTGCAGCCGGACGATCCGCTCTATGTGGAGGGCAGCAACGAAAACTTCATGGTGGTGACGCGGGCGACCAATCAGCCGGGACCCGATGGAATCGTCGGCACGGCGGATGACATCCACGAGCAGACCAATCAGACGACGCCGTTCATCGATCAGAATCAAACCTATACGTCGAACCCCTCGCACCAGGTGTTCCTGCGCGAATATGTGCTCGATGCGGATGGCAAGCCGGTCGCCACCGGCGCCTTGCTCGATCATGCAGGCGGCGGGCTCCCGAACTGGGGCGACGTGAAAGCCCAAGCGAAAGCCATGCTTGGCATAGAACTCAGCGACGAGGATGTGACCAACATCCCGTTGCTCGCAACTGACGAATATGGCCAGTTCATTCGCGGCCCGAACGGCTTCGCGCAGCTCGTCATGCCGGGCGAGGACGGACGTGCGGGCACGGATGATGACGTTCTCGTCGAAGGCAATCCATCAGATCCGATCGATACGACAGGCGCGGCCCATACGGGGCACGCGTTCCTCGACGATATCGCGCATGATGCGGTTCCGACGGGCAAGGTTGCCGATGGCGATATCGAGGTCAGCCTCGCCAATCTCGACGGCTCGGATACGAGCGGCAATTACGACAACGAGCTTCTCGACGCGCATTTCATCACCGGGGACGGGCGCGGTAACGAGAACATCGGCCTGACGGCGGTGCATCACATCTTCCACGCCGAACACAACCGGCTGCTGGGCGAGATCAAGGACGTGATCCGTGCCGAACTTCCCGCCGATCCTGCCTTCGTCGCGCAATGGCTGCTGCCGGGCGCCGATGTCTCGGATGGCATCCAAGAGAGCGAATGGAACGGCGAGCGCCTGTTCCAGGCTGCGCGCTTCGGAACCGAGATGCAGTATCAGCACCTGGTGTTCGAGAATTTTGCAAGGCGCATCCAGCCCAATATCGACGAGTTCGAGGCGCACGACGTCACCATCGATCCCGCGATCGCGGCTGAGTTCGCGCATACGGTCTATCGCTTTGGGCACTCGCTGCTTCGGGAGACCGTGGATCGCATCGATGCAGACGGCCATGTCGTGGATGCGGATCCCGACACGGCAGGCGATCAGCAATTGAGCCTCGTGAGCGCGTTCCTGAACCCCGTCGCCTATGCGGATCGAGGCGTATCCGGCACCGCGGCGGCGGAGATCGTGCGCGGTGCGACCAACCAGCAAGGCAACGAGGTCGACGAATTCGTGACAGGCGCCCTGCGCAACAGCGTCCTTGGATTGCCGCTCGATCTTGCCGCCATCAACCTCACCCGCGGACGGGATACGGGCATTCCCTCCCTCAATTCGGTGCGAGAGCAGTTCTTCGACGGAACGAACGACGCTGACCTCAAACCCTATGACAATTGGGCGGAGTTCGGCGGCAACATTCGCCATCCCGAGTCGCTGATCAACTTCATCGCCGCCTACGGCATTCATCCTCTTCTCGCCGAGGCGACGACAACGGCGGAGAAACGTGAAGCCGCAACGGAGATCGTCCTCGGTCGCGACGACGATCCTGCAACGCCGGAAAACGAAAGCACCGGCCCGGACACCGACTTCCTGAATGGCACCGGCGCATTCGCCGGACAGGAGACGGGTATCGACGATATCGACCTGTGGATCGGAGGTTTGGCCGAAAAGCCCCTGGCTTCCGGCGGCCTGCTCGGTTCGACGTTCAACTTCGTCTTCGAGACGCAGATGGAGAAGCTGCAGAACGGCGATCGTTTCTACTACCTGTCGCGCCTTGAAGGCACGAACTTCCTGACGCAGCTTGAGGGAACGTCCTTCTCCGAACTGGTGATGCGCAATACCGGCGCGAAGCACCTTCCCTTCGATGTCTTCTCTGTGCCCGATTTCACGATCGAGGCAAACGATCCGTCGACCTATCAGACGGGCGCTGCGGGTGGAGTCGTTCAGCGCGACGGCTGGCTCTACTACAGCGGCGATTCCCATGTCGTCATGGGCGGGACGAATCATACGGATCGGATGCAGTCCGGTGACGGTGACGACACGCTCTGGGGCGACGGCGGCAACGACGTGCTCGTCGCCGGCCTCGGAAACGACGCCCTCATCGGCGGCGATGGCAACGACAAGATGATGGGCCAGGACGGCGACGATTTCTTCAAGGGCGGTGGTGGCGATGACAGCATGGGAGGAGGTCGTGGCGACGACCTGCTCGTTGGCCTGGAGGGGCGCGATCACATCTCGGCCGGTGATGGCGACGACGAGGTCTTCGGCGGTCTCGACAACGACCGTATCGATGGCGGCCGTGGCGACGACGAACTGCTTGGGAATGAAGGCGATGACTGGATCAAGGGCGGCGCCGGCAACGACACTCTGACCGGCGACAACGGCAATCCGTTCGGTGAACCGCTCGCGGATTTCGACACCGCCGTTTTCTCCGGCCGCTTCCACAACTATACCATCCGGCACAATGCGGACGGCTCGTTGACCGTCACGGACAAGACTGGAAAGGACGGCACCGACACTCTCGTCAACATCGAGAGGCTGCAATTTTCGGACCGGTCGGTCCTCGTCGATGACGGGTTCGCCTTCAAAGGAGATGCACATGCGGTGTCCGCCGATCCTGCGATGCAAGCCTCGACGGCGGATCTCGGAAGCGTCGCGTCGGGATCCGATGACGGACAATCGTCATCACGTGCCGTGAGCGAGGAAAGCGTCACTCACGATCTGTCGCATTCCGGCACGAATCCGCAGCCGCTGTCATTCCATCAGGGCGATGCCATTTTGGTCTGAGCGGGCAGGGGGTGCTGCGCAGTCAAGACGATGAAGCCGGTCGCACCGATGCGGACCGGCTTCGCCTTTGCGTTCGATACGGCGAAAGACCGCTCAGCCCAGCACGGCTTCCTTGCGCAGGATCGCGGGAAGCTCGGACGTCTTCGGACGGCTCCGCTGCAGCTTGGCGGCCTCAACCGCTGCGGCGAGGGCGGGGAGGGCGACGGCCTTGAAAGCGGGAATCGCGTTGGCAGTGTTCTGCTGGCTCGCGCGGGTGTCGCGGTCTGAAGCGTTCTGGGTCATGGATCCTCTCTGGAATATGGCGGGCGGTTGCGCCGACCTGCCGGCATAATCTGCACGGCTGTGACCGCTTTGCGGCCGACCGGTGATCATGTGCTGGCTTGGCTGCAGATGAACTTCCCAAGGTGAATCGAGGCTTAACGGGCAACCCAGCAATGATCATGACGTCGGGTTATAGGGCCAAGCTTCGCTAAAGGCGGTGCATCCCCGCACGCTTGGCAAAAGTCTCGCCGTCCTTGAGCCCCATCTCGTAGGCCTTGCGGATGCCGGCCGGGTTGGTGATGTCGAACTGCCCGATGGGGACCGGTTCGGAGGGCTGGATGTAGGTGCGGCCGCCCACTTTCGGAAAGGCGCGGTAGAGGCGCGAGAGGATGACCAGGGTCTTGCCGCCCTGCTCCTCGACCGGCAGCAGGGGCTCCGTCGGCACGTTGTCGACGAGGCCGCCGTCAAGGGCCGCCATCCCGCCGATGCGGCCGATGGGCATGAAGGGCGGCACGCTTGCGCTCGCCATCAGCGCCGCCGAGACTTCCGCTGGAGAGGACAATTCCTGCACGCTTATGAATTCCGGGCGAAATCCCAGGACGCGCCCGCCACGGGGATGAACCGGAGCATGCCACTTCTTCTCGATCTGATAGGTCGCGATGCCGAGCGGAATCGCCAGCGACAGGGGCAGGCGTCGTGGCTTTCGGGCAAGGCCGATCAGCACGCTCGGACCCTGCTTCAGGCGCTCGAGGGCATTCTCGTCGATGATGGCCTCGATCAGGCTGCGATACATGAGCGAGACCGGCCAGGGCGAGCCCTCGCTGCGCCAGGCCCGCCATTCGAAATTGCGGCGCCCGATGCTGCAGCCTTCCGCCACCATCTCGTTCACCCGACGACCGAGGCCGAGAAGGCTGTAGCAGGCCGACCAGGCGCCGGCGCTGACCCCGACGACCATGATGGGCTTCAGGCCGAGGAGGGGTGCCGCCGCCTCCCAAAAGCCTCCCTGCCAGTAGCAGCGGTTGCCGCCGCCTGCGAATGCCACCGCATCGAACATCGCAGCTCCTATCGGGAATTGGCCGCCGAGCGCTCCTCTTCGGCACGCGCCTGATCCCGCCAAGCGAGGACGATGCGTTCGAGGTCGGCGAGGTCTTGAGCAGGAAGCATCCCGAGCGTCCGCATGACATAGGCGCGCTGGGCGGCAATCCCGCGATTGGCGAGATCGCGCCCCTTGGAGGTGAGATAGAGGGCGTTGGAGCGGCGGTCGCCGGGAATCGAGCGGCGCTCGACAAGGCCCGCCTCGACCATGCGGTCGAGCAGCCCCGAGACGTTGCCCTTGGTGACATAAAGGCGCTCCGCCAGCTCCTGCTGGCTCATGCCTTCGCGCTCCGTGAGAGTCGAGAGCAGGTCGAATTGGGGAATCGATAGGCCGAGAGCCTTCAGCTCCAGGGACACCGCATTGGTCGCCCGCCGGTTCAGGCGGATGAAGCGAAACCAAATCCGCAACGGATCGGCGGTCCCGACCGGGACAGGGGCAGGTGACGACGGCAAAGGCGTAAGCTCCAACACAAGCTAATAGTTTACATTGAAACCATTCCTTGCGTCACCCTTTTCGGCCGACCGTACGAGCTTTTCCAGGGGGATTGCGGATATCCTCGATGAAGCCGGACGCGGCGGCGATATGACGGGAACGATTTCAAGGTTCCCGCTTTTCTCTCCACCCACCCGGTCACCGACGAGCGGCTGAAAGCTTTGGAAAAACAGGTCCCGTCCCAGCCCGGCGAACCGCTTCTCTCACATGAGCAGTGGCGCGCACTCAAAGAGATTTGTAAGACCACCTGATGCGCCGTCTCATCATTGAAGAACCGGTTTCCCGGCCTGCGAAGTGGTCGCCCAAGCTCGCTTGGTTTGCGCTCGTCGTGACCATTCTGGCCGTCCTGCTCATCCGCTTCGGCCGTATCGATTACCAATCCGGCTTCATCGCGCTTGGTGCGGGTATCGGCTTTGCCCTTCTCGCGGTGTGCCTGTCCTTCATGGGCTTCGTCCGCATCTGGCAGGAGGGGCGGCAGGGCTTAGGCAGCGCCATCAAGGGGCTGCTCATTGCCGCCATCGTCCTGGCCTATCCGGGATACATGGCGCTCAAGGCCGCCATCCTGCCGCCGATCGCCGATGTCACCACCGATACGGACGACCCACCCACCTTCTCCCGCTCCCGGGCAGCGCTTCAGGCGCGCGACGGGCATATCCCGCCGGAAGCCTCGCCGGGAGCGCGGGAAATGCAGCGGGCCTCCTACGTGCAGATCGCACCGCTCACCCTCGATATCGGGCCCGAGGAAGCCTTCGCCATCGTGCAGAAGGCAGCTCACAATCTCGGATGGCAGGTGATCGAGGCCACGCCGCCGGGCGGACGCGTCGGGCTCGGGCGGCTCGAGGCCGTGGACCGTTCGCTCCTGCTGAAGATGCCGAGTGACATCACCGTCCGGGTCCGTCCGCGCGTCGACGGCGCACGAATCGACATCCGCTCGGCCTCGCGATTCGGCAGCCACGATCTCGGGATCAATGCCAAGTACATCCGCGATTTCCTCGAGGAAGCCTCAAATCTCGCCATCGCCGTGCGCTGATCACCCACTTGTTGCATCGACGCATTTTTGACGACGAACCGGATCCGGTTCGCTAAAAAAATGCTCCTGATCAGGCCGGCCGGTATTCGCTGTCGAGGGCGGGTATGCCGTCCACGACGGCCTGCCTCTTCGCGACGAGATCCTCGAGATGGGCGAAGACCGACAGACCCGCCGCGCCGACGAGCGCCGGGTTCAGGCCCTGATAGATGGCAGCGACGATCTGCGGGATGGTCCGGTCGCCTTCCCGCAAGCGGTTGAGGATGGAGGCCTCCCGCTGGCGCCGGTGATGGACGAGGGCACGCACGAAGCGCTGGGGCTCCTGCACGGGACCGCCATGGCCCGGCCAATAGAGCGTCTCCTCGCGCCCCTTCAGCTTGTCGAGGGAGGCCATGAAGGCGCTCATCGAACCGTCGGGCGGCGCGACCACGGTCGTGGACCAGGCCATCACGTGATCGCCCGAGAACAGCGCCTTCTCCTCCGGCAGGACGAAGGCGAGATGGTTGGCCATGTGTCCTGGGGTGGCGAGCGCTTCCAATGTCCAGCCCGGACCCTCCACCGCATCGCCCTCGCGAAGCTCCCGGTCGGGCATGTAGTCCTTGTCGGAGCTTGCCTCGAGTCGGTTGGTTTCTCCTGAGAAGAGCGGGCGGGCGCTGTGATGCGGCGCGCAGCCGACGATCTCGGCTCCCGTGGCGGCCTTGATCATGCGCGCGGCGGGGGAGTGATCCTTGTGGGTGTGCGTGACCAGGACATGGGTCACGGTCTCGCCGCGAACCGCATCGAGCAGCGCTTCGGCATGGCCCGGGATGTCGGGGCCGGGATCGATGATGGCGACCTTGCCGGCGCCGACGATGTAGCTGCAGGTGCCCGTGAAGGTGATCGGGCCGGGATTGCTGGCGACGATGCGGCGAACGAGAGGGCTCACGCGCACGCATTCCCCCGACTGGGCCGGCGGACGGATGTCGAAGGTGAGGTCGTCGTCTGCCATGCAAGGATCCTCGAACTGCGAGTGGGCGTGTCTGGTGTTCCTAACGCATCGTGCGGGAAAGAGGACCCCGGTTTTCCGCATGGAAGACGCGCTTATCCTTTCGGCGAAGGGTGTCCACAGTTCCCGCAAATGGCTCCGCTCGCGACTTGAGGCGCGCGCGAGAGCCTCCTATAAGGCTTCGTGAACCGCCTTGCGGAAGGCGGAATGATCTGGAGATCCCATTGATGTCGACCGGCGTCTCTTCGTTGCCTACCCCGTCGACCCTCGTCGGCTTCCTCTGGCCGTCTCGGGACGATGCCCGCTTCGCCGCGCTTCGCGCCATCGTGCTGATGGTCGTCGGAACGGCGCTCCTCACGGTGTCCGCCAAGGTTCAGGTGCCGCTGCCCTTCGTTCCCATGACGCTGCAGACCCTGGTCGTCCTGCTCATCGGTGCGTCCTATGGCTGGCGTCTCGGCGGGGCGACCGTCGCTCTCTACCTCGCCGAAGGTGCCATGGGCATCCCGGTCTTCGCAGGCCCGACCGCCGGCATCGGCTATATGATGGGCCCCACGGGCGGCTTCCTCATCGGCTTCTTCGCGGCGGCGGTCGTGATGGGCTTCATGGCGGAGCGCGGCTGGGACCGTTCGCTTCCCCGCGTCATCGTGATGATGGCCATCGGCCACGCGGTGATCTTCGCCTTCGGCCTGGCTCAGCTGTCCCTGGTCATGCCCTTCGCCAAGGCCTGGACCGTCGGCGCGGCTCCCTTCGTGGCCGCCACCCTGGTCAAGACCGCACTCGCCGTCGCGCTGATGCAGGCGGCCTGGTCGGTAACACGCCGCAACAGCGAAGTCTGATCGGTCCTTGCAGCCAAAGCGTTTCGAAGCCGCCTCCGGGCGGCTTCTTCATTTGTGGGATGAACGGGAAAGGGCGTCGCCCGGTCTTTCCGCGTCAGCCGGCCGAATGCACCAGACGCAGCTTGGGCTTCGCTTTGACGGTGCCGTAGACGAAGGCGACCTCCACCCATTCCTCGTCCCCGTCATCCTGCTCGACGCGATATCCCATCTGCTTGGCGATGGCCTGCACCTGGCTGAGGTTGGAGCGGGCGATCCAGCGGGAGAACTCCGGCAGGCCCTGGTCCATCAGAACGGCAATCATGCCGATCTCGACTCCCTGGTCGAAATCCTCGCTGCGACCGGGAAAGCGCAGCCTCAAGCCGTCGTCGAGATGGATGTGTCGCATGATGGGAAGCCCCCAAATCACCCTTTTCGGGCACCTTTTCCTGCAAGCTATCAAGAAGTTGGCGCTTCCGGAAGGCGGCATGGACGCGCATCCGTTGCGTCATCCGCTGCAACTGGAACCTGCCGGCAGGTCGCTCATTAGCTCGCAGCAGGTTTGATACGAGGAGCGCCCCATGGCCGAACGCAGGATCACCGCCTTCTTCGACACTTATGACGAAGCCGCGCGGGCGGTGGAGCGGCTGGAGGCGGCCCATATGCCGGACTTTGAGATCAGCCTCATCTCGAACAATTTCGACGATGCCTATACCCGGCATGCGACCCGGTCCTTCGACGAGGACAGCTCGTCCCACGAATTCGCCGGCGCTACCGCGGCTGCCGGCTCGGTCGCCGGTGCCGGAGCGGGTCTTTTGGCTGGTCTCGGCACGGTGGCCGTTCCGGGCTTCGGGCCTATCGTTGCAGCGGGCTGGATCGTTTCGACTCTTGTCGGCGCAGGCGCCGGTGCCGCGGTCGGAGGTTTGGCCGGTGCGCTGGTGGATGCCGGTCTCAGCGACGAGGATGCGCAGAATTACGCCGAAGGTGTGCGCAATGGCGGCGCGCTCGTGACGGTGAAGGTGGACGACGCGCAGGTGGACAGGGTGGTGAAGATCCTCGACGACGAGGGCGAGATCGAATCAGGCCAGGAGGCGAGGGAGGAGGACGATGCTCCGGCTCCTCCCATCGGTGCCGCGGCCTCGACCACCACCGGCCTGACTACGGATCTCATGCCGATCCCGTTCGACGATGATCCCGACGATCATACGCTTCATGTGGAGCTCGAGGACGAGCGCCTGCGCCGATCGACGGGCACGAAGCGAGAATAGGTGGGGGTAAAGGCGAGAGGTTTTGACCCTCTCGCCTCATTCTTTTTAGCGATCAGGCCGTGCGGCGCATTGCGCGATCGAGGCTCCACGCGCCGCCGCCCGCTGCCGCGATGAACAGGAACACGAAGCAGTAGAGGATGGCCGCATCGCCACCGTTCAGGACGGGGTAGAAGCTGCGCGGCGCATGGGCGATCCAATAGGCTGCGGCCATAAGGCCGGAGAGAACAAAGGCCACCGGACGCACGAACAGGCCCGGGACGAGAAGCGCTCCGCCCACGAGTTCGAGAACACCCGCGATCCACGGCAGGCTGAACGCGGCCGGTGCCGGACTGGGAGAAATCGGAAAGCCGAGGAGCTTCTGCGTGCCATGCGCCATGAAGATGAGCGCTGCGACGATGCGCAGGATGCTGAGAAGGCGCGGCGCCCAAACGGTCTCGAGCTGAGCTTTGTTCATTCAGAGGTCTCCGGTCTGCGGAATGGATCGGCAACCAGCTTGGCCGGTGCCTTGGTGAGCGGGCCTCGGATACATGGTCGGGCCGGATCTTCCCACCCTTTAAGGCGCCGCACGCGGTAACGAATTGCTTACCACGTTCGCAACACCGTTCGATCCTCAGGCGGCCTCGGACGTTTCTCCTCCGTCAACAGAACAGGAGGCGTTCATGACCATCCTCGACCCCAAGACCGGGCAGCTCGTGACCATCGATCTTCCTTCCAAGCCGCGTCGCAATTGACGGCACCATCACCCTTTTTCTCCCGATTTTTTGATCTGCGCCGCACCTGATCTTCCACACCGGGCGCCTAATTATTTTTCTGCGGTGAGAGGTTTTGTGACCTGACGCACGTCGCGGACGCGATATCCCTCCGCGACGACGTCGAGCCGGAACCGGCCGTCCGCAAAGGCATTGGCTATCAGGAATCGTTTCAGGTGAGCGCCAAAGCCTAGGTTTCGTCAGTTCATGACCACGGGCCTTTGGCGCTCAAGTTTTGGAAGAGATCGATTGGTGAGGAGAGTCGGATGGCTCTGACAGGACGTTTCAATCTTCGCAAAACCTTGACCGGCCGCATTGTTCTGCAGGTCGAGGAGGAGGTGACGGGCTTCTGGAGCCGGATGACGGGCAGGACGAAGCTGCATCGCCGCTGGCGTGACGCGAACGTGCTCGATCTCGCCGCTCCCGAATTGCGCAGTCTCGTCGATCTCCGCTTCCGTCCGCGCTACATGCCGCAGACGAACGAGACGCCGCAGCAGGAATGGCCCAAAGCACCGCGCCAGCTCGAGGCGGTCCCGGCGCAGACGCTGCATTATGAAACCTATCAGCAGGAAGACGGGCGCTTCTCGACGCATTGAAGCATAACCGCCGAAGAGCGGCGTGAGCCCGCTTTTCGGCTCGACGCATTCCGTAGATTTTGGAGAAGAATGGTCGGAGTGGCAGGATTTGAACCTGCGACCCCCACGTCCCGAACGTGGTGCGCTACCAGACTGCGCTACACTCCGACACCGAAAAATTCTCGGGAGGCCGGTCTTATAGCGGCGGGGGGTGAGCACCGCAAGGGGAGATTTGGGCCTTCTTTCCAGTTATTGAACCTCCCTGAAAACGGTGTTGCCAGCCGCTTTCACGCCCATTATGTAGGCGCACACGATTGGGGCGTCGCCAAGTGGTAAGGCAGCGGTTTTTGGTACCGCCATTCCCAGGTTCGAATCCTGGCGCCCCAGCCATTCCCGATCCCAGCCATATATGCCAGCGCGCGGTAGAGCCCTCGACAGGGCAGCTTCAAGCTCGCTTGCCACGGCTTTTCCTCGACTGAGCACACCGCCTGGCTTACATCTGAATGTCATTTGTAATATTATCCGGAGATGGGCGCGGATTTTGACCCGGTTTCGACGGTTTTCAGGCTGGCGGTGACGAAGCTTCGCTTGCCGTTACGTCGGGCTGCGTTCCCGATCCGGGCCATTCTTCTCCGCGCAAGGGCTGCTGGTCGACTTGGCTCGTTTGGTCCTTTACCTGACCAGGGGAGGCGTGTGTGAGTGATACGCTCTCTCCGGCCGAACGGGAATCGCTCTATGCCGATGTGTTCCGGTTCATTGCCGATGGGCTGTTCATTTTCCAGGTCATGCCGGACGGCGCGGTCACCGTGGAAACTTACAATCCGGTGATCGAACGTCTCATCGGGCAATCTGCTACCGAAGCCTCGGGACGGCGACTGGGGGAGCTTCTCCCCGAGGACGAATGGCATCCCTTCGAAGAGCGCATTCGCGATTGCATGGCGTCGGGCCGATCGACCGTCTACGAGCAGCGCCACAGGTTTCCAGGGCGTCAGGGCATCTGGATGGCAACCCTCACCCCCATCGGCGAAGCCGAGGGCTCCGCCAAGCGGGTGCTGGGCTCCCTGCGGGACGTCACGCGTGAGCGTGAGGCGGAGGTCGAACTTCGCAAGAGCTGGGACAGGCACAGCACGCTCTTCGAGCATTCTCCCTTCAACCTGGCCGTCATCGGCCTTCTTGCGGATGGCGGCTTCATTTATGAGGACGCGAACACGCGACTGCTCGAGTCGCTCGGCTTCGCCCGCGATGGGTTCGTCAACAGGAGGCCAGAGGAGATCTTCGAGGCTGAGACCGCGGCCTATGTGACGCGGCACTATCGCCAATGCGTGGCAGCAAAGGCGACCGTCGATTTCGAGGTCATCGGTCAAGTGCCGATCGGCCGCGTCATCCGGCGGACGGTTCTCGTCCCGCTGCTCGACGACGATGGCGAGGTCGCAAAGATCTTCGTCTCATCTATCGACCTTTCCAGGCAGCGGCGGATGGAGGAGCAGCTTCATCAGGCGCAGCGTCTCGAAGCGGTCGGGCAATTGACCGGAGGCATCGCGCACGATTTCAACAATCTGCTCACGGTGGTGCTCGGCAACCTTGACATGCTCAGGCGAGCCGAGCCCGAGCGGGCGCCACGTCTCATCGACAACGCGGTCAATGCGGTCGAGCATGGGCGCAAGCTCACCTCTCAGCTTCTCGCTTTCTCGCGGCGCCAGGCCTTGAAGCCGGAAGTCATCGATCTGCAGTCCCTCATCAGGAGCATGGGGGACATGCTGACCCAATCCCTTCGCGGCGACATCTCGATTGCCATCGATCTCGCCGACGATCTGTGGCCTGTGGAAGTGGACCCGGCGCAGCTTCAGGCGGTTCTCATCAACCTCGCCGCCAATGCGCGCGATGCGATGCCCAAGGGCGGACGCTTTACGATCTGCGTTCGCAATACGGTGTCTCAGCACGATGGACCGGTGGAATGCGTTTCCGTGGAGGTGAGCGATACGGGCGTGGGTATTTCGCCGGATGCTCTGCAGAAGGTGTTCGAACCGTTCTACACGACGAAGCCTGTCGGGCAGGGCACCGGTCTCGGCTTGGCGCAAGTCTACGGCTTCGTCCAGCAATCGGGCGGGTGGATCGATATCAAGAGCGAGGTGGGGCAAGGCACGACCGTGTCGCTTCTCCTGAGACGCACGAACAATGCGCAAGCCGAAGTATCTTCGGACAGAGAACTGGAGCCCATCGGCACGCAGAGTCCCCTGAGCATCCTGATCGTCGAGGACAACCTACAGGTGGCCGATATCGCTCTCGCGCTGCTACGGGAGCAGGGACATCAGGTGGAGCATTGCTCGTCTGCGCCCGACGCTCTCCGCGCCCTCGACCGGAACTTGAGGTTCGACATCATATTCTCGGATCTCGTCATGCCCGGAGGCATGGATGGGCTGGATTTTGCACGCATCGTGCGGGACCGGTGGCCGTTCATGCCGATCCTGCTGGCAACGGGCTACAGCGAATCCGCGGAACGGGCCACCAAGGAGGGGTTCCTGATCTTGAAGAAGCCCTATCGCCCAAGCGAATTGTACAGAGCTCTTCGCACGGTGATCGCACAGACATCTGACAGATCGAATGTTCTGCCCCTCCGGCCGCGACGGCACTGAGACAACGCTTCGGTGGGACCCAGCCGATCTGACGCCCCGTGCACGCCGCCCGCTGGAGCGCTCGCGGCGCGGGCAACGCCGGAGGTTCGCGAAGGAAAGAGATCTCATGGCAAATTTGCAAGCGAACATTGCGTTTTTTCAGTTTGTTTAATTGCAACTAGATTACATATAAAGATTGACTATCCTTCAGGAATTGCATTCGCGGGCTCCTGATTGGAACTTCCTTTCCGGAAGGGAATTTAAACAAGAAATCATATTGATAAATTAAATAAACTAATAAAATAAATTGCGAATTTCGAGGTTTTTTACTTACTGTATTCGGCTTGTAATTGTGGTTTGATATCGTTTGACGAGAGATCCGACGGGCCATCAAGCGAAGCTGCCCGTGTCGGATCGTAAATGGGGGTGTGGGGGTGTCGGCGCGGATTGGCCTTATTGCTGATGATGACGCGTATTTTCGGATGGCGGTCGGGGCTATCTTGACGCGGCAGTTCGGCTTCTCGGAGATTATCGAAGCGGGGTCTCTGGATGAGGCTCTGGACCGGCTGAGCGGGGAAGAAGACGTTTCCGCGGCTTTGTTCGACCTGTCCATGCCCGGATTGGCCACGCCGGCGAACCTCCGGGCGGTCCGGGAATGCTTTCCCCAGACGCGCGTTGCCGTCATTTCCGGGTCGAATTCGCGCCGCGACATGCTGCTGGCCTTCGAGGCGGGAGTGCACGGCTATATGCTCAAGAGCCTGGGCATCACCGAACTCACGACGGCTCTCGAGACGATTTTCAACGGCGGGATCTACGCCCCGCCGTCTCTCGCTGACATCTCCTCGACACTGCCAGAACCTCTGAAAGAGGCCAGATCTTCCGATACGGAAAGCGATGGGGCGAACCCGCTCACGCCGCGTCAGCAGGACGTTCTCGATCTGCTCGTCAAAGGCAAGACGAACAAGGAGATCGCTCTGGCGCTCGGCCTCGGGGAGGGAACCGTGAAGATCCATATGGCGGCGATCTTCCGCTATTTCGGAGTCAACAACCGGGCCGCCGCGGCTGTTGCGGGCGCACGGCCTTATCCGCGCCGGAAGCAGGTTCCCGTCTCAATTGCCGGATGAGGCGCTCGACCCGAAGTCGCGCGATGAGCTGCGCATATCCGCTCCGGGGGCGAGCATGATCCATCGCGGCGCACGGCTGCGTCGGCTGCATCATAGCAGCCTGTTCTGGCGCTTCATCCTCATCGCCCTCGCGGTTCTCATGCCGTTGATCGGCGCGCTGGTGCAGCTCGCGGGCGAAGAACGCGAGATGGCGATCGAAGCCAATCGAAAGCGCATGGAACTGCTTATCGATTATGCCGTCGACAGCCAGAACCACATTCTCGAAGAGGCCAAGGCAACCTTGCATTTCCTGGCGGATGCGCAGGAGGTTCGATCCGGCGGCCAAGAATGCAGCGCTTTTCTCAAGCGCCACACGGGACTTCATCGCTGGATCGACAGGCTGCGCTTCTCAGATGCAGACGGTACCGAGATCTGCAGCGATCAGCCGAGCAATGCGCCCTCGGATGCCCATGGGAATTCGCTTATCAAGCGTGTTCTTGCGGGAGAGGGCTTCGTTCTTGGCGAATTGGTGCTCGACTCTCAGACCGGCGCTCTGGAGATGATTGCCGCTGTCCCCGTCCGCAAGGAGGGGAAGGTACGTGGCATCCTGATGGCGGACATCAGCCCCGGCATGTTCGAGGAACGCTCCCCGCTCCATGTCGACCGTGACCTCGACATCGCCATGTTCGTCCTGGACCGCAATGGGACGATCGTGGCTCATTATCCCCGCCTCGCAGGGCTGACGGGAGCGAACCTGAAGGACGTCCCCGTTGTCCGGACGGCAATGGAGCTTTCCGACGGAGCAACGGAAGCACTCGATCTGATCGGAGTGCCACGCCTCTTCGTGTTTCGGTCGCTGCCCGAGACCAACGCGATTCTGGCGGTCGGAATCCATCGGGATGCAATCTTTGCCGCTATCGACGAGGTGCTTCGCTATCGCCTGCTCCTGATCACACTCATCATCGGTGGTTCGCTGCTGCTGGGAATGCTCGGGGCCGAAAGCTTCATCTTCCAGCCTCTCCGAAATCTGGTTCAAACCGCGGAGGCACTCGAGCACGGCGATCTGAGTTCGCGCGCATCGGGGAAAGGCGCTGGCGAGGTCCTTATCCTGGGGCGTGCGCTCAACAGAATGGCGCAGTCCGTCGAAGATCGCGAGCGCGAGCTTCTGGCAGCCAAGGAAATCGCCGAGCATGCCTTGCAGCAAGCCAATATCGCGAGTCAGGCCAAGACGGATTTTCTGGCTTCCATGAGTCATGAGATCCGCACGCCGTTGAACGGCATTGTCGGCCACAGCGAAAGGCTGCTCGATGAGCGCCTCAGCCCTGGGCAGCGGCGCAGCGCTGAACTGATACAGGTCTCGGCCTCCGCGCTTCTGACGGTGGCGAACGACGTCCTCGACATGTCGAGCATCGAGGCCGGGCAAATCAAGCTGAAGAGGGAGCCTTTCTCGCTCGTCGCAGTCGTCGACGATGCGGTATCGATCGTCAGCAGTGGGGCGACAACCGTTCCGATCAAGATCGATCTCACTCCCGATCTGCCGGGCATGCTGCTGGGAGACGAAGCGCGTCTTCGTCAGATTCTGCTGAATCTCCTCAACAACGCCGTCAAGTTCACGCGAGAAGGCCACATCACCGCACGAGTCGCGTACAAGAATAGGTCAGAAGCAGGCGAGGTGGTGCGGATTTCGATCATCGATACCGGAATCGGCATTGCATCGGACCAGCGGGATCGCCTGTTCAAGCGCTTTTCCCAGGTAGATCCCTCGATCAGCCGCGAGTTCGGCGGAACAGGGCTCGGCCTTGCGATTTCAAAACATCTCGTCGAGCTTATGAGTGGAGAGATCGGGGTCGAAAGCGAGAAGGGCAGAGGGTCGACCTTTTGGATCGAGATCGCCTTTCCGAAGGCCGAAGAGTCCTTCGACCCGCAACTGAGCATGCCCGTGTCATCTGCCATGGTACCATCCAGGATCCTGGTCGCGGAGGATATCGAAATCAATCAGGAGCTCGTTCGCGCTCTCCTCACCGCGGCAGGGCACGAGGTCGACGCCGTTTCGAATGGCGCCGAGGCGATCGTGGCAGTCGCGGATCGCGCATATGATCTCATACTGATGGATATCCAGATGCCGGGGGTGGATGGTTTGACGGCCATGCGGAGAATCCGTGCCGCCCAGAATCCATCGAGCCGGATTCGCATCGTCGCCATGACGGCAAACGTCCTGCCTCAGCAAGTAAGGAGTTTCAGAGACGCGGGTTTTGACGATCATCTCGGCAAGCCGATCAGGCGCGTGGATCTTCTGACGAAGTTGTCGCAATGGCTCCCTGCACAAGCCGGTGGCACCGCATCTAAGGAAAGTGCATCTCCACATTCGAAAGCTTTCGACGAAAAGGAACTCGAGCATTTCGCGATCATGGTTGGCGAAGAGCGCGTAGCGGAGTGGCTCGAAAGGCTGGAACGGCAGCTAAAGGACGCCTTTGCAGGAAATGGTCCGATCAGGACGGACCGCATGCAGATTGCGAGGGACGCGCATGCGATCGTCTCCCAGGCCGCGCTGCTGGGATTTCCGGGACTGGCCGAACTATGCGCAACCCTCGAACAGGCATGCCTTGCGGGTGGCGAAATCGAATCTCTGATGGAAAAAGTTGGTGGCGCAGCTCGATCAGCTTGCGAGAGGATCGCCGATATTCGAAGGCAGGCCATCCCGATGAACCTTCCTTGAGCATGGCGCAGGGAGGGTTGTCGACAGGTTGGATCGTTATGCGGTGAGCCGAAGACGGGAGAAGGAGCTTCGATATTAACGGCAGCAGCTCCAGGCTTTCCGCGCCGTCCCAATAAAAGACGGCCACTCGGGATCGAACCCAAATGGCCGTATCTTGTCACCGCATTGTCCGGGAGGCGTGTGCCTGAAGTGGATCGCCCTTCGCCGGTGCTTGCTGCCTACATCACGACTCTCGATCTTTGAGTCGTCGGTGAGAGCGGGCAGAGGGAGGTATTCGGAGCCGTTAGGGTACTGCTCGAGTCGCTCGTCGCCGTCGTATCGATATTGATCCGGTCGGCCACGATCATCAGGCAATTGGAAGTCGCGCTGACATTGGTGTTGCCACTGATGTTAAGGGTGCCCTTGGGGAAATACAGAGCCCCATCGAGCGTTGCGTTGACACCTGCGGCAAAGTTGTGCTGTCCGCCGAAGTTTCGATCCTGGAAAAACAGGATGCCGGCATGCGAGCCCCAGGTGGGGGCTGTGAGCTCGATATTGGCACCCGCCTTGAAGTCGAGAACCGTGCCGCTACCCGTCAGATAGATGGTCACGCCTTCACCTTTGAGGGTCGAGCCTGCGTCGACGGTGAGCTTGCCGCCGCGCATGGTGTAGACGCCGGGAGGCAGCACGACGGTCGAGTTGCCTGTGATATGCAGACCGCCGCAATAGACGGCATTCTGAATCAGTCCCAGCAGCTCGCCGTTGATGGGCGGCTTGTTTCTGAAGAGGCAACCGTCCGACGAGGTCGGAGGAGGCGGCAACTGGGCAAATGGATCCGGAGTGACGAAGGTGCAGCCGAGGCCCGGCGTAGGCTCGACCTCGCTGTTGTTCCTGCGGACGTACTTGCCGTTCAGGCAGACTTCTTCCGCCTTGGTATGCGAGGTCGATTCCGTGGTGACGGCGTCGTCCGATGTCGACTGAACGTGGATTGCGCAATCCGGCATGTCGATCTTGGCTTTCGCGCTGACCGTCAGGCCGGCTCCTGTGGGCGCAAGGGCGTTGATGCAGGGCTGGCCGTCGAAGCGCACCGCCGTCGAGGTGACCGAAAGGTCGCCAAGTTTATCGATTCCCAGCACGCGGCCGAAGATTGTCGGCACCGCGTTGCCTTTGGCGGACGTGCGGCTGGCCGTCACGCGAATGGCGTTGGCGGTCTCGTTATAGGCGCGAGGGGTGAAGGTCTGGCTCTTCTTGTCCCAATAGCCGAACTGGATGTCCTCATATCGCACCACCGAGCCGGGAGGCGCTCCCTTGACGTTGGTCTCGGCAAAGGTGAGGGCCGCTTCGACCGCGCGGTTCTTGTCCGGCATGAGGCTCGCAGCCGCAGATGCAGAGGCTTGAGCCGTCGTCAGCAAGTGCTCCTTTGCGGTGAAGCCCTGCATCGTGTCGACCGAAACCGCGGCAGTCCCTACGAGCGCGATCAATGCAGGCCCAACCACGATGGCAGCCGAGCCCTTCTCATTTCTCCTGAAAGCGCGTCCTAAGATGCGGAAGCTCTTCATGAGCTTACCTCCCGATGCATGGTAACCCTGGTTGAAAGAGTGATCAGCCGGAACAGGCCGAAAGGCTGAAACTTGGAAAGCTCGGTTGCCGGGACCGAGACATTAACGATGACCTCGTTCTCGATCGGGGTCGATCCGGATGCAAAAGTGACCGTTGCCGTCACATTCGGCGCGCCGACGGATTGCGCCATGCCTGCGACGATGAAGGTTTCTGCTTCTTCCCTTGTGAACTCGCCGATTGCCGCGCTACGAGCCGCCTGGCGGCCGATATGCTCCATGTTGCCCCAGGTGTAGAAGAGGAGGCTTCCCTCAACTATTCCACCCATGAGAGCGACCAGAGCAGGCGCAATGAGCGCGAACTCGACGGCGGACACGCCCCGCTCTTCTCTCGCGCCGCGGAGAAGACAGTTCAAAACGGATAGCGGACCGAGGCCCATTTCGAAGATGCCCTAAGCAGAAAGCGTAATGCCGAACTTGCACTCATAATACTATCGAGTCGCAAGCGGCTGTATTCAGCTAAACGCTCTAGACCGCCGGGTAGAGGGGAGGAGCACATTACCCTTAGGGGACGTTGCGCTTGGTAAACTAGGCTTCCTCCGGCGATTACTGCATCGCTATGACTCGAATGCCGGCAGGCGTGATGATGACCGCAAACAGGACAGGCAGGAAAAAGAGAATCATCGGAACCGTCAGCTTGGGGGGCAGGGCCGCGGCTTTTTTTTCGGCCTCGCTCATGCGCATATCCCGGTTTTCCTGAGCGAGAACGCGGAGGGATTGGCCTAGGGGTGTGCCGTACTTTTCCGACTGGATCAGGCTGGTGACCACGCTCTTGACGCCGTCGAGCCCCGTGCGTGCGCCGAGATTTTCATAGGCCTTGCGGCGGTCCTGCAAATAGGCGAGCTCGGCAGTCGTCAGGCTGAGTTCCTCCGCGAGTTCAGGGCATTGCGTCCCGATTTCCTCCGCCACCTTGCGCATGGCGCTTTCGGCGCTCATTCCACATTCGACGCAGATCAGCAGCAGGTCGAGCGCATCCGGCCAGGAGCGGCGGATAGACTTCTGCCGTTTGGTAATCCTGTTCTTCACGAAAAGAAACGGCGCATAGTTTCCGAACCCGGCCGCCGCGAGGACGAGGCCGAGCTTCACGAAGAGCGGATGCTGAAGCTGGAGGATCACAAAGACGTAAAGGAAAGCGAAGGCAAGCATGCAGAGCGGAGCGATGATCCTGGCCGCAAGATAGGTGATGACCGGTCCGGCGCCACGGTAGCCGGCCATGCGGAGCATCTGGACGAGTTCGCCGTCTTCCGCCTGTCTCGCGAGGTGGAAGCGGTCGACGATCTCCTGGAACAATTTCTTCGGCTCCACCCTCAAGGAGGCTTGCTTGTTCTGTGCCGCGAGCCGGGCACGCTCCCGAATTCGGATCCGCTCGCGCTCGCTGGCAACATGCGCCATGCGCTTGTGAAGCTGGTCGCGGTCGAGATACGGCCAGAAAACCAGAATGGTCGCCGCGAAGGTGGAAACGGCCGCCGAGAGGGTTATGAGCAGGTCGGCGTTCATGAGCACTGTGTCGGGACTCATATGCGCCTCAAAAGTCGAAATTGATCATCTTGCGCATCACGAGGATCCCCATGAGCATCCAGAACGCCCCGGCGCCGAGAACGAGATTGCCGGCAGAGGTCGTGAACAGCAGGGCAATGTAGTCGGGTGACGTCAGATAGATGAGGAGAATGACGAGGATGGGAAGGCTGCCGATGATCGCGGCGGAGGACTTCGCCTCGGAGCTCGCCGCCTTGATCTTGCCCTGCATCTTCTTGCGCTCGCGCAAGACCTTCGAGAGATTGCCGAGGGCTTCCGATAGGCTGCCGCCCGTTCTGCTCTGCATCGCGATGACGATGGCGAAGAAATTTGCCTCAGACAGCGGTATCCGTTCCGGCAGGCGCTGCACGGCCTGTTCCATCGGCAGTCCCATGGTCTGATCTTCAAGGATCGCTCTGAATTCGCTCCGTACCGGCTCCTGCGACTCGAGCGAGATGATCCTCAGGCAGTCCACCAGGGGCAGGCCGGACTTCACGCCCCGAACGATGATGTCGACGGCATTGGGGAACTCGTCCGAGAAGCCCTTCAGGCGCCGCTTTCTCTTCAGGCTGACATGGAGATGCGGCAATAGGAGGCCCGCGGTCAACCCGAAGCCGAAGGATGGGATAAGCCCGATTCCCAGCGGGCCCAGCGCGATCAGAAATGACAGAGCGGCAGATGCGGCGCAGGCGACGTAATACTTGTTCCGGCTCCATTCCAGGCCAGCCTGTCTCAATCGACCTGCCAGGGTGGGCTTGGAGCCGTGCTTGGCCTTCTGCTTCTCTTCCTGCTCCCGGAGGGTGACCTCGATCGCCTTCTTGCGCCTGGTCTCCTCACCGCTTGCCAGCCGATCCAGAAGCGTGTCGTGCGCCGCGACCGCCGCGAAGCGCTTGTAGCTCTCGGACTGCTTGGCAAGTTGGGATGAAAAAAGGGCGAAGACCAGGCCGCCGGCACAGAGAAATGCCAGAAGGGCAATGGCGAAGGGAGCAAGCTCGGAGGACATCGTGGCTCAGCCTCCCTGATGCCGACCGTCAGGCATTGGACTTCTCGGCGGCATCCAAGGCTGCAGCCAGCCGCTTTTCTTCGCCGTAATACCGGGCCCTGTCCCAGAAGCGCGGACGGCCGATCCCTGTCGTGCGGTGCCGGCCGACGATGTTTCCCTTGGCGTCTTCGCCTAGCATCTCATAGACCAGCAGGTCCTGCGTCGTGACCACGTCGCCTTCGAGGCCGAGCACCTCGGTGATATGCGTAATGCGGCGGGAGCCGTCTCGCAGGCGCGTGGCCTGGACGATCACGTCGACCGACGAGACGATCATCTCGCGGATCGTCTTCGAGGGCAGGGTGTAACCGCCCATCGTGATCATGGATTCGAGACGGGACAGGGCTTCACGGGGCGAATTGGCGTGGAGCGTTCCCATGGAGCCATCATGGCCCGTGTTCATCGCCTGCAGGAGGTCGAAGGCCTCGGGGCCGCGAACCTCGCCCACGATGATCCGCTCTGGGCGCATGCGCAGGCAGTTCTTGACGAGATCGCGCATGGTGACCTGCCCCTCGCCCTCGATATTGGGCGGTCGCGTCTCGAGGCGCACCACATGAGGCTGCTGCAGCTGCAGCTCGGCGGCGTCCTCGCAGGTCACGACCCGCTCGCCGAGCTCGATATAGCGGGTCAGGCAGTTCAAGAGGGTCGTCTTTCCCGATCCGGTGCCGCCGGAGATCAGGACGTTGCAGCGGACGCGCCCGATGATTTGAAGGATCTCGGAGCCTTCCGGCGTGATGGAGCCGAACTTCACGAGCTGGTCGAGCGTGAGCTTGTCCTTCTTGAACTTACGTATCGTCAGGCTGGGGCCATCGATGGCAAGCGGGGGCGCGATCACGTTGACGCGCGACCCATCCGCCAGGCGCGCATCGCATATCGGGCTCGACTCATCGACCCGCCGCCCGACCTGACTGACAATCCGCTGACAGATGTGAAGCAGCTGCGAATTATCGCGGAAATGAATGTCCGTCTTCTGCACCTTTCCGGCGACCTCGATGTAAACCGTGTCGGCTCCATTGACCATGATGTCGGCGATGTCATCCCGCGCGAGGAGCGGCTCCAACGGCCCGTAGCCGAGAACGTCGTTGCAGATGTCCTGCAGAAGCTCGTTCTGCTCGGAGATGGACATCAGGATCTTCTTGGCCGTGATGATGTCGTTGACGATCTCGCCGATGGCATCCCGCGCATGGTCCGTATCCATCCGGGACAGCTGTGCGACATCGATGGTTTCGATCAGGGCGGCAAAGACCTGATTCTTGACCTCGTAGTACTTGTCCGACTTGCGGGACGAGGAGGAGGCCGCGGTTTTGCTTTCCTCCGTGCGGGGCTTGGGCTCGGCGGCTGGAACATCCGAGCGAAGGCTCGGATCGGATTCGCTTGCCGAAGGAGGAGGGGGCGAGCGGTGGCGCTCGATCTGACTGGCCGGAAGAGGTGCTGGAGACCGGTTCGCCGGTTCTTCGCTCAGACTTCTCTTGCCGAACATGTAAGTAGATGTCCTCAAACCTGGATGGCGTTCAAGACTGTGCGGCCCGGTCGGTAGACCTGAAGCTCGCTTTGACAGGCCATCATTAAACGTCTTCGGTCGAACAGGGTCCACTCGGCTTTCCGGTCTAGATCCCCGCGTTGGAGATCGGCCAAATGGCCTAATTGCCGACGCCCGTGGATGAATGCTCTGAAAGAGAGGATATTGAAACGGATACATTTATGTTGAAGCGCACTCTTACGCTGGCCGCCATGACGGCCATTGCCGGTGCGGCATCATTCGCCGCGACGTCGGCCGCGGAGGAGGCCAAAGTTCGGACGACGCCGACCATAAGCCCGGACCTGCAGGCTGGCCGGACGTCCACCTCCATCGGGGTGACACTGGACTTCGCCAGAATCCTGTTTTTCGATCATCCGGCCCGCACGGTCGTCATCGGCAATCCCAGCATCGTCGATGGGACGTTCAGCGACGAGTACACGATCGTGCTGACCGGCAAGGCCCTCGGTACGACCAACATGATCGTTTTCGGAGATGGCGGGCGGGAGATCGCTAATCTCTCCGTCAACGTGCTTGCGAACGGCAATCAGGTAACGACCGTCTATCACGGAATTCAGCAGCAGGTTTTCTCCTGCTCGGAGACGTGCCGGCCAGTCGCTGCAGTCGCTGCCAAATAGGTTCTCCGGCATTGTCTGCCCGTACGGAATGTGCTGGATTCATAATCCAGCAGCCTCGATCGCGCAGCCTTCTAAGTGGCTTTCTTCGCAGACACTCCGCCCGACTTACGCCTCAGGCCGGTAAGCAACGACCCGAGGCCAAACAGCTTCCTCGGACTGCTCTTCTGCTCCTGCCGGCCCGTCAGGGCTTCCGCGATGAGGCCAATCGCCTTGGAGGCTTGCCCTTTCGTTGAAACATCCGCGATCATCTGTCCCTTGTTCGCGGCGGTTCCGAACTGGCTTGCCTCGAATGGAATGACGGCGAGCGGCTGGAGCTGCAATGCCTTGGCAAAATCGTCGGGCTTGATCTCCGGCCGCTTGGGCACGCCGACCTGGTTCAGGACCAGTTTCGGGGGCGGATCGTGCGGACGGGCTTGTCTGAGTATATCGACCAAATTTCTGGCGTTTCGCAGGCTGGCAAGGTCGGGCGTCGCCGTGATCACGATTTCATCCGCGGAAACCAACGTATTCCTAGACCATTTCGTCCAGAGATGCGGCATGTCGAGAATGACGAAGGGGACGCTCGACTGAGCGACTTCAAGGAGTCTCTCGACCGTGCGCTCTTCGAGATCGTAGTGGGAATTCAGCTCCGCGGGGGCTGAGAGCAGACTCAGATTGTCGCGGCATTTCATCAGGAGACGGTCGAACAGCACTGAATCGAGCCGTCCGATGTCCTTGATCGCTTCCGCGACACCCTGGCCTTGATCGAGGTTGAAGTCGAGACTTGCCGTACCGAAAGGCAGATCCATGTCGGCCAGCACGACACCTGAGCTGAAGCGGCGGGCAATCGTCCAGGCAACGTTGTGGGCAATCGTGGACGAGCCGGAACCGCCCTTCGCGCCGATAAAGGCGTAGACCTGCCCAAGCTTCTCGGCATTGCCATCGCCATAGATGCGCGAGATTCCCTCGATGACAGCGACAGGATCGACGGGAGCCAGCATGTAGTCGCTGACACCTCGCTCAAGGAGCCCGCGATAGAAGACGATGTCGTTGATATGGCCGATGGCAAGAACCTTCGTGCCGGCGTCGCAGACTTCGGCCAGCCGATCGAGTTCAACGAGGAATGCGCCGGCGGATGAACGGCTTTCAACGACGACGAGATTGGGAGTCGGTGCCTGTTCATAGTGGTCTATCGCTGCCGCGATGCCACCCTGTCGAAGATTGACACGAGCCCCGGACATCACCCGATCCGCCGCCATCCCGTCGAGAGAGGCGGCGACCTGCGGACTGTCCCAAAACATGTCGATTGCGATCTTTGGGATCCTGATGCCTTCTCTCGGGCGCGCCGATGGCTCGATTGCCGGAACCTGATAATGTGATCCAGTCTCGGCGGCATTGGTCAATCCAACCCGACGGATATCGTTTGCCTGTGCGGAGTTCCGATCCGTCATGCCCGGTAATCCTCTGCTTCAGGTCGTGAAAGCGGCACCCGCAAAATCCTTGGCGTTAGAATTTCAAGATTTCACTTTGACCGGCGCGCAGGACGCGGACTGACGAACTTTCCGGAGACTTGGTCGGAACCTCCTCGCTCTCGGCCAGGGGGCGAAGCGAGAGGGAGAGCGTCCCCGACGCCTGCGCCGCAGCGATAGTTTCAACCTGCGCCGGGCTGAGTTCAAGGGTTGCCGTCTTGCCGATCGCGGTCCCTTTGCCCTTGGCCTCGGTGATCGTCTGATCGACCGCCAGCACGCGGATGTTGCTCAGGAGGGTGCTGCTTGTCGTCTGCTTCTGTCCCTCGCCCACCTGGGTCCCGGTATGGATGACGTCCACCCGGTCGTTGGGGAGAATGAAGCCACCGGCGGTGCTTTCGGCTGAAATCCGGATGGCGACGGCACGCTTGCCCGCCGTCAGCAGCGAGGCCAGGAGACTGGAATTGCGCGACAGCTTTTCTTCCCGGATCGGCTCCCCGGGAATGAAGGCGCTTCGCACCATCAAGCCATTCAAGGATTGCAGCGCGTTCGGCTGGGCCGTCCGGGTGATGAAGCTCGGTCCGACCGCATCCGCCGGCCAGGATTGCCAGCGGAGGGCCTTGTCGTTCAACGTCTGGCCCAGAGCGAGCTCGCTTGCGGCGACTAGGACTTCCGCCATGCGCACCTGCGGCGCCGGAGCCTCCACCTTTGCGACGGCATTGTTCGACCTGAACGAAAGAGCCAGCCAGCCGGCCAGAACTCCAGCACCGAGTGCAATTGTGAGGATGATGAATCGCATCATGTCAGGATCCCCAGCGCGAGTTCAGGTTTTGGTCACGGCTATGAAATGATCGTCATCCAAGGGGTTTTCGCGAAGGTGAGCAATGCCGCTATTGCAATGGCAACGCCATAGGGAACGCCGACCTCGGCCTTATGCAGCTTGACGATCCAGTCCATGCGATAAAGAGCAAGAGGGAGCGGACGCATCCTGAACTGAATGAGAACCAATGTGACGAGTCCGCCGAAGAGGGCGGTGTAAAGCACAAAGGCGGGTGCATGATCGGCGCCGAGCCACAATGACACGACGGCGACCAGCTTGGCGTCGCCTCCGCCAATCCAACCGAAAGCGAAGAAAACGAACATGCAGACAAGAACACCGAATGCGATCAAGGCGCTAAACCCGATTTCCGCGATGTTGAAACCCGCCAAAGGCGCCAACGCGGCATAGACGGCCAAAAGGAAAAGAACGATCTCATTGCGGATCTTCATGGTCGTCAGATCCATGAAAGCCGCCCATAGCGTTGCGATTGCGAAGCAAAGGCTCGCGGAGAAGGCTGCGGTAGCAGAAATGGTCACGTCGGCTTCTCGATGTGTGCAGACAGATGCTTGGAAAAGTGACGCCGGAGACGGAGGATCTCGTCTCTCCTCCGTCGCCAGGGATTGTTTTTACCGAGTGCTAAGTGCTCGGAGCATTATCGACGATGGAGCCGACCCGTTCGAACAGCCCTGTGAGCATATCGTCGACTGGGCCGCCGCTCGCGAAGATGGCGACAATCACCACTGCGAGGCCGCAGGCGATGAGAGCGTACTCGATGGCGGTCGCGCCGGATTCGTCTTTGATGAAGCGTGTAGCGAGAGATTTCATGGTTTAACTCCCCGACTTAGTACTGGTCCGTTGCATTTTTCTGCAACACCCCCACAGACCCTAAGCCTGTGCGACACCATTCAGAGGCGCTTTTTGTCTGCGGGTCCATTCAGCCTGATGGCTTAGGCTTTCACGACGTCGGAGAATCGACCGAACGGCCTAGCGGCAATTCTGCTCCCATAACACCAACCTCCAAAGTATCTATCCGGCAAGCCGGACGGCTGTCGGTGCCGATCGGCATGCATGCTCGTCGAGGACATGACGGATGACGAGACCTGCGACCAGAATCTGCGCGAGGAGCCCTGTGGGGATCATGACCATAGGGAATATGAAGACCAGAACGCAGGCAGTCACCAGGACAGCCGCATCGGATGCACTGACGCCGCGATGTCCTGCAAAGCGGATCAGGAACGCCATTGGGATGGAAAGTACGGGCAGATCATAGATCAGGATGTATGGAGTCGCGAGCAGAACAGCAATTCCCATGGCCGCCGCCTTGAGGTCGGGCGAGATCTCGCTGCGCCAAGCCCATAGGGCACCGGCAGCGCTCGCCGTCGTCACAAGTGCCTGTATCGTCCATGCGACCATCGTGCTCCCGGTCGACCAGAGCGCTACCCCGTAAAACGATTGCAGTTTGTTGGTTCCCATGATCCCGTCTGCGAGAATGGCCTTCTGGGTGACAGCGATGGAACGCCAGAAGGCAATCCATGTATCGAAGCCGAAAGCAGATGCCGTTACGATAAAGAGGACAAGTGTCGTTAAGGCCGCCGCTCCGAAAACCATCCACCGGCCTGTTGCCACCAGGACAAGGGGGAAGAGGATGCCGAATTGCGGCTTATAGGTGAGAAGGCCGAGCAGAATCCCGGCCGCAATCGGACGCTTGTCGATCAAAAGGAGAGTGCCGCCGAACAGGGCGGCGGTGAGAAAGCCGTTCTGACCGGTAACGGCCGTCCAGAGGCTTCCAGGGAACCCCACGGCTCCCATAACGATCCGGGGCAGATGGATGTGGGGAAGGATGAGACGAATGGTTGCGGCATAGGCCGCAAAGGTAGCGCCCAGCCATGCCACATAGGCTGTGGCATAGGGTAGGAACGCCAGTGGAGCGACCGCAAGGAGGAAAACCGGCGGATTGTGCCAAAGATAACGCCTGGTATCTCGGTCGCCCATCAGCTCGATCTCCGCCGCTCGATGCCGTACCCAATCGTAGATTTCGGCCGCCGGGCCTGTCTGCAGCATCCGGCCGGTCGTCCAGAAGCTGACGAAATCCACAGGGACAATGCGCTGGTGGCGATCGAATATCCAGCTGCCGCCCAAGGCGGCTATGGTCAGAAAGACAACGTTGAGGGTCGCGAAGGCGACGACGGCCGTGCAAAACCATGAGGGCGAGCTCGATGAAGCGCGGCCTGGTTTCGTTTGAACGGGTTCGATCCGGTCGTTCCCAATCATGCTTGTGTCGCGGCTCTCCCCGTTCACGATGTCGGTTGGGCGGGGCTGCATGAAAGCGGCCGGTTCAGGTCTTCCTGGAGCGGGATATGCCATCCCGCAGAAGGTCCAGGTTGTTGTTCACCGTGATGCTCGCCGGGTCGAGCTCATAGGCTCTGAGAAAGTTGGTGCGCGCTTTGGCGACGTCGCCGCGCAGCAGATAGGAATAGCCGATGTTATTGTAATATTCGGCGCGATCGCCGATCAGAATACCCGCTTCCCGGTAGGCCCGGTCGGCGAGGTCGAAGCGGCGCACCCGATCGTAGGAGGCAGCCAGGCCGAGCCATGCCTCAGGGTTTTTCGGCATGATCTCGACCGCCCGTTCGTAGTAACGGGCCGCGTGACCGAAATTCCCTTCTGCAAATTGCGTTTTGGCTACGTGGAGCACCTCTCCATCAGGATAGGCATCGACGGTGGCGGGCAGTTCGAGTGCGGCGGGCCCGTCACTAAAGCTGGAGAGCGCCCCGGCGCTGTTGCAGGCCGACAGGGGAAGGGCGATACACATTACCAGCCCGGCCGCCAAACTGCGTGTGGATGGCCACATCAGCATAACCCCATGCACTTCCTGCCCGGTTCACTCCGGGGCTGCTCAAGCCAGATGAATCCGCTGTCGTTCCCTAAGGGCATTTCATGCGGAAGGATCATTGATGTAGCAATGTATCATCTTTGGCCGCAAGTGCTTCCGGGCCGAGGTGCTGTCAAATGTCTCACCTTCCGATTCAAAGGGTAAACGCAGGGCGAGCAGTCTAGGCCATATGGCCGAGGCGACATGGGCTGGCCTCGACCATACCGTCTGAGTTTCAGGCCGTCGGGCAAGTCTAGGCCGTTAGGCCGAATGGACTCAGTCTCTGGCGGCAACCTAGAAAAAGCTGAAGAAAAGGCGGGTTCTCGACATGTGGGCAGGGGTTTGTGAGGCACTGGGGCGGACCATGTGGAAGGCGCTCCTCGGCGCGCTTGCTTTGATCCTCCTCATCGCGACCGCGTCGCCCTCGCAAGCGCAGGAACGTCTGCTCCGCTTCAGCAAGGGGCGGGCCGTCGGTGAGATCGATGTCGCCCGCGGGCAATTCCTGACCGCCAGGACGTTAACGAATGTCGGCCGCGTCGTTGTCGGCAATCCCGATGTGGCGACGGCGGTTCCTCTCACGAGCCAATCCTTTTATGTTCTGGGGAGGGCGGAAGGCCGGACCAATGTTGCCGTTTACGACACGGCCGACGAGCTGATGGGAACGGTCAACGTCGAGGTTGGTGCGGACACGCCCGATCTCGCCGATTCGATCCGGGAGGTGATCCCTCAGGCCAATATCAGGGTCGAAACCATCAACGGAAGGCTGCGCCTGAGCGGTACGGTTCCCGATGGGATTGCCTTGCGCAAGGCGCTCGAAATTGCGGAGCAGTACGGCTCGGACGGAGTCATCAATGCGCTTCGCGTGACCGGCGGACAGCAGGTCATGCTGGAGGTGCGTTTCATCGAAGCCAACCGCAGCGCAGGGCGCGAGCTCGGCATCAGCTGGCGTGGACTGGGCAACAGAAGGGATGTCAGAACTGGGGGCTACCTGCCTCGGGGCGAAGAGGAAATAGAGGACGGCGTCGTTCGCTTCAATCCACTGCTGCCGAGCGGAGCCTCCCCATTCGGCACGCTGATTGCGAATTTTCTCGGCAGGGGCATCAGCGCCGACATCCTGGTGCAGGCGCTTGAGGAGAAGGGACTGGCGCGCCGCCTGGCCGAGCCCAATCTCATTGCCCTTTCCGGGGAGAAGGCCAGCTTCCTCGCAGGCGGCGAAGTGCCGATTCCGGTTGCGTCCAATGACAGCGTCAGCGTCGACTACAAGGAATACGGCGTCCGCCTCAGCTTCACGCCGGTGGTGCTGGAAAACGGTCTCATCAACCTGAAGCTCGAACCGGAGGTTAGCCAAGTCGACAATTCCGTGCGGGTGAATGCCGGTCTGGTTTCGGTGCCGGCCTTCATCACGCGGCGGGCAAGCACCTCCATCGAGGTCCGAGACGGCCAGAGCTTCGCGATGGCGGGCCTTCTTCAATCTATGCATTCCAAGAACCAGGAGCAGCTTCCCTGGATCGGCCAGCTGCCCGTTATCGGCGCGCTCTTCCGCTCCTCGGGATTCCAGGAGCAGGAAACGGATCTGGTCATCATCGTAACGCCGCGATTGGTGCGACCGGCCAAACCCGGACAGCCGCTGCGCACTCCTCTCGATGGATCCAAGCCCAGCAATGATCTGGAATTCTTCCTGATGGGATCGCTCGAAGTGGACAGCAACATGCAGAAGCGCTTCGCAGACGGCGAGGGCGTGATCGGTCCCTATGGGCATATCGTCGAACTGCAGTCGGAAAAGCGCAATGTCGGCAAGAAGATCGTCAAGAAATAATAGCCGGTTCAGAACGCTTCTGTATGTGATGCCGGCGCTCTGCGTCGGCGGCTGCATCGACTATACGAAGCATCGCGATTCCGTGACCATGGAAGCAGGCGATGCCATTGCCTGGAACAAGGTCATTCATACCGCCGATCCCTGGCCACCCTATGCGGCAGATACGAATCTCGCCGCCGATGGCCAGCGCACGGCGGCCGTCATCCAGCGCTATGTCCGTGGTGGCTCGGCTGCAGCCGCACCTGCGCCGGAGCCGGCGTCGGCTCCGCCCTCCGGAGCTGCCGCACCGCCTGCGCAGTAGCTCCTGCTCATTCCCGCGCGGCCCAGACCATGCCGCGGCGGAGGATGGTGCGCATTTCGGGCACGCCGAATTCCTTCGCCACGTGTCCGAGCGAGCTGTAGAACACGCGGCCCTGACCGTGGCGGCGCTTCCAGACCACGGGCATCACGACGCCTTCGATCCAGGGTGCGTGCTCCCCGGAGAAGGTGGTCGTCGCCAGGACCTCGTTCGACGGGTCCACATGCATGTAGTACTGCTCGGAATGATAGTCGAAATCCTGGATGCCCTGCATCACCGGGTCGTCGGGGCGGGTGATGTTCACGCGGTAGTCGATGATGTTGCCGGGATGGGCCACCCATTGGCCGCCGCACATGAACTGGTATTCCACCGCCTCGCGGAACGCATCGCCCATGCCGCCGTGGAAGCCGGCAAGGCCCGTGCCTTCGCGCACGGCCCTCGACAGGCCGGCAACCTCGTCCTTTTCGATCTTCGACATGGTATAGATCGGCACGACGAGGCTCATCGTGGCGAGCGTGGGACTGACGAAAGCCCGGGTGGAGGTTTCCAGGTGTACCTGAAAACCTTCGTCCCGCAGCATCTCGGCAACGATGCCCGCGCATTGCTCCGGCTCATGGCCGTGCCAGCCGCCCCACACGATGAGTGCTTCCCGCATTTTTCTTTCTTTCCGTCGCAATGAGTGGAGCGGGCCTCAGGCGGCGGACGCCGTCTGAGGTTGTCCTTTCCAGAGAGCCGCCGCATCGGCATCGTCGAGAACGGCTGGGCGCTCGAGACTCGTGGTGATCGCCCGCGGCTGCCCGGTCGCCGCGCCCTCGAGGATGCTGTGCATGACCTCCAGAACGTGCAGGCCGAGGCGGCCGCTCGAACGATGCGGCGTGCCACTGATCACGGCACTGGCGAGATCGGCGAGGCCGAGGGCGCGGTAATTGGCCTTGTTCGGCATCTCCGGCGCCCAGTTGGGCGAGCGCCAGTTCGGCGCGCCGAGCGGCATCTCGCTCGAATCGACCGGACGCCAGTCGCCGCCGCGCTCGGTGATTTCCACCTGCCCGCCGAAGAAGTTCGGATCCGGCACGCGCAGCGAGCCCTCCGAGCCATAGATCTCGATGGCGGGATGGCTGTGCTTCCACACGTCCCAGCTCATGCAGAAGGTCACCTGCGCGCCGGAGGTGAATTCGAGCAGAGCTGTTACATGGGTGGCGGTCTCGACCGGGATCCGGTCCCCCTTGCGCGGCGATTCGGACGTGACGATGCGCTCGGGGAAACCGATGCTCGACATGGCGAAGACGCGCTTCACGGGGCCGATCAGGTTGACGAGGGCGCTCAGATAATAGGGCGCCATATCGAGGATTGGGCCGCCGCCGGGCTTGAAGAAGAATTCCGGATCCGGGTGCCAGTGCTCCATGCCGTGCGACATCAGGAAGGCCGTGCCCGAGAGGATATGCCCGATCTTGCCGTCATCCACGAGCTTGCGGGCGAGGCGCCCGCCGCCGCCGAGGAAGGTGTCCGGCGCGCAGCCGAGATGAAGGCCGCGGGCCTCCGCCTCATCGACCAGCTTGCGGCCCTGCTCGAAATCGACCGCGAGCGGCTTTTCCGAGAACACATGCTTACCGGCGCTGAGCGCCGCGAGCGAGACGCCGAAATGGGCGGCCGGCACGGTGAGGTTGACCACGAGGTCGATGTCGTTACGCGCCAGAAGCTGATCGACCGAGAGCGCTTCGACGCCGTGTTTGCTGGCCTGGGCCTGCGCCACTTCCGGCCGCATGTCGGCGCAGGCGCGAAGGGTCAGGCCGTTATAGGCGGGAATGTTCTGGAGATAGATGCCCGAAATATTGCCGCATCCGATGATGCCGACGTTGAGGGTCTTCATGATCGTCAGTCCTCGATGTTGCGCAGGAACGCAAAGCTGTTGCGGGCCGTCTGTGCCGGGTTCGCCGGCTTGTCGTGTTCGACCACCATCCATTCGGCGCCTGCGTCGCGGCACACGCGCCAGAGATCGCGCCAGTTCAGGGTGCCGGAACCCACATCGGCCCAGCCGTCCTGGTCTTCGTTCTGACCCGCGGGCGCGATATCCTTGACGTGGGCGGCCGTCACCCTGCTGCGATAGCGGTCGATCCACTCCTTGGGATCGGCATTGCCGCGCACGAGCCAGGCGACGTCGACCTGCCAGGTGAGGGGGCTCGATCCGGCAGCCTCGAAGATCAGCTCGAGCGCGGTCTTCGCGCCATCCTTCGGCTTCAGCTCCCAATGGTGGTTGTGATAGCCGAGGCGGATTCCTTTCGATTGAAAGCGCTCTGCGATCTGGCCCAGCTCGCGGCCGAGCGAACGCCAGCCGTCCGCCGCCATGTCGCGCTCTTCCGGCGGAACGGCCGGCATGTAGAGATGCGTGAGCCCGAGCGTGCGGCAGGCGTCGACGATGGCATCGGGCTTCTCGCGCAAAGCGGCCATGCTGACATGGCTGGAGGACGCCTTGAGGCCGCGCGCATCGAGCTTGGAGCGAACCTCCGCCGCCTTGTCGAGATGCGAGCCGACCGTTTCCACGTTGCGGTAGCCGGCATCAGCGACCGTGTCGAGGATGAGATCGAGATCCTCCATGGATCGCAAGGTATAAAGTTGGATTGAGAGAATGTCGGTGACGCTCATGGAATCCTCAGGGTTCGTGAAGGCAGGCGCGACGGGCAAACCTCGTGGCCTCATCGCAAGGTTCGTGATGTCAAAGGCGATCGCCGGTATCGGCCGCAAAGAGCGAGATCTCGCTCGGCGCAACGTGAAGCGTCACGTTCTCACCGCGGGACGCCCTGCGGCTGCCCGTGGTGCGCACTTGGACCGAGCCGACGCCGTCGCTGCACCAGATCACCGTGTCGGCGCCCATGGGCTCGACGATGTCGACTTTGAAGCCCGGCCAGCTACCGGAGCCGGAGATCTCCAGATGCTCAGGACGAATGCCGAGCACGACCTCCTGTCCCGGGACCGGGGCCGTGGCAAAGGGATACTCGGCCAGCGAGAGGCGGCGGTCACCGGCCAGGACGCTCAGGCCCTCGCCGGTATTCTCGATCCTGCCCTTGATGAAGTTCATCTGCGGCGAGCCGACGAAGCCCGCGACGAACAGATTGGCAGGGCGGTGATAGATTTCGTCGGGCGTGCCGATCTGCTGGATCTTCTGCTCCTTCATGACCACGATGCGGTCGGCGAGCGTCATGGCCTCTATCTGGTCGTGCGTAACATAGACCATGGTGGTCTTGCCGAGTCTCGCATGCAGCCGCTTGATCTCGACGCGAAGCTCGTTGCGCAATTTCGCATCGAGATTGGACAGCGGCTCGTCGAACAGGAACACGGCGGCGTCGCGCACCAGCGCGCGGCCGATGGCGACGCGCTGGCGCTGACCGCCGGACAGCTGGTCCGGGCGCCGGTCGAGGAGGGGTACGATCTGCAGAAGCTCGGCGGCATTGGCGACGCGCTTTTCGATCTCGGGCTTCGGCGTCTTCGCCATCTTGAGCCCGAAGGACATGTTCTCGCGCACGCTCATGCGCGGGTACAAAGCATAGGACTGGAACACCATGGCGATGCCGCGATCTTTCGGCTCGTCCCAGGTAACGTTCTTGCCGTTGATCCAGATCTGTCCCTCGGCCACATCGAGCAGGCCGGCGATCGCATTGAGCAGCGTGGACTTGCCGCAGCCGGACGGCCCGAGCAGGACAATGAACTCACCTTCGTCGATATCGAGAGAGAGACCATCGAAGACCTGAACGGCCTCGAAGGCGACGCTCACATCACGAACGGAAACGGTCGACATGCCTTATCCCTTCACAGCGCCGGCGGCGATGCCGCGGACGAACCAGCGTCCGGAGACGAAATAGACGACGAGCGGAACGAGCGCCGCGAGCATGGTGGCGGCCATGTCGACGTTGTAGGCGCGCTCGCCCTGGGTCGAGTTGACGATGTTGTTCAGCTGCACGGTCATGGGCAGGTTCTGGCGGCCGGCGAAGGTCAGGCCGAAGATGAAGTCGTTCCAGATGCCGGTCACCTGCAGGATCGCCGCGACCACGATGATGGGCGTCGACATGGGCAGGATGACGCGGAAGAAGATCGACCAGAACCCGCCGCCATCGATGCGCGCCGCCTTGAACAGTTCGAGCGGCAGGCCCGCATAATAATTGCGGAACAGGAGCGTCATGGTGGGAAGGCCGAAGATCACATGCACGAGCACGATGCAGAGCAGTGAATTGTAGACCCCGGTCAGCGAGAAGATGCGCACCAGGGGATAGAGGAAGACCTGGTAGGGGATGAAGGCGCCGAGCAGCAGGATGCCGAACATCACGTTGGCGCCCTTCACGCGCCAGAACGACAGGGCGTAGCCGTTGACGGCGCCGGCGATGATCGAAAGGATCACCGAGGGGATGAGGATGCGCACCGAGTTCCAGAAGCCGACGCTGATGCCGTTGCATTCGAGTCCGGTGCAGGCAGACGACCAGGCTTTGATCCAGGCATCGAAGGTCATGGCGGCCGGCAGGGCGAGGATGTTGCCGAGCCGGATCTCCTCCATGGGCTTGAGCGACGTCATCACCATGATCCAGAGCGGCAGCAGGAAGAACAGGGCCGACGTCGCCAGGAAAGCATAGACGCCGATGCGCCCCACGGTGAGGCGGTGAGGGCGGCGGCCCTGCGGCTCGGCGGCGTTCATGCGCGGCTCCCTTGCGGACGGACGTAGCGGACATAGACCCAGGGGGCGAGCACGATCACGACCGTGATCAGCATCATCGTCGCGGCGGCGGTTCCCAGTCCGATGTTGTTGCGCTCGAACAGGTGGTCCATGACGAATTTCGCCGGCACTTCGGTGGCGATGCCCGGACCGCCGAGAGTCATCGCGACCACCAGGTCGTAGAGCTTCACCACGCCGGTCGCGAGCAGCACCACTGCGGTGACGACCATCGGCCGGAGCAGCGGGAGAACGACGGATGTATAGACGCGCCAGGTGGGAATGCCGTCGATCTTGGCGGCCTTCCAGAGATCCTTGTCCACGCCGCGCAGGCCGGCGAGCATGATCGCCATGGTCAGGCCGGATCCGTGCCAGAGGCCGGCGATGACGATGGTGTAGATCGCCATTCTCTGGTTCACGATCCAGTCGAAGGTGAAGGTCTCGAATCCCATATCGCGGACGAGCTTCTGCAGGCCCAGAGCAGGGTTCAGGAACCATTGCCACGCAACGCCGGTGACGACGAAGGACATGGAGAAAGGATAGAGAAAGATCGTGCGGAAAAGGCCTTCGCCGCGCACGTTCTGGTCGATGAAGACCGCGAGCAGGAAGCCGATGATGAGGCAGCCCGAGATGAACAGGGCACCGAAAATGAAAATGTTCTCGGCCGATGTGACGAAACGGTCATTGGCGAAGAGCCGGGTGTATTGCGTCACGCCGAACCAGTCGAGCTTGGGCAGAAGGGTCGAGCTCGTGAACGAAAGCCGCACGGTCCAGAGCATGCAGCCGATATAGACGACGAGAACGATGAGCGCGGTCGGGAGAAGGGCAATGGCCGCGGGCAGGCGGGTTCGCAGGCTGCGCCGGATCTTCGTGCCACTCGGGCTGACGCTTGGAGCGCGAATCGAGATGGTATCCACCGGACAGGCTCCGTTGAGAGTGCATTAAGATCCAGCGATGGGGTGCCTCGCCCCGGTATGATACGGGGCGAGGCAGGCAGTCCTCAGGTCGCGTCCCGCATGGCGTTGCTCACCTTCTCGATGAAGGTATCGACCGTCATGCTCGGGGTGTTCCAGTACTGCGTGACGGCATCCTGGATAGCGCCCGAATAGTTCGGCGGGCTCAGCAGCTCCATAGCCTCGACCTGGTTGGCCGGATCCTTCAGCACCGCGCTCGACCTCTGGGCGCAAACGTCCATCGAGGACACGTCCACATCCAGTCGGACCGGGATCGAGCCTTTCTTGATGTTGAAGGCAAGCTGGGTGGCCGGGTCGAGAAGAACCTGGATCAGCTTGTCCTGGGTCTCGAGCGCCGCCTTGTCCTTGGTCGCCGGGAAGACGAAGACGTCGCCGCCGATCACTTCCTTGGGGGTGTCGCCCACAAGGGTGCAGCCGTATTCCTTGCCTGGCGTCTGGCCGGCCGCGGTGAACTCGCCCTTGGCCCAGTCGCCGTTGAAGTGCATCGCCGCCTTGTTGGTGATCACGAGCGCCGTCGCGTCGTTCCAGTTGCGGCCGGGGCTCGCCGGATCGACGAGGCCGCGCATCTTGCCGAAGAGCTCGACGGTCTGCCTGAACTTCGGATCCTTCAGCACGTCCGGCTTACGGACGCCGTAGAACTGACGGAACATCTCGGCGCCGCCATTGCCGACGAGCACGGCGCGGAACAGGTTGTGCTCCCAGGTCGGCTGTCCGCCGAGCGCGATCGGGATCACGCCCTTGGCCTTGAGCTTTTCTCCGGTCTCGATCAGCTCAGGGAAAGTCTTCGGAGGCTGAAGACCTGCATCGGCAAAGATCTTCGTGTTGTAGAACATCCAGTTCTGGCCGTGGATATTGACGGGAACCGCATAGAACTTGCCGTTGCGGACGGCAGCCTCGACGATCGGCTTGGGCATGATCTCGCGCCACTTGCCGGCTTTTGCCTGGGCGTCGACGTCGCGCACCAGATCATTGCTGACCAGCTCGTCGAACTGCTTGCCGGTGTTGAACTGCATCATGGTCGGGGGATTGCCGCCCACCATCCGGTTGATGCCGGCGGTGCGCGCATTGACGCCGCCCGCGATGGCGTTGTCGACCCAGGTGCCGCCGGCCTTGGTGAACTGGTCGGCGAAGACCTTCACCGAGGCCGATTCGCCGGCGGAGGTCCACCAATGGAGAACCTCGGCCTTTTGTTGCGCAAAGGCTCCGGTGCTGCAGACGAGGGCAACAGAAAGAGTATACGCGGAAACGCGTGTTTTCATGCTCATAGCTTCCTCCCAGAAGCGCTTTATCGATTTTGTAATCGATTACATCTTGAGTTATAGGTTGTATGTGCTTTTTAGATTAGTCAAGAAGGAAGTTGAGGTAAGTTGTCGCCCCCTGAAAGAGGGTAACGTATCTTGCCGAGGTCCTAGGGGTAACCTGCATGAGTCGGAATAGCTGGAGGGCGGTCAAGGACATACGCATTGCCGACGTTGCACGACTTGCAGGCGTATCCACGGCAACTGTCAGCCGTGTCCTCTCGGATCCCGACAAGGTTCGGAAAAAAACGCACGATGCCGTGATGGAGGCTGTGCGCCGCAGCGGCTACACTCCCAACAGCACGGCGCAGAAGCTGCGCACCCGCCGTACCATGAATGTGCTGGTGGTGGCGCCGAGGCTGACGAACCCGGTCTTTGCCGAGATCCTCCGCGGCGTCGACGACGAGCTGACGAAGTCGGGATACGGCATCATCATCGGCAATCTCGACAACCGGCGCGAGCGCGAGGCCCGCTACGTCGACCTCGCCCTGTCCCGGCAGGTGGACGGCGTTCTCCTGCTGACCGGCTACATCCCCGAGCACGGCGCCCGCAGCATGCGCGAATCAGGCCTCCCGATCGTCGGCATGTGCGCCGCCATTCAGGACCCGGCCATCCCGAATGTGGTCGTCCAGGACCGGGAGGCCACCCGCAGGGCCGTGGAATATCTGGCCGCCCTCGGCCACCGCAGGTTCGGCTATATCTCGGGCACGCTGAGCTCGATCATCGAGAGCGAGCGGTTCGGCGGCTTCAAGGAGGGGATTGCGGCCATCGGCCTCAGCCGGAACGATTTCGTGCGCTGGGAAGGGCCTTTCGTCTTCTCGACCGGCGTTTCCGCCGCCGAAGCCTTTTTGCGGATGGAGGACCGCCCGACCGGCATCTTCGCCGCCTGCGACGAAAGCGCGATCGGCTTCATCAAGCGCGTGCGGGCCGAGCGCATCCGCGTGCCGCAGGACGTGTCGGTGATCGGCTTCGACGGGGTCGAGTTTTCGGATTATTCCGAACCGACGCTGACCACGTTTCGCCAGCCCCTGCATGAACTCGGACGGGTCGGGGCCGATGTGCTCCTGAAGCTCATCCGAGGCGAGATGAAATCCGAGGATTGGAACATCCGCCTGCCCCTAACGCTCCTAGAGCGCGAGACGACCGGGCCGGTTCTGCACAAGGATTACAAATCGCTGCGCCGCTCGGTATTCTGAAACCGAAATGCTCCGCAATGAGCGGGGAGGAGGAGAACGCCATGCAACCCGTCCGCTGGGGCATCCTGAGCACGGCCCGGATCGGTCGAACGAAAGTCGTTCCGGGCATGATGAAAAGCCCGCTCTGCAACGTGGTGGCTGTCGCCTCGCGGGAGGAGGGGACAGCGCGCGCCATGGCCGAGGAGCTGGGAATTCCCAAAGCCAATGGCTCCTATGAGGCCCTTTTCGCCGATCCCGAGATCGAGGCGATCTATAACCCGCTGCCCAATCACCTGCATGTGCCGATGACGCTGGCTGCGGCTGCGGCCGGCAAGCACGTTCTGTGCGAGAAGCCGATCGCCGTCACGGCGGACGAGGCCGAAGAGCTCCGGCAGGCCTCAAAGCAGGTGCTGATCGCAGAGGCCTTCATGGTCCGCCATCACCCGCAATGGCACCGGGCCCGCGAGATCATCCAGAGCGGCGAGATCGGGGAGCTGCGCGCGATCCAGGTTCTCTTCGCCTATTTCAACAGCGACCCCACGAATATCCGCAACAAGGCCGACATCGGCGGGGGAGGGCTCCTCGACATCGGCTGCTACGCGGTCGTCGCCGGTCGCTATTTCTTCGATGCGGAACCCGTCCGGGTGGTCACGCTGATGGACAGCGATCCCGCCTTCGGCGTCGACCGCACCACCAGCGCGCTGATGGATTTCGGCGGCGGGCGGCAGCTGACCTTCACGGTCTCGACCCAGTCAGTGCCCTACCAGCGGGTCCAGATCCTCGGAACGAAGGGGCGGATCGAGATCGAGATTCCCTTCAACGCCCCGCCGGATGTGCCCACGCGGATCTTCGTCGACGAGGGAACCGCCCACGCCAACCGCTCCGCCCGCGCCATCGAGTTTCCCGTGGTCGACCAGTACCGGCTGCAGGGGGAGGCATTCAGCCGAGCAGTCCGGGGCGTCGAGCCTCTGGCCTACGGACTGGAGGATGCGGTGATGAACATGCGCATCCTGGATGCGCTGCGCAGATCGGAAAGCTCGGGGGCTTGGGAGGGGATGTAGCGACTCGGCCTTTAAGGGCACCATCACGAACCAATCACCGGCGCAGTCAGTCGGGCCGACAGCCGAAGATATTCAATGGACGCGGAGGCCCTGAAAACGATTAAACCCTCCTTTGCAACTGCCCGAACGATAGGGTATTTCATATGAACCGAACACTTCCGCCGATTGAGAGTAGTTTGCATGCGCTTCACCGTTCGAGCTGCGAGGCTTTTGCCCCAATTCAGAAGGCTTCAAGATCGGCTGGATCAGTTGTCATCCGACAATCGACGGCTGGAGCGCTTGGTTGCCAGTCAGAACGAAGCACTCTTGAAGTTAAAACAGAAACGGAGTGCCGACCCGGATCTGCAGCGATTTGTTGAACAGCAGGACCGAGATCGGGCAGCTGGCCGGTTGGTTGAGTTTGAGTACCCCTATAATCCTCATATGCGCGATTGGGACACGCTGCCACGCGGGAATGTCTATCGCGAGCTCCTGAGTCAGGGAGAGGCGACCTACCAGGCAATACTTGAGGGCTTTCTTCAGTTTGCAGATCAGTTTTCACAAATTTCCGCATCAGGGTCTCCGGACGGGGTTGTCCCATACTGGAATAATGGATGGCTTCCGGTTCTCGATGGCATCTCGATCTATGGACTTCTGGCAACCAGGAATCCACGGTATTACTTCGAGGTAGGATCTGGAAACTCAACGAAATTCGCCCGGAAAGCGATAAAGGACCGCGGCCTCAGAACGAAGATCATTTCCGTTGATCCGCAGCCGAGGGCGAATATTGATGATATTTGCGACGAGGTGATCCGTTGCGGCCTTGAGGACGTCGATCTCTCACGATTTTTGGAACTCGGCAGCGAAGACGTCTTATTTATCGACAACAGTCATCGAAGCTTTCAAGGGTCCGATGTCACGGTATTCTTTACGGAAGTGCTGCCGACGATTGGGCAGGGTTGCGTCTATGGCATTCATGATATTCTCATCCCCGGAGATTATCCGAAGGATTGGCTCCGGCGGTTCTACAATGAGCAGTATCTCCTGATGACCTATCTTTTGGGTGGCGCTGGTGGAGACGAAATCCTTCTCCCACTCTCCTATATCTACATGACGCCGCGCCTCGCGGACATTCTCAGCCCAATCGTAGCCAATCCGGCCAAGGCCGGTGTTCCCGGAAACGGATCTATTTTCTGGATGAGGCGTGGCGGCTCACTCACTTCGCGCTAGAGCCCCCGCCAATGATTCTGTCTCCATATTGGAGTTAGGCGTCGTTGACTGTGGGGATGATCAGTCAACTCGCTGCTTTGCCCATGAGGATGATCAGCGGGTGTCGATCGGATATGCTGACTTGTGCTTTTAGGACGTGGGGCTAATCTTTGCTGGGTTCTGGCCAACGTTGCTTCATTGTCAGACTGGTCGTTCATTCGCAGCAGATCGAGCATTTAGGCACTTGGACATGAATCACCGTTTGGAGATTCCTCAATCGTCGCTGAAATTTGGCACGAGTGGCTTGCGGGGGCTCGTTGTTGAGCTCGACGGTAATCCGGCGTTCGCCTATGCCCGCGCTTTTGCCGAAATGCTGAAGGAGGACGGCTCAGCCGCGGTATCTCAAAACGTCGTGCTGGTCGGACGCGATCTGCGTGCGAGTAGCCCGAGTATTGCCCAGCTTTGCTGTGGCGCACTCCGTGAATCTGGGCTCGTCCCGCTCGATTGCGGTGCACTTCCCACACCGGCGCTTGCCTACCATGGCATGCGGTTCGCGATCCCGGCCATCATGATCACCGGGAGTCACATTCCGGAGGATCGCAACGGGCTCAAATTCTATCGTGCTCAAGGCGAAATCGACAAAAAGGATGAGGCCCGGATCCTGGCCTGGCACGATAGGCTAGGGATCACGGCCGTGCCTGAGACGGCCCGTGCCATCCGCCCGGGAGTGCCGGATCTCGACCTGATAGCCGCTTACAAGACTCGCTACCGGGATTTCTTCGGGGCAGGGGCTCTGGCAGGCTTGACCGTCGGGGTCTACCAGCATTCCTCAGTGGCACGGGATGTGATCGTCGATTTGCTCGAAGCTCTGGGTGCAAGGACACTGGCTCTGGGAAGGGCCACCAGCTTCATTCCTGTCGATACCGAGGCCCTGCGTGAGGAGGACGAGGCTCTGGCGCGGCAATGGGCTGGCGAGCATAAGCTCGATGCCATCGTTTCGGCTGATGGCGATGCGGACCGGCCGCTGATTTTCGACGGTAATGGAGCCTTCGTGCGAGGAGATCTGATTGGAGCAATTACGGCCAAGTCTCTGGGATCGGAGGCAATCGTTACACCTGTAACGTCCAATTCCGCCCTGGAAGCATCTGGAGTCTTCGCGACGGTCTTTCGCACCCGGGTCGGATCGCCTTACGTCATCGAAGGAATTGCTGAGGCTGCCAGGTCTGGCGCGCAAGCTATTGTCGGATTTGAGGCGAATGGCGGCATCCTTCTAGGCTCCGACATCCTGCGGGATAATTACAGGCTGTCGGCCCTTCCAACGCGAGATGCGATGCTGCCCATCCTGTGCTCTCTCCGTGAAATTGTTGCTCAGGGGAAGTCGCTTGCGGACATAGCAAGCGCCTTCGGATTCAAGGCTGCGGCAAGTAATCGCCTGAAAGAGGTTTCGACGGAGAAAAGTGCAGTTTTCGTCTCTAGGTTGCAGAAAGATGAGGCTTTTCTCGCCGCAGTTATGGCGCCTTTGGGCGGTGTTTCTGAGTTTGATTCCCGTGATGGATTGCGGATTCTCGCGAAGAACGGCGAGGTCGTGCATTTCCGTCCTTCCGGCAACGCCCCGGAACTGAGGGTCTATGTGGAGTCTCAAACCAACGTGGGCGCGCGACGCCTACTCGAATGGGGCATGGCAGAGGCTCGGCGACATGTCGGATGATTGAACTGATCCGAAAATGATTCGGAAATAATCGCTTCCTGACCGAAATTTGCCAGCGAACGAAGGACTATATGTGCACCTGTCGTCGCTTTATTCAGCTCAAAAACGAGTCCATCGTTTGGAGTATTTTATTGGCAATAGCGTATATTTTATTTTATTGAATTTATCGCAACGAAATTAGTTAGAAAATAATATTACGACAAAATGAAGTATATTTAATTTTACCGTAAAAATAAACTGAATAAATTAATTATACCGGAGTACTGTCTGTAATATTTGTGGTTTATTAAATCGGGCCTAGCAAGTACTGAGTGGCGGATTAGGGTTCTGGGTGCGAACGCTCGGGTGCATGTACTGCTAATCAGATTGCCCGTTCCCTGCAGGGGATTGCAAATATCACCCCCAAGTTGCTAGGTGTGCCCAAACACTTGAACAGTTCGGGAGTAGGCGGGCACAGCACCCTCCACAGTCGACTACGGCGTGAGAATAATATGTCTGATATTTCGCGAGCCAAGGAGAATGATGCGAGCAGCAGCTCTGATGCGACAGGCTCAGACTTGCCAGTGAACTTGGAGGGTATCTCGTCGGAACTTCGCCGTGCACAGGCCGAAATCCTGCAGTTGCGCAGGGAGCTCGCAGAGGCTCGGCAGGCTCCGGATCAGGTTCTGGTAGAACTACGAAGCGAAATCGCAAGACATAAGCGGGAAATCTCAAGGCTCGATGGTGAATTAGCGATAGCAGCGCACGACCGGCGTCTGAATGTCACTCAGATGGTAAGCGCGATGATCGCTGCCGAGCGCCGTCTCCGAACAGCTGGGTCCAGCTCCGACGACCTAGAAGGTCGTTATGATAGTCTCCTGAGTTATGTCGAGAAGCTGAAGGCTCGGTATCAAGCCCTTCGCAGCCATACCGATGACATAGCCAAAGAGCGCGATGCAGCAGCTCGAAACCTCAGCGCAATTACGAGCAGCATGAGTTGGAGGGCCACGTCTGCGTTGCGGCATATCGCCCGCGGCAATCCCCGTGCTGCTCAAGCAGGTCTGCGAATTTTCAAATTTGTATGGCGTGCTCTAAAATTGCGCCCGCTTGTACGGGTGCTCAGAACAGGAAATTTGCGGGAGATCCCGTCTCAACCGTTGCAGCGCAAAGGCTCGGACCGTGCTTCCGCAAAGTCTGATACAGCACGCGCAAAGCCTGACAAGTTGCCACCTGATGACCCATTCTTGCTGCCGGTTGCCTTGGTGGGCCGAACAGGCATTCAAGATGGGATCGTGGCTCATCATACCGATCCGTGGCCGGCCGACCGTCCCTTCGTCAGCGTCATCATTCCTTGCTTCAACTATAGCCACTTTGTCGCTGAGGCCGTTCAATCTGTTCTCGGCCAGACATTTCAGGACTTGGAAGTCATTGTCGTCGAGGGGGGATCCAGCTCCTTGGAGTCACGACAGGAACTGGCAGAGTTAGAACTCCCGAAAACGCGAATTCTCCTGCAGCCAGACGCACATCGCGCCGGCGCGAACCGCAACTTCGGCATCAGTCAAGCTCGAGGCAAGTATATCTGCTGTCTCGATGCGGATGATCGCATCGATCCAACGTATATCGAGAAGGCGGTGTTCTTCTTGGAGCATTATGGGTATGACGTAGTCTCGACCGGGGTCGAGTTTTTTGGCGATCGCTCAGGCGGCTATGGCAGCCTCGAGCAACCGGTCCTCAAAGATATGCTTCAGGCCAATTATGTGCCGACCTGTGCACTCTTCAGGCGTGACCTTTGGGAAAGGGCAGGGGGATTTCGGGACTCCGACCTGAGGACGGGGCACGTTCATGAGGATTGGTTGTTCTGGGTCAGGCTGGCCGCTCTTGGAGCGCGGTTCTGGAACATAATCGGCGAGCGCCTCTTCAAATACCGGATTCACGGTGTCAGCCTGAGCAGTGGGCAGGACGTATTGCCGATCGAACATCAAAGATCGGCTATTCGCGAACTCAATGCGGATGTTTTGGTGCCAGGCGTCCTTGAGCGGTCAAAGGAACTGGCTACACAGGATTGGCGCCACCCTGAGCCTCTGCGTAGTCTTGATCGGTTTGGGCGGGATATCGCCGATGACCGGCCAACGGTGCTGATCGCGCTGCCCTTCCTCATCATTGGAGGGGCCGAGCGCCTCTTGAGCTCAATCGTGGCGCACCTGAATGTCGTTGGGTGGAGAGTAGTTATCGTCACGACTGTACGAGTCGGGCCGGAGCACGGCGACACGACGGATTGGTTCCGAAGTGCAACGAACGAGATCTACCATCTCCCTCGCTTTCTCAAGCCCGATCGCTGGAATGACTTCATTGATTACCTTCTGAAGACGAAGCACGTTAACCTCCTTTGGATCGTCGGAAGTGCCGCCTTCTACGAACGGCTTCCTTGGCTGAAAACTCTGCACCCTAAGGTGAAGGTGATTGATCTCCTGTTCAACACGGTTGGCCATACCGCCAGCAATCGGAGATATGCCGACCTGATCGACCTCAACCTCGTTGAAAATCAGGAGGTTCTCGGTTGGCTGATCGAGAAGGGGGAGGTCCCGAGCCGGGTTCGCCTGATTGAAAGCGGCCTCGATCTCGTCCGCTATTCACCAGTCTCGAAGAGCCCTGAGGTGCTCCAGCAGCTGGAAGTCTCGCACGAGACCATCATCATCGGGTTTTCGGGCCGGTGGTCGGAGGAGAAGGACCCGCTCGGCTTCATCGAAATTGCTAAGCTGGTCCCTAAAGACCTGCCTGTTGCCTTCGTCATGACAGGAGCCGGCCCCCTGACAAAGATGGTCGAGGCTGCCGTTGCGGAGGCCAATTTCCCGCCCGGCCGGTTCCACCTGATGGGAGCAGTGCCGGACGTGGCGCCTTTCATCGCCTCATATGACATGCTCTGTCTCCCGTCACGCTTCGATGGCCGTCCTGTGGTTGTGCTGGAGGCCCTGGCTCTCGGCGTTCCAGTCCTCGCATCACGTGTTGGCGCATTGCCGGAGATCATTGAGGACGCTGTCAGTGGCCTCCTTTGTGATGCTGGCGACTATGCTTCGTTCGCTGAACATATCGTGCAGCTTGCGCGGGATCCCAACCGCCTTCAGCAGATGAAGCGCCAGGCAAGGCTGTCTGCCGAGCGGAAATTCGATGCCCGTCGCATGCTCGGGGACTACGTGTCCACTTTGTCAGATGTATTGGCCAAGCCTAGCCGTGCTAAGCCATTGGAAGGTGCAGGGCAGCAAGCCACGTCTGAATCTGTGAAATGACGTCCGCAGGTGCGCACTTCGGGGGCAGGGGGCGTTGGAAGGGCACAGATCCTGCCTCGACATCGGCCGTTGAGCGATATAATGCAGCCCAGGAAGTGTTGATTGGAGGCTCTTGTGGTCACGGGCAAGAACATATTGGTAACGGGCGCCGGGGGCTTCATCGGGAGCCATCTCGTCGAGACGCTGCTGCAACGTGGCGCAAATGTGACGGCCATGGTGCACTACAACTCTGGCTCATCAATCGGAAACCTGACGTTCTTGCCTGAGCACCTTCGAGGCAAACTTAAGGTTGTTTCGGGTAATATCGAAGATAGCGACTTCGTTTTCAGGGCAGTCGAAGGGCAGGATATTGTCCTTCATCTCGCTGCTCTGATTGCCATCCCTTATTCCTACGTGGCGCCCCGCTCATATGTCCGCACCAACATAGAGGGAACGCTGAATGTCCTAGAGGCTGCGCGCCGGCTTGGAACCGGACGGGTCGTTCATACCAGTACCTCCGAGGTCTATGGGACTGCACGTCGCACGCCTATTGATGAGGAACATCCACTGCAGGGTCAGTCGCCCTATTCGGCGAGCAAGATCGGGGCGGACAAAATTGCCGATTCCTACTACCTGTCGTTTGACACTCCAGTCGTCGTGCTCAGGCCCTTCAATACCTTCGGGCCGCGGCAGTCGGCCCGAGCCTTCATTCCGACCATCATTTCTCAGGCGCTCGTGCGCGACGAAATTCATCTCGGCTCGCTGACACCACAGCGAGACATGACCTTCGTTGCGGATACTGTCGAGGGTTTCATCCTTGCGGGGACGAAGCCCGGCATCGAAGGCGAAACGATCAATCTCGGGACCGGAGAGACTTACAGCATCGGCGATTTCGCACAGCGCATCCTGAAGTTGATGGAGGTGGACAAGCCCATTGTTCATGATGCGGCACGGGACCGGCCGAGCAAGAGCGAGGTCCTGAAGCTCGTATCGGACAACTCGAAAGCGGCACACCTTCTTGGCTGGCGGCCAACGACGAATTTGGACGAGGGTCTCCGCCAAGTCATCGCATTTATTTCGGCGAACCGCGAGCTGTATGCCGCTACAACCTATACGGTTTAGGCGAAAGAGACGTTCATGCAGGCAATCATCATGGCCGGCGGCAAAGGGTCGCGGCTGCATCCCTACTCCGCATTGTTCCCGAAGCCTCTCATGCCGCTCGGTGATAAGCCGATTCTCGAGATCTTGCTTCGCCAACTCCGCGCAGCGGGCGTGACTAAGGCGATCATTGCCGTCAATCATCTACGGCATCTGATTGAGGCCTTCTTCGGAGATGGTTCCCGCTTTGGAATGTCAATCACGTACAGCGTGGAAGACAAGCCCTTAGGTACGGCAGGTCCGATGAGTTTGGTTCTCGATCAGTTGGAAGAGAACTTCATCCTCACGAATGGCGATCTGCTGACGAATCTTGATATGGGGAGGATGGTCGACGATCATATATCGAGTGGCGCCGCGGCTACGATCGGCACATATCGCCGTGAGCTCAAGTCCGAGTTCGGCCTGTTAGAGGTCGACGAGAAAATGCGGATGGTGGGCTACCGCGAGAAGCCGACCTATCAGCATCTCGTCAGCATGGGCCTTTATGTGCTCAATCGAGACGCTGTCCGTCGATGGCTTATCCCGGGCGAGCACCTCGACATGCCGACCCTCATGCAATCGATGACTCAGGCCGACATGCTGGTGCGGTGCCATCAGCAGGACTGTACGTGGCTCGATATCGGACGTCCTGAAGACTTTGCCTTGGCGCAGAATATGGTGGAGCGTGAGCCGGAGGCCTTCTCGCCGCGTCCGCGTGCATGATGAGGATCTTGCTCACTGGTTCGAGCGGATTTCTTGGGCGCCATATCATGGCATCGCCCGCCGCTACTGGCATATCGTTTATGTGCGCTACCCGCGCCGAAGGCGGTCAACCTGATCGGGATATTGCCCTTGGGTCAGGACCTTGGGGACGAACGGAGTTCGAGCACGCTCTCGCCGTCAGCCGGCCGGATGTCGTGATACACTGCGCCGGCGCGACCCATGGGGAAGCCCGGCTGCTCTTCGAGACGAATGCTATCCCGACGGCCGGGTTGCTGGCCGCCTTGTCCGGTATGGACAGCCCACCGCGAACCATTTTGATCGGATCGGCTGCGGAATACGGCTACGTCAGCAACGACGCCATGCCGGTCCGGGAGGACCATGCCTGCCAGCCCCGCAGCGATTATGGCATTTCCAAGTATGCCCAGACGCTCCTTGGCTTGGCCGCGGCCGAGCGTGGCCTGCCCGTGATGGTAGCGCGGCTGTTCAATCCTATCGGATCCGGAATGCCGCCCAACCTCGCCTTGCCGTCCTTTGCCAAGCGCATAATTGCGGCGGCCGAGCACGGTGGCCTTATCAGCGTGGGAGACATTGAGGCACGTCGAGATTTCATCGACGTGGCTGAGGCCGCGCGAATCCTCCTGGGACTTGCCCGCATCCAGGAATGGCCTTGGCCGGTGGTGAATCTTTGTAGCGGGCGCGCCTTTCGCCTCGGCGCGCTTCTCGATGTGATGATCGCAGCAAGTGGCCAGCCGCTTCAAGTGAGGGTCGAGCCAGCACTCCTGCGGCCGGGTGACATGCCGCTCCTCGCTGGAAGCACAGAGCGACTCGTCGCCCTGGGTCTCTCGCCGGAAGCTCCAGACTTCGAAAAATTGCTCCCGCGAATGTTGACGGAAGCGCAGGCGTAAGTTGTTCGAATTCTTGCTAAGGTAAGGACTGAAGGCGAACGGCTGAAAGGCGATGAATCTTGGCTTCAGAGCCTGAGATGCTGATATCGACCATTTGATGGCAGTATGCCCACGATGGATTGATTTGAACGCGGAATCGTTTGAGCCGCCGCCGAAAGGATTCTGGTCGGACACAATCAGTCGGGGCCCACTATGTCCTCGTAGATATCGAAAGGTTCATCCAGAGGCTCCGCCGGACAAAACGCCTTCAAACCGGGCCCCTTGTGCAGAACGGCAAATTTAAAGAGCCGCTTCAAAAGGTCGGTCGAATTGTTTTTGGAGAAATAAACGGCTGAATAAGAACCCTAGCGCAGGCGGATTCAAATGTATAATTTGATTTTTCTTGAAAAACGTAGCTCATGGGAAGGATATTTGCTTTCAAAATAATAGCTTGCATTTAAATTATATTGATTTCTTGTCAAAATGAGCTGGACTATTTATTTGTTCGTGACGGGTGATGCCTTGGGATAAGGCGATTCTGCTTTTTGACGCTCAAGCTCATTCCGATGTTGTGGAGGAGCATTTAGTAACGTACAGGTGTGAAACACTGTCAAATAGGCATCTAACTCAACCATGAACCGCATACCCTTCAACGTGCCTCCTATTGCAGGCCGCGAGTTTGAGTATCTGGGAGAGGTCTTCCAACGGCGTGATTTCTCAGGGAACGGGGTATTCACTGAGCGATGTCAGACGTGGTTTAAGCAGCGTTTGGGTTCAACAGACGCGCTTCTCACCCAGTCGTGTACGGCGGCTCTGGAGATGTCTGCCATTTTGGCATCCATAGGGCCTGGCGACGAAGTCATCATGCCGTCGTTTACGTTCGTCTCAACCGCCAATGCTGTAGTTCTTCGGCATGGGGTGCCAATCTTCGTCGATGTGAGGCCAGACACTCTCAACATTGATGAGACGAAGATCGAAGAGGCAATCACTGCTAAGACTAAAGCAATCTGTGTCGTACACTATGCTGGCGTTTGCGCTGAGATGGACGTCATTTCTGATATCGCGCGTAGACACGGTCTTATGTTGATAGAAGATGCTGCCCAAGCACTTCTCTCGGAGTATAAGGGCCGTCCGGCTGGTACACTCGGTGATCTGGCCTGCTTTAGTTTCCATGAAACAAAAAACGCCATGTCGGGAGAGGGCGGTGCGCTCACTGTCAATGATCCGACCCTTGCCGAGCGTGCATTCGTGATCTGGGAGAAGGGAACCAATCGGCGCGCCTTCAAGCTTGGCGCAGTGGATAAGTATACATGGGTCGATTGCGGCTCTTCTTTCCTTCCAAGCGAACTCACGGCAGCTGTTCTACTTGCCCAACTTGAGCAGCTTGACCGCTTCAACGCAGAGCGTCGCGCCGTTTGGGACAGGTACCATTCTGGTTTTGCCGCCCTTGAAGCTGCAGGACACCTAAGGAGACCGATCGTACCTGAACATTGCGAGCACAATGCCCATCTATACTACCTTCTGGTACGAAGTGAGGAGGTGCGCAATCGCTTGATCGAGATGCTTCGAGAGGATGATGTTTGGGCGCCGTTTCATTACATCCCACTTCACTCCGCCCCAGCAGGAAAGCGTTATGCTCGGACCCATGGCTCTCTTAGCGTAACGGATAACGCAAGTTCTCGACTCATCAGATTGCCACTTCATGCGGGTATGCACTTGTCGGCAGCAGATCGCGTTATTGAGCGAGTTGAAGCTCATCTCCTGCGCTGATCTCATATTCGGATCGGGACATGCTCGGGAAAAATTAGGAAGCGCTGTGACCAAGTCCGTTGTCATCACTCAATCCAACTACATTCCTTGGCGGGGGTATTTTGATATGCTTCGCTCTGTGGATGAAGTTATACTTCTTGATAGCGTGCAATACACGCGCAGAGACTGGCGCAATCGCAATCGGATCAAGACCTCTAACGGACCCGTTTGGCTTACAATTCCTGTTGAAGTAAAGGGTCGCTACGACCAAGCTATTGACGAGACTTTTATCGCAGACGCCGATTGGGCCACGTCACATGTAAGATCGATTGAGCTTGCCTACCGGCGTGCAGCACATTTTGATAGGATTTCCAACTGGCTGTTCGATCTCATTCTGAGCGCTGCAAAAGAAACCAAGCTCACCGTTATTAATGAGTATCTGATCAGATCTCTATGCGCTCGCCTCGGTATTTCAGTTCCCATCAACCGCTGCAGTCAGATCATCGACCGGAACGATCTACGGACCATGGATCCTACTGAACGGCTACTCAAATTGTGCTTAGAGACGCGCGCAACGCGCTACGTAAGTGGCCCAGCTGCAAAGAGTTATCTTGACGTTGACCTCTTCAACCAGCATGGGATCGAGGTCGGTTGGATGGATTATAGTGGATACAAGGATTACCCGCAGCTTTGGGGTAGCTTCGATCCGAGCTTATCCATAGTCGACTTGCTTCTCAATACTGGCACGGATGCGACTTCCTTCTTGGAGAGGGTGCCACAATGAGATTGTCAATTGTAACGACCTTGTATCGTTCCGCCGAAACGATCGAAGCTTTCTGCCGGCGCGCCCTTTCGGCTGCGGAAAAGTTGACGGACGATATTGAAGTCGTTCTTGTCAACGACGGATCCCCCGACAATTCCTTGGAACGAGCACTTGATTTTCACCATGCTGATGCCCGCATTGTCGTGGTCGATTTGGCACGGAACTTTGGTCATCACAAAGCAATGATGACTGGGCTCGCCCACGCTACAGGTGATCTGATCTTTTTGGTTGATAGTGACCTTGAGGAGGAGCCCGAGCTCGTGCTTCAGTTCTACGATGTTATGCAACGAGAGAACTGCGACGTTGTTTATGGCATTCAGGAATCCCGCCGAGGGGGAATGGTGGAGCGGGTCACAGGGGCTCTGTTCTTTTCTATTGTCGAGGCACTGAGCGACCAGAAGTTGCCAAGAAATGTCGTGACGGCACGCCTTATGAAACGGGAGTATGTTCGCACACTTGTGAGACATCGTGACCGTGAGTTTCTCATAGCTCATCTGTGGGAAATCGCAGGCTTCAAGCAAGTGCCGACGAGGATCAAGAAGCTGGCTCTGTCTCCGACAACATATTCTCTTCGTCGGCGACTGGAGATGGCGATCAAGCATGTCACAACAACATCGACGAAATTGCTTTACTACGTCCTGTATGCAGGTGTTCTTGTCTATGGTCTGTCGGTCGTTGCAATCATTTATTTCGTAGCGCGGTATCTCCTATCTGGCATCGGTGTGGATGGATGGACCTCACTAATCGTCTCTGTATGGTTCTTTGGAGGACTAACAACCCTAATTCTTGGTGTCCTAGGGATCTATATCGCCAATATTCTCTCAGAGACGAAGCGCCGGCCCTATACAATCGTAAGGCGTGTTCATCGGAACCGCGATGCACACGAGGCTGCCGAGGCGACACGGACTCTTGATTTTCCTCGTGAAGCAAGGATGCCCAGGTGAGCAGTGGATCTCATAATCATATCCTCGAGAATGTCGCGACTTACTATGCAACGCGGCTCGCGACTCATGGTACGACGCCGCGCGGTGTAGACTGGAATGGGATTGAGTCGCACGAGTTAAGGCACAATCAATTTTTGCGTCTGATTGATGATCCTGCGGCGTCTGTCCTCGACCTTGGTTGCGGGTTTGGTGATTTCTTTCGCTTTCTTAGACAGAAAGGCCATCGTGGCCGGTTTATTGGTTACGACGTCGCACCAAGCATGATCGAGGAAGCTAAGCGCATTTATGCGGAAAGTTCTGGGATAGTTTGGAAGGTTGGTGCAACCCCGGATGAAATCGCCGACTATGCGATCGCGAGCGGCGTTTTCAACGTGAAGGGTGAGGTCCCCAATGAGGATTGGGGACACTATGTCGACGACACAATCGAGGTTCTCGCAAAAGCTGGCCGGCGTGGATTTGCCTTCAACGTCCTTAGCCTATCAAGTGATCCCGATCGCCGGCGGCCTGATCTTTATTATGCAGATCCGGTATCAACGCTTCAGAAGTGCTTAGCTCGGTTCGGCCGTTCTGTCGGCATCTTCCAAGACTATGGACTTTATGAGTTCACTGTCATTGTACGACATGTTTAAGCGTGCTGAAATGGAAAATCCCCCTCCCAAACTGCGAGTCCAAAACCTGTAGAACCATACCCATTACCGTTATATAGTAGCCAAAGCTTGCCACGGAACGAAAACAAAGCAGGGTAGCAGGTCATCTCACTATCCCAACCCTCGGCAGACCTTTTTACTCCAATCTTGTCATCAATTCGTGTCCAATGAAGGCCATCGCGGCTAAACGCACCGCCAACACTGTAGCTGTCTCCTCGACACGCGAAACACATCACCAACACGGAATTTATTATAGCCACCGAAGGACGCGCAATTGCGTATTCAGCGGCGGAGGCAAAGCCAATGGCAGTTGCTCCATCCCGCTGCCAGTGAATGCCGTCATGAGATTTAGCCATTTTTACAACATGGCTCATGTCCGCACTTGTTGCGCCCCAAGTCAGATTTGACCCATACCACATGCGCCAATCGGTCTCTGCAAGTTGGACAACCCACGGGTATGACAAAGTAAAGGGATCTTCAGGTGAGCGATCGAGAATAGGGCCTAGTGAAAACCGTTCAAAGCGATCCAGAGCTCGATCTGCAGTCGCTAAGCCTATCGAATTTCGCCATGGAGCACGAACACCTAAATTCCACCCCATATAGTAGAGACGATAACTGTCTCCGAATTGCGCAATGCTTCCTAGGCCAATCCCACTGTCATCGAACGTTCCGTCACCCCCAGGTAGCAAGCAAGGCACTTCAGCCTCCCTAACAACCCTCGGTGAGCCCGACAGATCTAAGTCCACCCACCCCACAGATGATCGATTTTCCTGATCCCGAGTGCTGAAAAAGACACGGAACACAGAGGGTGCAATCTGAACCGGAACGGGTAAAGCCGCGTGGCTTCTTGCCCAAGGTTTTGTGCCTGTTGGCGAGTAGACTAAGCCAAGACGGATCCAGGGCATTGTGTAGCGTCTCCTAAATTCCACGCAACCGTGTGCTTGGGACCTTCGCCCGCTCGGTACCGCGTGGCGCTACGACGGAGAAATCAGGCTGATCTTCAAGTACAAGCGCTCCAGCTCCTAGGACACAGCGCTCGCCAATAGTAACGTGATCACGAAGAGTAGCATTAACACCTACGAAGCTACCGCGTCCGATCTTTACACCACCTGATATTACAACGTGAGATGCAATGAAGGTGTTGTCTCCAATAGTGGAATGGTGTCCAATGTGGTTGCCACTCCACAAAGTAACGTTTGAGCCTATCTTAGCAAATGGCTGAATCGTGTTATCCTCTAAGATAAAGCAGTTCTCGCCGAGTTCAAATCCCGGAAATACGGTGGCGTGACTACTGAGATACGAAGCTAATCGGTAACCTCTAGCCTTGGCGGATGCGACTCGCTCCGTGCGTAGAGAATTCAATTTTGCATAGCTTAATGCGATGAAGAGTTGAAATTGCTCTGGTGGATAAGTGTCAACTATGTCCTCAAACGGGACAACTGGACGTCCGCGGAACTCGGTTTGCTTGTGATAAGCCTTGTCAACAGTAAAGCCCACGACCTCAAAGTCAGAGTCATGAGTAAAGTAAAAATCTGCGAGTTCAGCGATTTCTCCGTCGCCAAAGATAACTATCTGCTGCATCAATCTCCGCTCCCGAAAATGTGGTGGATCGTCATGCTCTGACTATCGCAAGTCCTCTGTAATCCTATTCGTGTATATCTCAGTTCTCGGAGCCTGCCGGTGGACAAGCTTGTATTGAGGGCGGGCCTGATAATGTTGTTCACAGAAAACTGTAAGGTACTGTATAAATCCTTCGTTCGCGATGACGCTAATGTCGCGCTCTGTACATAGCGATCGGCTAAGGTCGTTAATTCCAATTCTATTAAGCGCGACAGACATAATTGGGGAGCGAGAGAGTGCCCCGACAGCAGGAATAGTAGTGTCTTCTACGGGATGAAATACTTCCGTTGGAGTAACAAGCCATTCCCAAACCAGAGCGTCTCCCCAGGCGATGGTCTTTCCCTTCAAGTAGGGCGTGGCGGAGCGCAATCCGTGGCGGTAGGCTGAAGCAGCCAATACTGCTTCACCATGTTGCCGGATGAATATTAAACCAATGCCTAAACTCGCTATCACAGCACTAAATGCTACGATATACTGCAAAGCTACAGGTTTGGTTCGGCTCGAAGCTGACGCCAAGGAGAGGCTGCAGATGAGGCTTGTTGAAGTGATAGCCAATAAGATGCGAGGGTGTGGCGGACGCCCTGCTAGTGCCGGGATCATCAAGGCAAGTCCAACCCCAACAAACAAGAGAAGATTGATCTTGCGGGATTCTCGAAAAACGATCGTTATCCCAAGTTGGCAAAGAAGTATAGCAAGCGTATGAGGTGTTGTGGCTAGGCTTTTGAACCAATGTGCGAGTTGTTGCAGACTAATAGTTGGAACTTGAGTAGCCATTTCGCTAGCTATAAGAGATATGTTCTGCAAGCTGTAAATCTGATGATTAGAGAACCAGAAAAAGAACATTAGGTAATCGTTGTGTGACCACCCGGCGGTCTTGTACGCTGGCGCCTCTGAGTCCCACGGTACGCGTTGAAAATCATTGAATAGTGCACGTACCAAATTGTATTGTAATACATCCTGCCAGTCTCGTGAAAAATAGTAGGCGGCCCAATCGATTCCATATGCTAGAACAATAATGGTGGCTAAGGAGCCTGCAAATACACTCATAGAACGCCTCTCAGATTTTGCCCCAGAAATGGCAATCCAAGCGAATGCAGGTGCAGTGACAAGCATAACGGCAATAGCCGATGTCGGGCGGATCAACAAACCAAGAATTACTGCAAAATATATACAGGCAGAAATGGAGGGAGAAATTTCACCTCGCCTAACTGATGCCATGTAGCAGGCTAGTCCGGACGCAACGAGCGCACTCGCTGTAATCGTAAACTGTGGTTCCAAAAAAGCTGCGGCGTAAAAGAAGCCGCCCGCGATAAGGAGAGAAACGACAAGCAGATCAACGCGCTTTCCTACAACATATGTAAAAAGCCCGAGGCTGAAGCCGACGGCGAACAGAGTAGCGAAGCCGTGCGCCCTCGCGCCCACAATGCTGCTTAAGCCTTTCAGTAAAAGGCCGTATCCATAATGGGAGAATACGAGGTGCGGTTCGGGTTTGGCGGCCATACCAAACCCTGCACCTATCATAGCTAAACCAGTGTCATCGTTTGTCGCGAATAGCGGGTTGCCGAAGAGGATTGTAAGCATCACTGCCAGAGCAGGAATCGCAATGGAAACCAAGCATCGGTGAGGGTGGGAGATAGTCACGGCATTCCTTTTCCGCTCGTGTGTTCAATCGCCCGTGTGGTCGAGAGAAATGATGCTTCTTAGCCGAATCAATGCTAACTGCAACTGGCGAACTCGGTCATGTGCCGTAATAACATTTTATGCTGAATGCAGCAGATGTATTAACTCTGCAAGTTCAGCCGGTTTGAGATGCTATGATGGATAAGCTTTTTTATATCGGATGCACCTTGGCTCTGACTGTTTTTGGACAGCTGATTATGAAGGCACGTGCTTTAGTCCATACCTCTGATAAGGCTGGAGGCAATAAGTTTGATTACCTTCTTGCGATGTACACCGACGTTGGAGTTCTGTCGGGTTTAGGTGCCGCAGTTTTGGCAAGCATTTTCTGGGCTATGGCACTGGAGAGAGCCGGGCTCGGCTTTGCATACCCATTTATGGCGCTTAGTTTCGTCGTCGTTCCATTAGCCGCCAGCTTACTCTTTGATGAGGCTGTGTCGCCAATGCAATTCCTTGGTCTGATTATTATCGTCGTCGGTGTGGCGATCAATGCCTTAGCGTATAAGAACTGACCTAGCGTAATGATGCTCGCAGTAAAAATGCTTAGGAACAATCGAGATGAAACAGGAGCCCAGGAAACGATTGATCGGCTGCATAACAGAAGAGTTCCCTGGCAAGGGCCTCAGGCGGAACAATTTGTTCTCGCCATTCTAATTGCTGCTGCTGTCGTATTTTTCACTGTTCGATTACCAGTCGGCATCGATTTGGCTGACGAATCTTACTACCTTACCCATATTGTCGAGTGGCTTCGTAAGGGCTTCGCCCAGAGTGACAATCTCAACATTCAGCAGCTCTCCGCGCTCTTCGTCTATCCATTCGCGCGCGCGGTGATTAGTAGCAGCGGCGACCTTTCCGGCGCGATCTTATTCCTCCGGATGGTCTACGCTGGAACGGTCATGGCGACCTGCTTGCCACTCTACTTCTTCCTGCGACGGCTAAGGCCGGCCCCGACTGCCGCCCTTGGTGCGATGCTTCTGATCGGCTTCATTCCCTTCGGACTCCCGGCGCCGAGCTACAATACGATTGCGCTGTGCGGCATGACGGCGGCCCTCTCTTTGTTCGGCCTCGCCCTATTGGATGCCAGGGAGGACTGGGCGAACGGTTCCAAGACGCGGGTCAGAAGCATCGTTCCTCTCATCGTGTCGGCAGCTTTCTGGGGAATCGCTGTGGTGTCCTATCCAACTTTGGCTCCAGCGCCGGTGCTTCAGATCGCGCTCGCGTTTCTGCTGGCGCCAAGCAACTGCGAGCGACGCTTCGCAGTGATCTATGCTCTGTGCGGTATCTTCGCTGCGGCTGTGCTCGCGGCAATTCTTACCGCCATCTTCGGCTTCGGCCATCTAGTCGCGATGGTCGACTACACGACAGCCTCCGCGCAATTGTCCGCAGGGCTGTGGGGGAAAGTAACTGCCAGCGCCGCGAGGTTGATGGCGCAGCCGCTTGTCGGCTGGGCATTCGCTGGTGTGCTCATCCTCCCGCTGATCCTCGGACACCGCAAGCCTCGTCTTATGCTGAATGGACTTATCTATTTTGCGATGTTCATCATCATGGTGACTTCCGAGGCTGCTGCATACATCAAGTCTCACGACATCATCATTCTCGCAGCTTTGTTCGGGGCAACTACTGCGTGCCGTGGCACAGAGGATTACGCTATCCGAATTATCTGGGTCACCAGTATAGGCAGCGCTTTGATCACTGCTGCTACCTCCGCTGGAGGTATTTTCAACGTGCCGATTGGGGGCTTCATGGCAGCCTGCCTTGCTCTTGTTCTTGCGACACCCCGAACGGGCGAACCGTCGAGACTGCTTCGGGTGATAGGCCATGCGCCTCTGGTTCTGACATTGGTCGTGGTGGGGTACGTCTCGCAGACATTCATCTACGGCGAGGCACCTCCGCAGAGGCCCATCAATGGCCTCGTCATGAAAACTGGACCTTACGAAGGGCTGCGAACGGCGCCAGAAACCCAGCGGTTCATCACGGAGGTGAGTGCTGCCTTCTCGGCTTATGGTCAAGAAGGCAAGACGATCACGGTATTCGGCCCCGCCTCCAGCCTGTACTTGTTGACTGATATGACGCCGCATGCGCTGTCGACATGGAGCCTTCGGAGCAGTTCTGGCGAACGGGCACGCAGGATGACGGAGGCGTTTCTCGACCGATATCCACCTGATTTTATCGCGATTTACCGCGATCCATGGACCGAACCCTTGGGATTGATGGAGAAGGGGCGTCTGCGGCAATATCGCAACGTAAGCACCATCAAGATCGGATGGAGAGAGTTTGAACTCTTTTTGCGATCGGAATTGCCATAGCGGGCGGCTAGGAGCGTTCACAGCCGTTCAGGTCCTGCTGTGGCACTCTATCCTTGATTCCAAGGATAGAGTGCCCGACAGATCGACAGTGTATGTGCAGGCTTTTCAGTTACATCGCTTGCGAAATGGTGTGTCGTTCATTATTCCGGCCAAAGCATAGAAGGGAATTCGATGAACTCGATCTACATTTATGGCTGCGGGGGCTTCGGCCGTGAGGTTCTACAAATCATTCTCGATTTGCGTGATGCAGGCCAACCCGTTGACTGTGCGGGGTTTCTTGTCGATGAGGGCGTTTCTGCTCCAGAAAGTGTCCACGGCATTCCGGTTATCTCATTCGGAGCGGAATTCAGGCCTACTGCCAACGCCGAATTTGTAATTGCGATAGGTTCACCAAGGGCCAGACGGCGTATCGCGGCCGAGCTTAGATTACGCCTCCAGGCTCGGTTCGCCGTGCTCGTCCACCCGCGAGCCTGGATCGGCAGGAATGTTCGACTGGGAGAGGGGTGCGTAGTATGTGCTGGTTCCGCGATAACAACCGACGTCGTTCTTCATGAGCATGTTCATGTGAATATTCTAACAACGATCGGGCATGACACCGTTGTCGGAGGTTTCGCTACGCTTTCCCCAGGAGTGAATGTTTCTGGAAACGTTCATTTAGGAGAGGGGTGTGAAATCGGCACCGGGGTTAGCATCATCCCTGGAGTTTCAGTCGGTTCGTGGTCGACAGTTGGGGCGGGGGGGGCGGTTATACACTCAATTCCGGAAAGTTCTGTAGCTGTGGGGGTGCCGGCAAAGGTTGTTAAACAGAAAGAGCCCGAAGCGAAGGCGTGAGAACCAGCAGATTAGCTTGTGCTTATGTAAGTTATACTGGGCGTGAAGGTGCCATGATGAGCGAATCGACTGCTTTGATACCACAGATGCTTATCCCCGTGCTCCCGTCACTGGATGCGATCCGTCCGTTCATAGAGACGATCGACGGTAATAACATCTACTCCAATGACGGTCCGTTGAACCGCCGCCTTTGCAGCGAACTCGCTCAGTATGTTGCGCAGCGCCTTATCAAGACGGTTCCTCTGTCGGCGACAACTGTCACAAACGGAACTGTAGCAATTGAGCTTGCTCTCAGGGCAAGGGCAGGTAGATCCTCGCCTTATGTCATGCTACCCGCCTACACGTTCATTGCCACTGCACATGCGGTGAAGAACGTCGGATTTAAGCCGCTTTTCATAGATGTCGACCCAGTATCGCTCACTGTAACTCCCAGCATAGCTCATACGGCGATGCGGAGTCATGGGAAGCCGGCCGCGCTGGTTGTCGTAAGTCCGTTCGGCGGAGCTGTAGATGTGGAGTGCTGGGAGCAATTCGAGGCCGAGACGGGCGTACCTGTCATCTTTGATCTTGCTGCTGGAATAACTGCCATCCGTCACGTATCGAAGCAGCCAATCTGCATCAGCTTGCACGCTACCAAGATGATTGGCAGCGGGGAGGGTGGAGCGGTGCTGTCGGCCGATGCCGACTTGGTCTCACGCATCAAGCAAATGGCTTCCTTTGGATTCAAGGCCAACAGCCGTATATCTGAGGTGCCGGGTGGGAACTATCGTATATCCGAGTACGCGGCTGCGGTCGGATTAGCGTCTCTTCAGTCCGTAGGGAATAGAATGTCGCTCCTGTTCGATAAGGCGCGACTGTACAAACGCTGCCTCAGCGGGAGTGAGGTTCAATACCAACCCGGTTTCGGAGAGGATTGGGTTGCGATGACAATGAACGTGATACTGAAAGCGGAGCGTATCCAACCGACACTCGAGGCCTTCGATGCGCACGGAATTCCTTGGCGGCGATGGTGGTCGCACGGATGTCATACACATCCTGCATTCGCCGATGCTGCACACTCACAACTCACATACACCGATATGGTTGCACATAGGACGATCGGCATACCATTTCACGTGAAGTTGACAGAGGAGCAGATCGAGTTTGTGGGCCAGATCATTAAAGGATAAAGGAAGATTTCCTCATGTCTCCGCGTGTCAGTTTCATAGTATTGTCTTACAATTATGCTCACTATATATGCAAGACAATTGAGAGTATAATTTCTCAGACTGTCGACAATATCGAAATAATTGTAATTGATGACAATTCTACAGATAATTCTGTAGAGGTTGTGCGGTCATATAAAGACCCTAGAGTTAAGCTGATTGAGAACGCGACAAATCTGGGCGGATCCGCGTCGTTCAACAAAGCTTTCAGCTTCTCGAGTGGCGATTTCATTGCGACTGTCGACTCCGACGATTGGATTGAGCCGACCAAGACGGAGAAGCAGCTGATTTTAGCGCAGAGCCTTGAGGCGGATGTCGTTGGAACTTGGGTCAACGTTGTTGATGTTGCGGGGAACCCGCACCCTCACCGCGAAGCGGTGGAGGCAATCGGTAACCGCGCGCTGAACTACAACTTGCCTAGTACTTGGATTGTACAGAATAGTCTTTGCAGATCATCAAGCCTTGTCCGTCGGCGTTTTCACGAGGAGCATGGCCTTGCCGATCCGCAACTGACACGAACTCCGGACTTCGAGCTTTGGTTGAGGGCACTTAAGGCCGGGGGACGCATTGAGGTTGTCGAGGAAAAACTCACAAATTACAGGCTTCATGAGAGAGGGGTAACACATGCGGACCCTGTCGGAACGTATTTGGAGTTCGCCTATATCTTCCGGAAGCATATGATCCCCGTCCTCGACAGATCGAGTGATCAAATTTCGAGGATTGCTTTATTCAACTGGTTCTTGAAGGCACCGCAAGCGCTTGACTTGACTCCTCGCCAGCGTTTTCGGGTGCTAGGATTTCTGTCTAACTGTAGGAGTTTTGAGTTTTATAACGAATTCCGTGAGTGGATAATCTCTACACCTAATAACAATTCGGACAGGTTGACCGAAGATGTTGGCAAAAGTATCGCGTGCTTCCTTCGCTATGGCGACAGAACGGCACTTGAGGATCTGCAAGCCTATCATTTGAAGGTAGAGGAGGCGCGTGACTGGTTCCGCGGGCAAAGTGAAAGATGGCAAGAGAAGTATCGAGAAGCCGAGAAATCCCTCAAGGAAGCCAATCGATCGCTCAAGGAAGCCAATCGATCGCTCAAGAAAACGAGCAAAGAAAACAACAAGTTAGAGCAGCAGATTCGAGAGATGGAACTCAGGTCCGATGTTATGTACAGGCTCAAGCGAACCGTGAGAAAAATTCCTAAGCTTCTCACTCCTAGATAGATTGCCCCGTCCAGTAAGTTTTAGTTGTTTGGAATTTCATATGCCGCCAATGCCAAATTCAGTGCTAGCCTTACTCCCGTTTCCTGCACATAGCTCTCTGCCATTGACTGTTCTCCGCGAGGTGAAGGCGCATGGGGTTAAAGTACATTTGGCCGTCCAGAGCATGGAGGCAAGAGCGGTTTCGACTGATCCGTTAACAGATTTTGTAGAGACACAATCCGTTACGGACCTTTCGGTCTACCCTTCCTCGGAGCATGGCGGAGTTCTAGCAAATATCGTCGAAACGCGTGGAGTGTCGTTGATACTTCAAGTAGGCGCTAACCTGCTGTATAAGCAGCTTCCGCATCTAAAGCTCTTGTATCCGAACGTTCGGATTGCGGATCTGCTATTCAATCCTTATGGGCACAACTGGGATCATTTTCTCTTTGAGAATGCTATCGATACCGTCATAGTCGAATCCAATTTTATGGCCGATTTCATAAGAAAATCGACGCTTGTACCGGCTCGTGACATCAGGATTGTTCAAAGTGGAGCCAAGCTTCATTTCGACGATTCGGGTATTCGGGAAAAAGCCCTCCCGTTTACCGTCGGATACGCTGGACGTTTCAGTGAAGAGAAGGCTCCTCTGGAATTCATCAAGGTTGCCCAGAAACTTTCAAAAAAGACGTCTGCGGTCTTTAAGATGTTCGGCACTGGGCCCATGGAATTAGAGGTGAGGGGGGCTGTTAAGCTGGCTGCTCTGGGAGAGCGATTCTCCCTGGAAGGTTTCGCTCCAACTGCAGTAGATGCACTGTCGGCATTGGATGTCCTCGTTATTCCTTCGAGATTTGATGGTAGACCAGTCGCTATCATGGAGGCTGCTGCTTTAGGCGTTGTTACGGTTGCCGCTGGGGTCGGGGGCATTCCAGAAATGATCCAGGAGGGAGTAAACGGGTTCTGTATCACTCCTTGGAACGTGTCGGATGCCGTCGACCGAATCTGCCTGCTTGCACAGGATCAGGTCTTGCTCAATTCGATGAAGATGGCGTCGCGGAAATTTGCCAGAGATAAGTTTGATTTTGACCGGATGATTAGGGATTATGTAGATGTGCTTGGAAACAATTCAGTCCCGTCCTGAGTAACGATTGCGGTTGTCTGACCGCATAAACTCTCAATATTCCAGAGATGGCTCCGCTTGAGCGTAACTATCTCTTTTTCTTTGCTGGAGCCGCCTTTCCAAAGGTCAAACTGGATCCACTTCACCGAAAAAAGCTCAGATTCCAACTGGAAGCCCAGAGCGGGTTGATGAGAGAGTTGTTTGCCGTTTTCTAAGTAGCAATTTCCTCAGCGGCTTTTCGACCGCGTGGTGTAGAAATGCGGCTCCCAGAAGGCAGATTCCGTAGACGATCCAAGGCGATTTATAGGATGGGAAATTCCATGCAATAAGCTTCATCGTAACCTGATGGACCATATACAGAGCGAAGCTGATCTCCCCGAGCCAGATGAGGGGACGGATGCTGAGAGCCTTGCCGATATAGCCCCGACCGTTCGCCAAAGTGATGATCACGATAGCAAATAACCAGCATGAGCCCGATTGACCGTACAGAAATGCGAGAATGGGTGTTGTAAGGTAGGGGTAGAGGAGCAGGTATCCTTGCGTGAGCCAGTAAATAGCGATCATCAGGACAACTGCCTCGATCAATGTCGCCTGCCACGTAGTCAGTGAGGTCTTCGATAGCCTCAGCCATACAATATATGCGGCCATACCGAGTGAGAACTCGAACAGCCGAGCTACGGGGTTGGCGTATAAAATTGATACGGCAGTTAAGTCGAATGGGGACTCAGACACTGGAAGTGAAAATATTTTTGCTAATGTGGTAATAATGAATACAGCTGATAAGGCTAGAATTAGCTTCCAATGCCAAGTTGTTCGAATATTTACTATCAGAATAGGAAACATCAGGTAGAAAAAGATCTCGGTTGATATCGACCAAGATACCGAGTTCCAGCCGAAATAGTAGGCTACATATGGTACAGCCGACTGAAGCAGGGTGACGTTAGCAGCTAGGCTCCACCACTTACTGAAGAATCCTGGACCATTAAATGCCTGCGACGCTGGAGCCAGGAAGAAGAGCACCAAAGCAAGGGTCGCAATATGAACCGGCCACAGGCGAGCAACCCGGGCGCGCATAAATTCAAAGTAAGTAAAGTTTCGCGCATGATAACCATGGGTGAGAATAAAGCCTGAGAGAACAAAGAAGAAGCTCACGCCCTGAACCGCTGTTTGTGGAACATGCTTCAGCCAAGGCCATTTAAAGTAGAGCAACGAGTGCAGCAGAACTATCATTGTGGCGGCCACGAACCGAAGGCTCGTGAGCGGCTTCAGATCCTCAACCGGCGTGCTTGTCCCCGACATTTCTTGCCCCGATCTAATTATCCTGCCCGGCTACCATGAACGTTTCAGCCAAGCCAGGCGTGCCGATATATGGCATCTGCTCCGTATCACATCGTAAGCGCCACGTGATCCCCGGCTCGAACCAGTTGCGAAACAGACACGAAGTCGGAATTTTGATACTAAGTATCTTCTGTCCGATGGTGCATTCTAAGATATCCCTCATTCAAGGGACCAAGTTTGCCAAGGAAACTATCCAAGATACCCCGACATATGAGTTTGAATCTGAAAACCCGCTGTTCGACAGCAGTCGTATACACCAATAGGAAGGCTACGCATCTGCTGATGAAATAAAGTCGCCATGCAAAGGGGGCACAGGGCTGGCGCGCTAGCCATAATGCATTTCTAACCCAATAATAGTTCCTAATGGGCATATGGACAGCGATCTGGCGCGAGCCGATCCCAACCGTCCCGTTGCCGAGGCGATGGTGTACGGCAGCCGTGGGCGAAAGGTAGCTCCTGCGTCCAGCCGCACGGGCTCGAAAGCACCACTCAACATCGACGAGATCGATGAAGAGATCCTCCCTAAAGCCGCCCACCTCGTCAAGGACGGCAAGCGGGATCAAAGAGCCTGACGCGATAATGAAGTCGCTTACCAGAGGATGCATCTCATTCTCGAGCGAAAGGCGAGATACTCGGAGCCCGCTGGCACGATAAGCCCTGGTTTGGCGCTGACTGTTAAGCTCATAGTAGGCTGGGCCAATGGCAGCCACTCGGCCGTGTTCATTTTCAAGGTTGATCAGATGGTTGGACAGGTCGGCGACGACATCAGGCGCCAGGATTGTGTCCTGATCGAGCAATAGGATGTGTGAGTAGCCTTGCGTCTGCGCCAACGCTGCGCCTTGATTCTGAGCTGCAGCGATTCCAAGATTGTGTTCATTTGCAATGACATGTGCCTCAACGGCCGCCGCGGAGCATTTTACCTCTCCGGCGGTCCGCGAACCATTGTCGACCACGACAATCCCCTGAACTTGGGGAGCGACAGATTGGAGGACCTGAGCCAGCAGGACCGTATCCGGATTGTAGGTGACCACAATGGCCAAGACACGCATCATTGTTCTCCGGGGGGCTACCGTCCTAGTAGAGCGATCGCAGAGCGAGGGCAAGCTGAGGCTTAGAGCGGGCGCTAAGGCTTCCCATTGGGAAGGACCATGCCAACGGGTTGGTAAAGCGATTAGTCTGCGAAAGGGCGGCCAAAGGTCGATCGCGTCGGGCGATATCCCACGTCCACCGGACGTTCGATGCCATCGAGCAGGTCTAATTAGCTGGAATGATTTCGATTTTTCTCAATAAGGCGGGCCAGTTCTGAATAATGGAACTCCCGTTTTGCGACAGGGTTGCTGGCGCGAGTTCAAAGAGGTATAGCGGCGCCTAAGGGACACCGGTCAGGCTTGTTGGCCGGATTGGCCTTCACCTCCGGGAGGCGCGGCACTATGGCACTTTCCGGAGGTATTCGGTCCGGATCAACGCCCTTATAGAAGGACCGCTCTCTATCCCACGAGCCCGAAGCCGAGATTTTCGATGCACAAAGACACGCTGCTGAAAAAGTTAAACGATAAGACCGCTGTGATCGGCATCGTCGGGCTCGGCTATGTCGGTCTGCCGCTTTCGCTCCGCTATTCCGAGGTCGGATACCGGGTCGTCGGCTTCGATATCGACCAGAGCAAGGTGGATATCCTGAAGCGAGGGCAGACCTATATCGAGCATATCGGATCCGACGGGATCGCCAAAGCAATCGCCAATGGCTTCGAGCCGACCTCGGATCTGTCCCGGGCACGCGATGTGGACGCCCTAATTCTCTGTGTGCCCACTCCCCTGAACAAATACCGGGAACCCGATCTCAGCTTCGTGCTGAACACGGTCGACGCCCTTCTGCCCCATCTCAGGAGTGGCCAAGTCATGTCCCTGGAGAGCACGACCTATCCGGGAACGACCGAGGAAGAGCTGCGTCCGCGGCTCGGGAAGGCCGGATTTACGGTCGGTGAAGATGCGTTTCTTGTATTCTCGCCCGAGCGCGAGGATCCGGGCAATGCCAAGTTCAGCACGCACAATATTCCCAAGGTCTGCGGCGGCAGTACGCCATCCTGCCTCGAGGTGGGTCTCGCCCTGTATGGACAAGTGATCAATACCGTCGTTCCGGTAAGTTCTACTCAGGCGGCCGAGCTGACGAAGCTGCTCGAGAACATTCACCGGGCGGTCAATATCGGCCTCGTCAACGAGATGAAGATCATTGCCGACCGGATGGGGATCGACATTCACGAGGTCATCCGCGCGGCTGCGACCAAGCCGTTCGGCTTCGTGCCCTATTATCCTGGCCCAGGCCTCGGCGGGCACTGCATCCCGATCGATCCGTTCTACCTGACTTGGAAGGCGCGTGAATACGGCCTCCATACACGCTTCATTGAGCTCGCCGGCGAGATCAACAGCACGATGCCGGAATGGGTCATCGAGAAGATTGCCGATGCCCTCAACGAGCGGGAAAAGCCGATCCGAGGCAGCAAGATCCTCGTTCTCGGCATAGCCTACAAAAAGAACGTCGACGACATGCGGGAATCGCCCTCAGTCGAGCTGATGACGCTGCTCCAGGACAAGGGCGCGCAGATCGCCTACAGCGATCCGCATGTCCCGAGCTTCCCGAAGATGCGGCGTTATTCCTTCGATCTCAAGAGCGTCGAGCTGACTCCCGAGACGCTTGCCAATTATGATCTGGTGCTTCTCGCAACTGACCACGACAAGTTCGACTATGGCATCATTGAAAAGCACGCGAAGCTTATCGTCGATACCCGCGGACGGTATCTCGGTGTCCGCAGCAACGTGGTGAAGGCGTGAACGCACAGATGTGAGGTCATTTGAGACGAGAGTTACTGTCTTATCATTGGGCGTAGGCCCAAGTTTGGACATTTTTGGCCTCTCGGGTTCAGCGTCCGAGCGTCAGGAACAGGATCAAGGAAGCGAAGTTGAGAACCAACGACTCGAATATGTTGGATGTCCTGCAAGAGGTTCGCGACGGCTGGCGTTGGCGTGAGTTGTGGATGACGCTGGGGTGGCGCGATGTGGAAACACGCCACCGTCGCTCGCGCATCGGGCCGTTCTGGAATACGCTGAGCATGGCCTTCTTCGTAATCTGCATCGGCAGCCTGTATGGCGGGATCATGAGCCATCCCATGTCCGATTACATCCCGCATCTCGTCACCGGTTATATGGTATGGATTTTTCTCAATTCTCTCGTGCTCGAAGGGAAAGACGCCTTTGTGGGTAATGCCACGGCGATCCGGGAGATCCCGGTTCCGAGGACGGTCTATATTTATAAGCTTCTCTGGAAGAATTTGATCATCCTCGGCTTCAACTCGCTTGTGTATGTTGCGGTCGTTATTCTCTATGGTGTGTCGCCATTTCCTAACGTCATCCTGATCCTGCCCGCCTTGATGCTTGTATTTCTCAACGGGATCTGGGTTGCACTGCTACTGGGTCTCATCAACGTGCGGTACAGGGACTTGGGGCAGATGATCCCAAATGCCATGCGTCTCGCCTTTTTCGTGACGCCGATCCTATGGTATCCGGATAGTGTCACGGGAATCCGCACAATCTTCGTGGATTTCAATCCCTTCTATTATTTTATCGAGCTCCTACGCGCACCGCTGCTGGGGCAGACACCGACGTCCTTGATCTGGGCGGTGGCCATCGGGATCACAGTGGTTGGGTGGGGTATCACGGTGCCGATCTATGCCCACTGGCGCCGGCGCATTGCGTTCTGGGTTTGAGGTGGGGCAATGGCACTAATCAAGCTTGAAAACATAACGCTGGAATTTCCAGTCCAGGCGGCGAAGTCTGACAGGCGGCAGTCGTCGGCGAAGGAGAGCCACATCGGCGGGCAGTTGTCACTGGGACAGTCGGGCCAAATGGTGGTTCGTGCCCTGGATCAATTGTCGCTCACGCTCGGCCCCGGCGATCGTTTGGCTCTGTTGGGACACAATGGGGCAGGCAAGTCGACGCTCCTGCGCGTGATGGCGAAGCTCTTTCCGCCGACCCATGGGCGGGTCACTGTTCAGGGACGTGTGGCACCACTGCTGAATCTCGGCTTTGGTCTCGACATGGATTCCACCGGTTACGACAACATTTTCATTCGTGGTCTCTATCTGGGGATGAGCAAAGCCGAGTTGAAGAAGAAGGCTGATGCCATTGCAGAGTTCAGCGAACTCGGAGACTTTCTCGATCTTCCGATGCGTACCTATTCCTCTGGCATGCGAGCACGTTTGGCCTTTGCAATTTCCACGCATGTTGAAACGGACATCCTGTTATTGGATGAGGTCGTTGCAACCGGCGATGCACGCTTCTTGAAGAAAGCCAATGAGCAGCTGGAGAGTTTCGCTCGTGACTCCAAGCTTCTGGTCCTCGCTTCCCACTCCAACAAGGTGCTGCGAGATCTCTGCAACAAGGCGGTCATCTTGGAGCACGGTCGAATTAAGGCAGTTGGGCCCATCGATGAGGTCATTGAAACATATTCTGTCTCCATGGGCGTAGATGCTAAGGACGGGTGATCCTGTCATGCTGTCGGGAAGGCTCAAGGATGGTGGGCATGAAACTGACGCGAAAAGCAGTATGCTCGTCTCGGGTTTGGCAAGCTCTAGTCGCCCTTGGCCGGGGTCTCGGGTTCTGAGCAACAAGGTCTCGGGCATATGACCCAGGATGTTTCGCGTTCCACGTCCCAAACCGCAGAACCTGGCGTTTTAACGAATGCCGCCTCGCTGCAGGAGCAGGTCCAGCAACAAAGGGACGAGATCTCGGAACTTAAAGCTACGATCCGGGAACTGCGATCGGAGATCAACGGACTACGGGGTTCCCTGTCCTGGACAGTGACCCGTCCTTTGCGCCTGCTGGCCGGGCGTCTCCCCGGCGTGGCTGCCGGAGTGCAGCGCAGTCTTGATCGAGCCAAGGACATTCTAGCGACAAGGTTGCCGAGGCGGGCCGCCCAGGCATTCTTCGACAATCGATGGGATGTGAAGGACGATATCGCGCGGCAGATCTCTGTCTACCGTTCCACTGCAGCGGAAGGCCGGAGAATCGTCTTTTACACGGCCATCTTCGGCGAATACGACAACCTGCTTCTTCCGGACCGCATCGATCCCGATGTCGAATACGTGTGTTTCACGGATCGCCCGCGGAACGATTACGGCGTATGGCAGATGCGATCCTCGCCATACTATCACCCTGATCCAACGAGGATCGCCCGCTGGGTCAAGACGCATCCGCACGAGCTTTTCCCGACCCACCAGGCTGCGGTATGGCTGGATGCTAACATCATATTCAGAGGCGATGTACATCGCTATATCGAGATGGTCAGGCAGCAGGGCGCCCAGCTTGGTCTGGTGTCGCACCCGCATCGCACATGCTTCTATGAGGAGGCCGAAGCCTGCAAGCGGCTTAAGAAGGATACTGCAAAGCTCATCGATTTACAGGTCGAGCACTACAGGAGCGCTGGCCTCCCCTTGAACCAGCCGCTATTCGAGACCGGTTTCATGATCGTTCTCCTCAAAAATCGGGAGACCGCCGATGCCCTTCATGCCTGGTGGCAGCAGATCGAAGGCTTCAGCCGCAGAGATCAACTCGCCTTGGCATGGGTCAACTACAGCCATCCGGCTCTCCAGATCGTTCCGCTTCTGCCACAGGGGGCCTCCGTCAGAGACCACGAGGACTTCTTCTATTTTCGCCATAGCTTCGCGCGGGCTTTGAAGGTTCCAGACAGCCTCGTAAAACTCGGCAGTATCGCCACCCCTTCAGCGGGGTTAAGCTTCGCCCAGGTAAAACAGGAGAGGCTGAAGCCGTTAGCCGACATTCCCATCGACATCATCGTCTGCGTTCACAACGCTCTCGACGACGTCCGGCTTTGCCTGGAGGCGGCTTGGGCGAGCCTGTTGCCAAGTCACAGGATCATCGTCGTCAATGATCGTTCCGACGAGGCCACGACCTCGTATCTGCGAGAATTCTCAGCGGCTCGCGACCGGGTTGTCCTGCTCGAAAACGAGCACAATATGGGGTACACGCGTTCGGCAAATCGTGGCCTTGCCGCTGCGGAAGCCGGGTTTCGCATCCTTCTCAACAGCGACACGATCGTGAGCCCAAACTGGGCCTTGAAATTGCTCGATGCAGCCAACCAGAGCGACAGGATCGGCATTGTCGGCCCGCTCTCGAATGCAGCGGGAGCGCAATCCATTCCTCGGATCAAGGACAAACGCAACAACACAACCATCAATCCGCTACCGCGTGGCCTGAAACACTCCGATCTCGACTTGGCCTGCGAGACTTGGAGCAAGGCGGATCTCATGCCTCGGATTCCGCTGGTTCACGGCTTTTGCTTCGGCATCAAGAAGGAGGTCATTGAGAGCATCGGATTGTTCGATGAAGTGAACTTCAAGCTTTTCTACGGCGAGGAGAACGACTACTGCTTCCGAGCTCGCGCCGCCGGCTTCGAACTCGCCGTGGCAACCAATACCTTCGTTTTTCACCGCAAGTCGCGGAGCATTGATGAGGAAAAGCGGGTCGTTCACATGGCCGAAGCCTGGAAGCGCCTGCGGGAACTCTACGGAGCTGACAAGATCCTCGCAGCTTACCGTCAGGTGGAGGAGCACCCCCTATTGGAGCGGATCCGCAAGGAAGCGGCGGGCTATTTCCGGTTAAAGCAACGGATGGGCTAGCGGTCATTTCCTCTACCTGAAGTTGAGATAGGGTCTCAATTGTGACTTCTTGCCCTTCAGGCAGAGGTGACGCCGGAGAGCGTGGACGATATTACTTTGATAGGCTAGAACCCTCGCCGGAAAAGCGGAAAGCAGGCTGCTCACACATCGACGAGCAGGGCTTGCTCGGCAGTGCCGATGGTAACTGGTGATGGAGAGAGCGCAGGTCATGGCAAAGCGATATTTGGTCACCGGAGGCGCTGGGTTTATTGGATCGGCCGTCGTCCGCAAGCTTATTGCCAGCACGCCGCATGAGGTTCTCGTCATCGATAAACTCACGTACGCGGGAAATCTCGACTCCCTCAGATCTGCCGCAGTCAGCGAACGATATCGCTTCGTGCGCGCTGATATCGTCGATGCCCAGCGGATGAAGACCGTGATCGACGAGTATCAGCCGGACGTGATCATGCATCTGGCTGCCGAAAGCCATGTCGACCGCTCGATCGACGGTCCTGGAGAGTTCGTGCAGACGAACGTCGTCGGCACCTTCACGTTGCTCCAGGCGGCCCTGGCTTACTGGAATAGCCTTGATGTCTCGCGCCGCGATGCCTTCCGCTTCCATCACATCTCGACTGACGAAGTCTTTGGATCCCTTGGCCAGGAAGGCTTCTTCCATGAGGAGTATCCGTATCAGCCCAATTCGCCTTACTCAGCGTCGAAGGCTGCGTCGGACCATTTCGTGCGCGCCTGGCACCACACCTACGGACTGCCAACGGTCATCACCAACTGCTCCAACAATTACGGACCATATCATTTCCCTGAGAAACTCATCCCTCTCATGATCCTGAATGCGCTCGAGGGAAAGCCGCTGCCTGTCTACGGCAAGGGCGAGAATGTGCGCGACTGGCTCTATGTGGAGGATCACGCCGAGGCATTAATCCTTGTTGCCGAGAGGGGCAGAGTGGGTGAGAACTACAATATCGGCGGATGGAACGAGCGCACGAATATCGACGTCGTGCGCTCTATCTGTCAGCTTGTCGATGAGATGGCGCCGAGCGACATGATCGGGCGACGGGAAAAGCTGATTTCCTATGTGATCGATCGGCCCGGCCACGATCTCCGCTATGCTATCGACGCCAACAAGATCGAGCGCGAACTGGGATGGCGTCCGTCCGAAACCTTCGAAACCGGACTCCGGAAGACCGTTTCCTGGTATCTCGATAACCAAGCTTGGTGGGAGCGTGTCCGATCCGGTGTATATCAGGGCGAGCGACTCGGAGTAGCCGTCTAAATCGGAGATATGGACTAACTCAGTTATTGCGAGTGGCGTCCTTCAAGTATGTTGAAGCAGTCAAACCAGAATGAGGATGGACCATGCTGAGCGTGGAGCCAACAAATATCCCTGATGTGAAGGTGATCACGCCAAGGCGCCTGAGCGATAGTCGCGGCTTTTTTTCAGAAATTTTTCACAAGCAGCGTTTTGCCGAGGCGGGCATTTCCGTCGATTTCGTGCAGGACAATTATTCTCTTTCTTCGTCAGCAGGCACGGTGCGGGGCCTGCACTTCCAAGCCGATCCGTTTGCCCAGGCCAAGCTGATCCGTGTCGTGCGCGGCTCTATTCTTGATGTTGTTGTTGATATCCGCCGGTCGTCTCCAACCTATGGAAAGCACGTTGCTGTCGAGCTTTCAGCAGAGAATGGTCGCCAGATGTTCGTGCCGGTAGGCTTCGCTCACGGCTTCTGTACACTCGAACCTAATACAGAAATACATTATAAAGTCTCGTCATATTATTCTGCCGCTCACGATCATGGACTACGCTGGGATGATCCCGCTCTTGGGATCGAGTGGTCAATCGATCCTTCCCAAGCCGTTCTTTCCGATAAAGACCGGCGCCAGCCGACGCTTGCGGAGCTTCCGGTCTACTTTCCCTAGCTTAGGCGTGCCTCGGTGACGTTGGAGATTGCAAGGAGTATAGCGATGAAGGGCATCATCTTGGCCGGCGGCAGCGGGACGCGCCTGCATCCTATGACGTATGTTACGTCGAAGCAGTTGCTGCCGATTTACGACAAGCCAATGATCTACTATCCCCTGACCACTCTTATGCTGGCGGGTGTGCGCGATATCCTAATTATCTCCACGCCGGATGATCTGCCGCGGTTCCGTCAGCTTCTGGGCACCGGCGATCAGTGGGGCATTCGCTTGTCCTATGCGGAGCAACCAAAGCCGGAAGGGCTAGCTCAAGCCTATATTATTGGTGCTGACTTCGTCGCGGGTGGGCCGTCCGTTCTGATCCTGGGAGACAACGTCTATTACGGCCACGGCTTGACTGATCTTCTGCGATCCGCGGCGCGCCGGACCTCTGGTGCATCAGTGTTTGCATACCATGTCACCGATCCCGAGCGATATGGGGTCGTCGAGTTCGACAGCAATGGCAAAGCGATTTCGATTGAAGAGAAGCCCAAGGCTCCCCGCTCGAACTGGGCTGTGACCGGGTTGTATTTCTATGACCATCAGGTGGTTGACATGGCCGCGAGACTGCGGCCCTCAGCCCGCGGCGAACTCGAAATCACGGACGTGAACCGCGTCTATTTGGAGGCGGGTGAACTCCAAGTTGAGTTGATGGGCCGGGGTTATGCCTGGCTGGACACCGGTACGCCAGACAGCTTGGTCGAGGCCTCCGAGTTCGTACGTGCGCTTGAGAAGCGCCAGGGCTTCCGTATTGCGTGCCCGGAGGAGATAGCGTTCACGAGCGGCTGGATTGACCGCGCTCAGCTCATGTCTCTTGGGACGAAGCTTTCGAAGAGTACTTACGGCCAGTATCTGCTCCGAGTTGCCGAGGACGCAGAGCGTTTGCCTCGTAGAATGCTTGGATAACAGCGCGATCCGACGCCAACACCAGAGGGCTGTCCATTCCATATGCAACGTTTTCTCCGAAGCAGTGTTTCGCGACTCAAAAGGATCGACCTTCTTCGCAGAGCGGTGACTCGCGCGAGGACGATCGGATTCAGTCGCCAGACCGCTGCGCTTGATCGTGCCAGGAGGCAAATCGAGAACAGTAATTTCAATGCGGCGGCAGCGCAGATCGAGAGTATCGAAAGGAAGAGTGTACGAGCTTGGCGCATACTGCTCGATTGCTATCTCACAGCGCATCGGTTTGAGGACGTCATCCAAGCCTACGAAGCGATGCCGGAAGAGGGCAGGAATGACCTCGCATGCCGGCACTTTTATCTTCTGGCATCCGCCAATCTGAGGCGGTTCGATACGGTCGATAAAATCGTCAAGGGAGTCCTGAGCGAACCAGATTCCATGAACACGTCGGAGTTCCTGAACAGGGTGCGTCCGTTCGCCGAGAAAATGGGGCCGGCCGCGCACAGATCGGTGGTCGAGCGGATCGTGTCTCAGCGGACTTGGCTCGCGGCGGAGCAGTTCGACACGACCCTCAAATGCGCTCATGATCTTCGCGAAATAGGCTGGGAGCGAGACGCAACCGAGCTGGAGAAAGCACTGCGAGGCGCAGCGGGCAGCGCCAGGGCGCGAATGAAACTGGATATCTTCGATGCTCAGCTCCACTTCCGGAGCGGACGCTACGACCTTCAGCTTGCCTCAATCAACTCGGTTCTCTTGAAGCAAAACTTAACCCGGATCCAGTTGAAGGATGAAAGCGCACCGTTCGCCTGCGGAAATCTAATCGGTACGGCTACTCCTCCTGTGCAGGGACCATTCGTGTCGATCTTGGTGCCGGCCTACAACAGCGCCGAAACCATCCCGTATGTCCTGGAATCCCTGCGCAATCAGACCTACCGCGACTTTGAGGTGATCGTCGTGGACGATGCGAGCACTGACGACACTGCCAGCATCGTGGCGCAGTTCCGTGATGCCGACCCACGGTTTCGTCTGTTGTCTCTGGAGCGCAATTCGGGCGTTTTTGTTGCCAGGAACATGGCGCTTGCGTCTGCTACGGGGGAGTTCGTGACCAATCAGGACGCCGACGATTGGGCTCACCCACAAAAGATTGCCACCGCGGTTGCCGAACTCCGGCGCGATCAATCGATCATTGCGACCTGGGTGGATCATGTTCGCTGCTCCAAGCAGCGCGGCTTCAGGGCCCTGAATGGCTACTTCAGGCCAGATGCCTCGTCGCTGATGTTCCGACGACAGCCGGTGCTGGAAACGATAGGATGCTATGACTCGGTGCGCGCGGCAGGCGATGGGGAGTTTCATCTCAGGATGGAACGGGCGTTCGGTTCACGGTCCATACGAAAGATCGACAAGCTGCTCTCCTTCGTGAGTTGGTCGGACGCGAGTCTCTCGGGGGGAGGGGCTTTCCAGATCGACAGCGATCTGGGCCTCTTCAGTCCTGCACGAAGCGCATACCGCAGAGCTTTCGGCCTCTGGCATGAAACCGCGAACACGCTCTCCATGCCTTTTCCTCTGGAGAAGCGGCCGTTTCCAATACCGGATAGCCTCGCCCCATCGCCCGACCATGGTCCGTGAGTGTCGGGCCGGACTGAAGAATGATCCGTTCGGCCAACAACGCTGCTTTCACGCGAGCTTCGGCTGAGCGATCGGGGGCGACACGGGTCCGACGTTCTGCTCGGGCAACGTCAATCGGCTGCTGGGGTCCCGCGGCGACTTACACCGGCGCCAAGTTCAACCCCTGGCTACTCACTCGCCAGCACAGGTTCGGCGTAATCTTCACCGATCACGACGGGAGCACAGCCGAAGCGTTGCCTGAAGGCTTCATGCTGCTCGTCCGAGAGACCGTGCTCGGTCACCACATACAGGCGCCCAGTTTGAATGCTCGGCAAAGGATGAGGAGGGTCGTTGAGCAGATCAGAGCCGAGTACGATCGCAGTCGCGCACAACACGGCCTCACCCGGAACGATGTTCTCCGCGAGCCCGGCGGCAAGGACAGTGCGAGCGGGCGAGGCGATGTTGGCTTCCGCCCGCCGGTAGGATGGCCAATGAGCCAACCCCAGTTTAAGGCCGGCTCGGGCTAAAGTGTTCCACTGGGCGATGTGGTGTCCGGTCGAGTGCTCAGCCTCGGCGAAGTTGCCGATGATCACGAGGTCTATGTCCGTGATTTCACCCTTCTGCCCCAGCAGGATGCGCGGAGCGGGAAACCGACGGGATTCCGTCATGCGGAGATCCGGTTCGGCTTTGGCCAACTCGCTCGCGTGCCAGAAGCGGTAGGCTTCCTTGTACTGCCGGCGTGCACCATAGTTGACGGTAGCGATGCCTGCGGCTTTCGTCTGCGTCAGCGACGATCCGCTGAACAGGATAAGAGTCAGTGGCGTGGCCGGAAAGAGTTTGTTCGTGGTCAGCCCGTGCTTGGCCTTCACACGCTCGTAAAGCTCCGAGTCCGCGCCGACCCTCGTCCTGTCCCATCCGCCGAGGTCAGTGAGGATCTGTGTCCGCACGAGCAATGAAGATGTGTTCTCCATAAGCATGCCAGCCATATTGGCTTTCACGTCGAAGCGAAGGTCCTCAGAAACGCGCACGCCGATCGTCGTACCGATGCCGTCTGGATGCGAGAGGGCATAGTGCATATGTGCGGCAAACTTCTCCGGGTGTGACCAGTCATCCGCGTCGTGAACTGTCACATACTCGCCGGTTGCGCGCGCGAGTGCCGTGTTCCGGGCCGTATAGGCGCCGCCATTCCGTTCGTGTCGGAGCGGCACGATGCGGCTGTCGCCCTGGGCAAGGCGCTCAATGACCTGCCATGTATCGTCCTGACTTCGATCATCGACGATCAACAGCTCAAGGTTCTTCCACGTCTGGTTCAGGATGCTCTCGACGGCGATCGGCAGCGTGGCGGCGCAATTATAGGCTGGCATCAGCACGCTGAGCTTCACTGAGGCGTCGACGGGACGTGGGCGAGGGACTGTCAGATTGCCGAGCGTAAGCGGAGCGTCTGGGTCGCGCTTTTCGACTTTCGAGAAACCCGCTTCCTCATACGGTCGGTTCAGCCAGGCAAGGCGCTCGAAATCGACAGATGAAAGAGAGCCGCTTCGGACTGCAAGCGCATGACGGATGTTGGCGGCCGAGAAGTAGAGTTCAGCTCTGGGAATCGTTTTCCGCGACGCCCATTGCAGCCATTCATGAGCCTCGTCCGGTCGGTCGAGCTTGAGAAGGCACTCCACGATCATAAGCTGCGCATAGACATTCCGGCGGATTCTGGGAACCGCGGTGGTCATGAGAATGAGATTCTCGAGAGCCCTGCCGATATCGCCATTAAAAGCATACCACTTTGCAAGGGCCCAAGCCGTTGCGGCCAAAACCTTGCGGTCGCGTTGTGCCGATAGCTTTGAACGCTCGAGTTCGCCTGCAGCCTTCTCGCCAAAGCCGGACCACATCTTGGACGCAAGGGGGTGCAGCCGCTGATTGGGGTTGGGCTGTAATAGCCGCTGCCAGGCACGCACATTGAGGAAGAGGGGAATGCTGTCCAAGCCGATCGCCAGCCTTTCGACGAGCTCGGGAGAATTCTTCTTGATCAGGGCTCGAGCCGCTGATGGGACAATGTACTTGATATTTTTTGCGACAGTCATGGAAATGGGTGCGCCCAACGATTGATCGGTCAAGCAGATATTAGCTTAAGCCCTGATGAAGCAGGAAAGCCATAGGTCTCGTCTCAAGATAGGTAAGCTGCACTTTACGGACATTCGACTCTCGTGCTTTTGGGGAGCACGACGACCACTTCATCAGCATCCTCTGGAGCAGTACAGCTGAAAACCTCGGACGCTCCTGTCCCGTAGAACACGTCCGGCTCGAACAGCGAGCAATGCGGCCAGCCTTTCTTCTGCAGCCATTGGATTATGGCTCGGTTCTGCTGCTTCCACCTCATCGGCCCCCAAGCTCCTGAGGACGCATCGACCGCGAAGATCTGCCTGCCATTCGGCGACAGCAAGGCATCCGCGGCTTTCAAGGTCTTCGCTAAGCGGAAAGAATTCCCGGCAAGCCGTTTTGAATGAACGCAAAGGTCAAACCCCGAGGGCAATTCCTGGCGCACGGCGTCGAGGTCCTCTGCAAAGGCGACATGGCTTACTCCGTCGAAGATCGCCTTCGTGATGTCGTCCGACCCGAGCACCAGAACTTTCGAGGTGGGCCCATTCATCGCCGCATAAATGGCCAGTGCCAAACGGCGATGGCGTGGAAAGGACCCGCATCCCGCGCATTCGCTCTGTTGCTGGGCTTCCTGCGGCTGAAGCCTTGTGCCGCAGATAGGACACTCGAAGCAGCGAAGGCCCGGCGATCGCTTGGCCGGGTTCGATCCGCCGGATTCAATTTTGCTCGGTAGAGCGGAAGTGGCGACCGTTGCCACGAGCGCCGCTGGCAGCCGGTGCTTCAGAAATCGGCGGGCTGAAAGAGGTGTAATATTTTTGAGTGTTCTGAGAAAGGTCACGGCACGATCTTCAACTGACTGGTGAAGCGTTCGTTGCTCGGCGTTGGCTCACTATTGTCGTGCATGATCAGGCCTCGCTCTCGATCTGAGAGAGCTGCTCCGGCCTGGTGAAGCTCACGAAGCCGTCTCGCCGCCTCCTGCTGTCCACCATGTTCGCCGCCAGAGCGTGCTGAGAGGAGCTTGGCAATCCAGAAGTCGGGCAGATCCTCTGGAGACATACGATCCTGATGTCGCTCAGAGAAAAAGATCGCCAATCCGAGGGGTGACGCCAAGAACTGCTCCAGCGTATCGAAATCTGCCCCAAGCAGCGGCGCTTCAACAGCGATGTTGACGGACGCCAGCAACGTCGTGAGGCGAGCGAAAAGATTGATTTCGACAGCTGTCAACTCCAGGATCGGCAGGGCCAGCCGGGCAAGCCCCAAGTCTTCCGCAAACAAGACAGCGGCTGCAATGGTCGGGAGGATAGCATGCAACTGACCGTCATGACGCGCGAACAGGCCGAAATTAGATGACACAGTGACATTGCGCGGTCCAATCGACGTCGTATAGGCCCCCTCGCTTAACCTGATGACGAGGTCATGCTCGAAGGCGCCAAGCGCCGCGGCCGAACGATAGGATCCGTCGCAAAGGATCGCCGTCCGCGTGCCGGAGGGTATGCGAGCCGGCGCCATCTCGACGCCTTCAACCAGTACATGCCGCGGCAAGAAGAAGTCGCGCAAGGGCTGGGAAATGTCGATACCACAGCCGCGGCTCGGACTCATTCGGCCGGATATGAATGGATAAAGTAAGATAGCCTGAGCAACGGCTTCACGGTCCCGATTGCGCTCAATGAGGCGCCAATCCAGCCAAGCGGTCGAGGACAGCGGAAACGCATCATACTGTTCGGGCGCGAACTTGATGGTTGTAACCCGCTCTGAGGGATCGATTACGGTTTCGGTCTGCAACTCATCCCCCTGCTTCGAGACACTGGTCAGCGCCGAAGCGCCTGAGCTTAGCACCTAGAAGGGCTTTTATGGGTCCGTCGAGCGGCGGTAAGCCCAGCCGGTATCCGGAGTCTTCATTTACGGACAGGAAGCAGCAACTGCTGTGTTTCTGCAAAACGTGCAGGACGCCCTCGATATCGGCGCCAACATGGATGTACGCCCTCTCCGCGTGGGCTTTGGTCTTGAATGCAGTCTCAAGCATGGTGAGATCCGAATACACGGTCGGGAGCATGATTTCACTGACACTCTCGACCTGACCTGCGCCCGAGAGTGCCGACATGATCCTTCCACGGCTCGCTTCATCGGAAGCCGTGATCGTAACGCCTTTGATTCCTTTGTGCGCGGTCGTGCCAAAAGCGATATTGATCTCACGATGATCCCCGAGGGTCGAGGCCAGGATCGCTGAGGTATTGCTGTTGACCGGCAAGGTCTGCCTAAACTCAATCTTCATCCTCGTCGACATGAGACGCGATGGCAGGTGGCCGGCGGCTTCGATGAAATCGGAGAGGGGAATGTCAGCCTCAGGGTTCGCTCTCGACGCTTTTAAATACTGCTGATCGAGATTCGCGGACAAGGCGCTTCGAGCCATAGTCTTACTTATTCCAGAAATCGATTTCTGAAGGGAGCTATGCGCTTCGGCCGAGTTGTGTGTGTGTAGACGACGAAGAACGACGTGGCGGCCACAATGGGCAAGGCGGACACCTCCTCTCGCAATCCTGGTTAGCAGATGATAGCTTGAATTCGCGCCAAAATTGTCGTTGTACCGATAGAACTCAAGCACCCGTCGTCTGATGAGAACAGTGCCGTGGGCAAGAGGGCTGCGGAACATCATAGATGCGGGGTCGAATGTCGTGCGTCCTGGATTGGATGTCAGCGCGCCCGTTTGGTCATCGAAATCGATGTAACCGCCGTACGATCCCGCGCAGTCGTCGACGATGGCACCCAGCTGGCGTTCAAGCCTCTGAGGCAACATCAAGTTGTCGTCATCGTGAATGGCGATGTACTCTCCTCGCGCCATGGCATTGGCATAATTCCTAGCAAATGCGAGGCCTCTGCCGTCCTTTAGCGTCAGCACCTTCAGCCGCGGATCATTGAACTCGTCCAGCGACGGTCGCAGGTCCGGGGTCGATCCATCATCAACGATGATGATCTCGAAATCCTCGAATGTTTGTCCGAGACAGCTCGATACCGATTCCCGCAATAGGTCCGGTCGATTCTTCGTCGCAATGACAATGGAGACCGATGGAACCGAGCTCGTGGCGCCGCGATAGGACCGCGCCAGGTTTCTGACCATCGTGCGGTCTTCCTGAAGGATCTTCTTATTGCTCTCGACGACTTTTACACCCTTAGAAGAAGTACCTCTCGAATCCGGCGCATGCCAAATGTGATAGATCTGGGCTTCGGGGTCCCCGATCCAGTTTAGGATCGCTCCCGACCTGCGGGCACGCTGGACAAAATCATTGTCCTCTCCGCCCCAAACGGTCATTCGCTCCTCGAAGCCGTGAAGCCGCGAGAAGAGAGCTTTGGTGAACGTTGCGGAGCCCCCCATTCCCCACCTCGGGCGAATGGCCGAGACTCGGAAGAGCTTGTCCCAATCAAACTGCGCCAGGCTTTCCGATCCAAAACCTTCGGGGAGATCACGACACTGAATGATCTGCACTGAGTCTGGCATGGACGCGAGATTCGAAAGCAGGATCTCGTGCGAGGTTGGCGAGAAAATTATGTCTGCATCTGTTGTGAGTATGTTGTTGCTGCGTGCCTGTTTAATGCCGGCATTGAGAGCTGCCGAACGACTCCAGACCGCGGCATCGGTATAGACATACGCGCAGCCAAATTTCTGAGCTATATTGAAGACTTCATTGCGGTTTTCCGAGCCATAGTCGGATATGACGACCTCGAGGCCGTGTGTGTCTGAGGAAAAATGCGACCTGAGTGCCACCTCTAGTCGATCAAGCCCCCAATTTCTAATGCCGATTACCACGCTTAAGGTGGGGAGCAAGCTTGGCGTTACTGAAGAATTGCTTGCAATATCCATATGCTAGACCCGTCGCTCAGGGCGATTGATCCAGCTTAGTAGCGCGATGGACCTGGTTTGAGAAGAGGGGCGCGACCGTAATGCCCACAGTTGAAAGAACGATCCGGCTTACAATCGCGGCGTTTCCTTTCGATTCCAGAGCCTCAACTGGGCTGACTGGAGACAGTCGTGGTATCAGGAGACCAATTCTTAAATGCGGAAGTCTTGGCCTTGTGATAGCCGACACCTCGGCTGAGGCTATCGCTGCCGAGACATTCACATCGCCAATGCTTCTGGAGTTACAGGGATAGGCCATTCCATGCTGGCTCTGAAGGGCCCCGGGCCGTCGTTAGGTACTTGACCATACCGCCCAGCCGATCTTCAGTTCTCGAGGAAGTCCACCGGACGCTTGCACGGTCGCAATCGTTTCCTGCCCAAGCTTGCATCGCTCGCAGGAGTCTGCGTATGAGGTGAGCATACTGAAGTTGCAACATTAAGACATGCCGCGCCCCACGCATCACCTCGTCCCTGAAATTCAAGGCCTTCGAGCCGTGGCGGTGCTGGCCGTACTCGTCTATCACATATGGCCGAGTGTGCTGCCGGGTGGCTATGTCGGCGTCGACGTCTTCTTCGTCATATCCGGCTATCTGATCACCGGTTCCCTCTTCAAGGAGTTCGAGGGCACCGGCAGGATCGACATTCTGGCCTTCTATGCCCGGCGTATCCGGCGCCTTTTGCCTGCCGCAACCGTCGTATCACTGGCGGTGGCCCTCTCGATCCCCTTCTTCGCGAGGGCACAATGGTCGGACATTACCGGCAGCCTCGTCGCAAGCGCCTTGTACGTCCAGAACTGGTTCCTGGCCGCTCAAGCGGTCGATTATCTGGCAGATGATGCCAAGGGACCGATGAACCACTTCTGGTCGCTTTCGGTCGAAGAGCAATACTATATCGCCTGGCCCCTGATCCTCCTTCCCATCCTCTATCTTGCGCGAGGGAAAACCATCAGCCGCCGCGCAGCCTTCGGGTGGTTTATCGGCCTGATCGGACTGGGATCGCTGGTCTATTCGATCTGGCTGACACCCCTCAATCCGGGTGTAGCCTATTTTGCCACCACCACCCGGGCCTGGGAGCTTGCTCTCGGAGGGGCGCTGGCGGTCTTTCAGGCAAGAAAGCCTCTTTCTCAACCTGCTCGCGCAGCGCTCGGGGGCGCCGGCCTTGGAGCGATCGTCGTCGCGTGCCTTGCTTATAGCGACGAGACTAGTTTTCCCGGTTACGCAGCCATATTGCCAACGCTCGGGGCGGCCGCCGTGATCAGGTCCAGCGGCGCCTTGTCACGCTGGTCGGTCAGTCCGGTTCTGAATGCACGCCCGATTCAGTATCTCGGCGATATATCCTACTCGCTCTACCTCTGGCATTGGCCCGTCATCATCCTCTTCGGCGAGGTGACGGGTCGGTCGATCGGACCGCTGTCCGGCCTTGTCCTCCTCATCGTCTCCGTGGCCTTGGCTCATCTGAGCAAAGTCTATGTCGAGGATCCTTTCCGCACCGGCGGAACTTCGGTCAATCGGTCCTTGGCCGCAGGCTTGGCTGGGATAATTCTTATCGTCGGCCCCGGGGTGGGCTACCTGGCATGGAGGGACAGCTTTCCTGACACCGGGGTCGCCGGAGGGTTGCCGCGAGGGGCGGTTGCCATGCAGGATCCGGGTTACGACTGGCGTCAGGAGGATCTTGCACGCGCTGCACCGCAGCCTGCGATGGCCAGGAAGGACGTTCCGTCGGCCTATGCCAGCAAGTGCCATCAAAATCAAAGCCGAACCGAGGTTTTAAGCTGCGACTACGGTGACCCGAAGAGCAAGCTGAAGATTGTCATGCTCGGGGATTCCCATGCCACGCATTGGTTCCCGACATTCGAGGAGATGGCCCGGCGGCAATCGGTTTTTTTCCGCGGTGTCGCGAAGTCGGCCTGCTTGTTCTCTCTTGAGGCAGTCTACAGCCCGACACTCAAGCGCCCGTATACCGAATGTGCGCAATGGTCGAAGAACGTTCTCGACTGGCTCGCTCGGGAGCGGCCCGATGTGGTTCTTGTATCGCAGTCGCCTGCATATCCTGCCTCGGTGGTGGAAGGCATGGGGAATGCTTGGCAGCGCCTTCTGGACATGGGGTTGAATGTCCAAGCCGTTGCTTCGACTCCGTGGCTTCAATTCGAGCCTGGCAAATGCTTTGCGACGAACGAGAACTGGCAGGGCGCATGCATCCCTGAGCGGGCGTCTGTCTTTAGGCCGGATCTGACCCTTGCTGCGGCCCAACGATTGAATGTGCCCGCGCTCGATTTCTCAGGCTATTTCTGCCGACCCGCCCTTTGCCCCACAGTGATAGGGGGCGTTTTCGTTTATCGCGACAGTCACCACATGACGGCGACATTTGCGCGGTCCCTGGCTGAGCCCATGGAGAGCAAACTTTCGACTATCACGCCACGCAAGGCCGTGTCCGGAGCAGTCGACGGGTAACACTTGGGCCGCCGGTATGGCTCGACGTTCAAAGCTGAGTTGATCGGGACCCAATGCGCAACAAATCCGTAGGGCGGAGACTTTCTTCGGTGCGCATCCGGCAGGTGCGGCGCAGTTGCGGGATCGACGATTTGCGAGGAGCGTCCACATGGAGCTTCGTTCGCTCGAGACGGTGACCATCTTGCCACTCCAAGCTCTCAGAGGCTTGTTGCAGCATCAACCGTATGATGGGGTGTCCAGTCCGATTGACAGCGATTGATGCCCGCAATGCCGCCGGTGCCAACCACAGAGCGCGAGAGTCGCACGGAGTAAATTAAATGCATACCCGCGTGAATGGCTTTGATGGCATCTTGCATGGAGCTCACGGAATGTATATACTTTAGCGTATATACGGAGTGTAATGATGGCCATTGCCAAGGTTTTCCAGTCCGGCAACAGTCAGGCTGTCCGCCTGCCAAAGCAATTCCGCCTTACGAGTGATGAGGTCGAAATCTTTCGCCGAGGCGACGAAATCATCCTACGCGAGAAGCCCAGAAGCCTTGCGCGCGCGTTCGAATTGCTGTGCGATCTCCCGGATGTCGAGCGCGACGATGCCCCGCCGCAGGAGCGTGAAGGCCTGTAATGGCTGAACCTCGCTATCTCCTAGACACCAATATCTGTATCTATATTCGCCGAGAGCGGCCGAAGGCGGTTCTGGACCACTTTAAGTTGCTTCCTCCAGGCTCGACAGTGATCTCTGTCATTACCTATGGAGAGTTGGTTTATGGGGTGCAAAAGAGCCCAGATGCTCACAGAGCGATGACAATCTTGGAGGAACTGACAGAACTGATCCCCGTCGTGCCGATGGCCGTCAATGTCGCCGAGACGTATGGGAGCATTCGATCCGATCTATCAGTTTGTGGTATGCTGATCGGTAACAACGATCTTTGGATCGCCGCCCATGCCATGAGCCTTCAATTAACGTTGGTGACCAACAACGAGAAGGAGTTTAGGCGGGTGAACGGCCTTAGCATCGAAAATTGGGCTAAGTCGTAGCGTCCGCAATTCGGAGAAGGGCTTCCGCGTTTGACTGTTCTGGACAGTTTCAATAAATCGGGTGTTTACATTAAACATAACGAGATACCGTTAATAAGCCAATCCTCGACGATCTTGGTCACTTCATCGGGTCGGGGCAGGCTTCCACATCGAGAACGAAAATCGAACTGATACGTTTCTTCGCTTAGCTAAAGCCTGAGGCATGCTGGGGAGGTTTCTGATGGCCAGAACGCGCAAATCGCTTGCCTTACCTGACTCCCTTCCTGCCGCCGTCCGAAAACTCATCAAGCGCTTTCCGATGACGGCCTCGGTTGACGAGCATGATTACGCAAACCGTCTCACCGAGATGTTTGCAGCCATTCACCCGGGAGACTCAATCGAGGCTTTCTGGGCAAAGGATCTTGTTGATATGGCATTGGAGATCGAGCAGTTAAGGCAAATCGAGACCGGCCTGCTTGAGGCGAAGGCTCGTGACGAAGACAGCCAGCAAGATGTGATGGATCGGCACGTGGCAGAAGTCGCAGCGAATTTCGCAGTCGTGAAGTGGGCTGAGGATCGAGGGTTGGATCATCGTTCGGAAACGTCTGAAATGAAGGCACAATGGGCCAAGTTTCACGAGGAGCAACTTTCCATGCGCTCCCGGCGCCCAACACCCGAGAGCATCTCGGGAGACCCAAACGACTTGATAGAGTCCTTTCTCCGTCACGGCGCCGAACTCGATCAGGTGGGACGCATGATCGCGACAGTGGAAGCCCGGCGCCGCTCGGTTCTGCGGGAAATAGAGCAATATCGCGCAGCGCGACGCGTGCGGTCTGGCAGAAAGGGCATCATCGATGCCTCTTTCACGGAACCCAATGCGCGGTAGTGACGGCTGGCACTAGCGCACGAAAGCATCTCCAGTGCACGACTCCCGCACACGCCCCAAATCCCGACCCAGGTTAACTGCTTCGGTCGCGAGCCATGCGGTCGGTAGGGGCGAAGATCAGAAGGCTTACGCAGCGCTTTACCAAGCAGTCCTAACTGATCTGGAGCCAACTGACGCCATTGAAGCCGCCTTTGTCCAAGCGATTGTCGATCATATCTGGGCGAGCCAACGGTGGCGGGCGGTCGAGTCACGCCTCCTAGCTGATTCCCTACAAAAGGAGCCAGACCGCGTAAGCGGTCCCGGGACTGATCCTCCTGCGGTCATCCGATCTCTTAACGACCAAATGTACAAGTGGGTCCGCGAGGGCGTGACCGGTATGCCTGCACCGACGCGAACCGATCCACCTGGAGGATTCTTCGAAGGAAAGATCGCTGCTCGGCCCAGCAGAGCGCGGACGGTTCCTTCCCGCGCAGGCCGGTCCGCAACACGAACAGAACTTGTTGCCGCATTTCAGAAGTATAGCGCAGCGTTGGAACAGGTGGTTCGCTTGCGCAGTCGGGCCGAGGTTCAGCGCGACGCAGCAATTCGGGACCTAGAGCGGTATCGGACCTCGACCCTGCGGAGCGCGGCTCAGGCGATTGAAGACGCTGAGTTCATTGAAGTAGTGGGTGATGGGATCAGTTCGGAAACAGAAGGCCAATCGCCGCAACGCCCAGAAGAGCACCGGACCGCGGACCCCGGCCGGGCAAGCGCGTGCAAGCCGCAACGCGCTCAAGCACGGACTCGCGGCCGCAAGCCGGCTTCGTGATCTCGACGGCATTGTCGCTGAGCTTGCGCAGGATGTGCTCGCCGATTTACAAATGGACCAAGTGGTTGCACCGGCCTTTCTCACGATCATTGAAGCAGAGCTCGATCTGCTGCAGGCCCGGCAAATCCGCATTATGCTGCTGCAGTGTCTTCAGGGAGCGATCAAGAATAACACGCTCAGCGACGTGACGACATTGCTTAATCAACTCAGCCGCGCCGATCGCTACGAGCGCCGTGCGTTGTCGCGTCGAAAGTTCGCGGTTCGGGATATTATGCGCGGACTTCGCGACCTAGGTTCGAAATCGGCAAGCGACCTGCACAAGCTCCCGCCAAACCGGGAGGGTCTGTAACGTGCCCGCAAGAAGGCTGAGTGATTGTTGATCAACCGGGCAACAACCTAATTTCACCTGAGTGCTATTTTCGCGGGACGACGGTGCCGTCCATCTTCCTTTTCCAGCGACTCTGCCGACCGCAGGGAAGGGGGCGTTTTGTTTGGCTTGCGCCAAGATGCCTGATTTTCTGACGCTTGGCTTTGGCAGCGCGATGATGGTCATCGCGGGTCTTAACGTTGGCACAGATCTCGTGCGCAGGGCCCATATTGTCTGGGTCGTCCTGTCCACCAAGTTCCAATGCGCGGATGTGTTCGATGATCCAGCGCTCGCGAACGCCATCGATCTGCTGCTCACATAAGACACAGATGCCCCGGGCGCGCTCCCAAATCACCAGACGCTGGCGCGGCGTGAGCTTGCGCCGCTGCGTCGTTCCCATATCGCCTGATCCGACGAGGGGCATGTCTGCACGCCCCTTAGCGTTCGACGGGCTTTGGAGGCCCGGCTACTTCGGGTCCAGGATGATGATCGCCGTCTCGATCATCATGAGGTGAACCCGCTGCCTCATCTTCATCGACTGGGATCAGCCGAACCCGCAGACCGGTTGAAGCGACGGTGAAACCAGACGGAGACAGCCTCATCCGATGCGACGTCTTCGATGTGGAACACCCCTGTGCAGAAGCGGCGCGGGTTGGTCGGCCATGCGCCTCGTGCGCTCCTACAAACGTCAGCACGTACTCTGCCCGTCGGGCCAACCATTTCAGCTCGGCGTGAGAGCATGTCAGCTGGTCGAGATCGTTGCTCCGCAGCACGGCTGATAGATCTTGAATCAGGCGGATCAGGAGGTCGCAATCGCGACAGGTGCGCAGGGCGGCTTCCTCGGCAGCAGTTTGGTCTCGCGCGATCAGGGCCATGACCACGGCGCGGGCGGAGGCGATGGCGTAGGAGAGGTTGGCCAGGGGTGGAGTTGCAGGATCCTGATCATCAAGCATGCGCGGCCTCTCACAATTTCATATAAAACAATATATCGTTACCTTACCTTACGTCAAGTGGGATTTTATTGAACGTTGTCGGACCGTCTCTTCGGAGACCAAAGCGTGGCTGGCCAACTGCGTAATCGGAGTTTTGGCAAAACGAACCCAATGCCGTGCCCCACGATGAGCACTGTTGTACGTTCAGTCAGGCTGACAGGTTAGAAAGCCCCAAGGCCTCACGATCTTTTCCCGCTCTCGCGTGTTTTGCCTCCTGACGCGGAATAGGGGACCAAAGAGGAATGGGATCGAACGGGGATATTCTGGATTGCCTGATCGTCGGCGGCGGGCCGGCGGGGCTGACGACGGGGCTGTATCTGGCCCGGTTCAAGCGCCGTTTCGCGGTGATCGACAGCGGCACGCCGCGGGCGGCCTGGATTCCGACGAGCCATAACATCCCTGTCTTCGCCGAGGGCATTTCCGGGGAGGAGATCCTGCTCCGGACCCGCACCAATCTCGAGCAATACGGCGCCGTGGTCCAGGCCGGGCGGGTCACCGGGCTCAAGAAGCAGCCGGACCGCTTCATCGCGGTGGTGGAGGACAACGATGGCGGCATGGAGCAGATTGCGGCTCGGCGCGTGGTGCTGGCCACAGGCTCAGTCGATATCGAGCCCGACCTGCCCGACATGCCCAACGCCGTCCAGCGCGGGCTCGTGCGCTATTGCCCGATCTGCGACGGTTATGAATCCCGCGACCGCAAGATCGCCGTCATCGGCTACGGCGCCCACGGCATCGGCGAGGCGGTCTTCATCGCGCGCACGTATTCCCGCGACGTGACGTTGCTGACGCTAGGGCAGCCGCTCGAGCTGAATCCGGAGCAGCAGGCGAGGCTCGAGGAGCACGACATCAAGATCGTCGAAAGCCCCGTGGAATCCCTCGAGATGGAGGATGACCGGATCTCCGCCGTGCATATGGGCGGTAAGGAGCACCGGTTCGATGTGCTCTATTCGGCGCTCGGCCTGAAATACCGCTCGGATCTCGCGATCTCGCTCGGCGCGAAGCATGACCCGTCCGGTGGGCTCATCGTCGACAGCCACTGCCAGACGAGCGTGAAGGGACTCTATGCCGCCGGCGACATCGTCCGCGGGCTCGACCAGATTGTGGTCGGCATGGGTCATGCCGCTTTGGCGGCGACCCATATCCACAACCATTGCGAATTGCCGACCGAGGACGAGCCCGACGGCGCCTGAGCCGGACCTTACGTCAGCGCCTTGGCGAGCAGCGGCAGGCTGATGTCCATGCGGTAATCGACCGAGGAATGATCGTCGTGGAATTCCTCATAAGTGTGGGGAATGCCGGCGTCCGTGAGCTTCCGGCGCAGGATCCGCGAGCCGTAGACCATGTTGTATTGGTCGATGTCGCCGCAATCGATGTAGAAGGCTTTCAGCTTGCGCAGGTTGTCCTGGTATTCGGGTAGGTCGACCATGCGCAGCGGATCCCACCGGAGCCAGTTGGACCAGCGCTCGTCGATGATCTCGCAGGTGGCGAGATCTACGGGGAGGCGAACGCCGTAGAACTGGCTCGTATCCGGATCGAAGCTCGCCGCCTGGGCGAGCAGCATCAGCACATGCCAGTCCTTGTCCTTGGCCTTGGGGCCGGCCTCGAATTTGCTTAAGAAAGCCTCGACGGACATGTTGTGGTCGACGAGGTGGCGCAAAGCCGCGGCGAATTCGCCGAGGTGGTACAGATACTCGAAGCCGACATCGCCCGAATGGGAGGCCGCCGCCGACCACACCGAGCCACCTTGCCGCAGGGCGTGGACCATGGCGCCGTAACCGCCCGAACTCTTGCCGAACACGCCCCGGCGCCCATTGCCTCCGCAGCCGAAGCGCTCCTCGACGAAGGGCAGCATCTCGCGGATGAGGAAGGTCTCCCACGGCCCCATGGCCGCGCTGTCGACATATTGGTTGCCGCCCAGCCTGGTGAAGCAGTCCGGAAAGGCCACGACGACCGGCGGCATGGCGCCGGTGCCGATGAGGCGGTCGAGGCGCTCCGGTGCGTTCTCGCCGTAGTTCTTCCAGTTGGTATGGGCCGGGCCGCCGGCCGTATAGCCGACGAGGTCGACGAGGAGGGGGAGGCCCTGGCCGTCATGGCCTGCGGGGATATAGACGTCGACCCGGCGCCGGGAGGGATCGCCGAGAAAATTGTCCTTCAGGCATTGGCTGTCGATCCAGAGGCGGTGCAGGGTGCCTTCCGGCACTTGGTAATCCTTGCGCATTTTCATCCTCATCCGTCGCGATCGGGAATGATGTGAGCCTCATCGGCGATCTTGTCCAGAATTCGATCCGTCTCGCCGGTTAATAAGCGTTTTCCCGGCCTAGCCATTTCGGCATTGCCGGGTCTAGGTTGCGGCCGAATTTGCGACCGCTAGAGCATCGGACCCAAAAGTGGACCCACTTTTGGGATCCAATTCGATGCTCGATCCATTGGCGGCGCATCGTTGAGTGCTGAAAACCGGGTCCACTTTTCCGCACGATGCGCTTGGGGGACTTTATGAGCGACGGTTACTTTCCACGGTGGAGCCTGAAGACCGAAGGCGTCATCATGCCGGACGAGCGGCTGCCGGCGGGCCAGATGGTGGTTCTCGGCCTGCAGCACGTGGTCGCCATGTTCGGCGCGACGGTGCTGGCGCCGATCCTGATGGGCTTCGATCCGAACGTCTCGATCCTGTTCTCAGGGTTGGCGACGCTGATCTTCTTCCTCGTGGTCGGCGGACGGGTGCCGAGCTATCTCGGCTCGAGCTTCGCCTTCATCGGACCCGTCCTCGTCGCGACCGGCGCCAGCGTCGGCAGCCCGAACCCGAACATCGCGCTGGCGCTCGGCGGCATCATCGCGGCCGGCGCGCTCTATTTCCTCATCGGCGTCGTGGTGCAGATGGCCGGTCACCGCTGGATCGAGCGGCTGATGCCGCCCGTGGTCACCGGCGCCATCGTGGCCGCCATCGGCCTGGTGCTTGCGCCGATCGCCATCAACAGCGCCTCCGGCGTGACGCCCGACAACGCGGCCGGCAGCAATTTCGCCCGCTGGATTGCGCTCGCGACCGTGGTGGCGGTTGGGCTCGTTGCGGTCTATGCGCCCGGAATGTGGCGCCGCCTGCCGGTGCTGATCGGCGGCGCCGCCGGCTACCTGCTGTACTATGTCTGCGCCAACCTCCTGGGCCTCGGCCAGCCCATCGACTTCGCGAAGGTGGCTCAAGCGGCCTGGTTCGGCCTGCCGACCTTCCATAGTCCCGTCTTTGATGCGCGGGCGATCAGCCTCATCGCTCCCGTCGCCATAATCCTGGTGGCCGAGAATCTCGGACACATCAAGGCGATCGGCGCCATGACCGGACGCAACCTCGATCCCTATCTCGGGCGCGCCTTCATGGGCGACGGTCTCGCCACCATGCTCTCCGGCTCCGCCGGCGGCACGGGCATGACCACCTATGCCGAGAACATGGGCGTAATGGCTGTGACCCGCATCTATTCGACCCTGGTCTTCATCATCGCGGCGGGCTTCGCCCTGCTGCTCGGCCTGTCGCCGAAGTTCGGCGCCTTCATCGGCACCATTCCGGGCCCCGTGCTCGGAGGCCTCTCCATCGTGGTGTTCGGCCTCATCGCCGCGACCGCCGGCCGGATCTGGGTCGAGAACCGGGTCGACTTCTCGAACCCGCGTAATCTGATCACCGTCGCGGTGGCTCTCGTTCTGGGTGCCGGCAACTTCAAGCTGAACGTGGCCGGCTTCACCCTGGATGGCATCGGCACTGCAACCTTCGGCGCCATCATCCTCTATCACATCCTGCAGATGGCACCGGGCAGGGGCGAACCGGCGGGCATGTCGCACTAGCTGTTACACTTTCCAGGAACACGCTTTTCGAGCCCGCGTTGAGCCTCAACGCGGGTTTCGTTTTGCATCCGGTTTTCGCCACGATCCGAAACCCGTGCGTCTTTTCCGTCGAGGGATTTCCGCATGAGTTCCGAACAGAAACAGACCCTGCCGCCGCAAGAGCAGGATCATCAGCCCGGGCACGAGACGGAGATGCATCCGCGACCCGATTACGAGCCCCGCTATCCCGGCAGCGGGCGTCTCAAGGACAAGGTCGCACTTATCACCGGCGGCGACAGCGGCATCGGACGGGCGACGGCCGTTCTGTTCGCCCGCGAAGGTGCCGATCTTGCGATCGTCTATCTGAACGAGACCGAGGACGCGCAGGAGACGAAGCGCCTGGTGGAACGGGAAGGGCGCTCGTGTCTGACGCTCGCCGGCAATGTTGGCGATCCCGCTTTCTGCGGCTCCGCCATCGATCAGGTCATCGAGCGATTCGGTCGGCTCGACGTGCTCGTCAACAATGCCGCCGAGCAGCATCCGAAAGACGAGATCGCAGAGATCACGCCGGAGCAGATCGAGAGCACATTCCGCACGAACATCTTCGGCTACTTCTACATGGTGCAGGCGGCGATGCCGCACCTGAAGAAGGGAGCGGTGATCATCAACACCACGTCTGTCACGGCCTATCGCGGCAGCTCGCATCTGCTCGATTACAGCGCGACGAAGGGCGCCATCGTGGCTTTCACGCGATCATTGGCGCAGAAGCTTGCAAGCGATGGCATCCGCGTGAACGGCGTAGCGCCGGGGCCGATCTGGACGCCCTTGATTCCATCGACCTTCTCCGCAGAGGAAGTGAAGCAGTTCGGTGCCAAAACGCCGATGAAGCGTCCGGGGCAGCCGAACGAGGTGGCGCCGGCCTATCTGTTTCTGGCCTGCGAGGATTCTTCCTATGTCACGGGCTCCGTGCTTCATCCGAACGGCGGCGAGGCGACGGAGGCCTGACATGAAAAAGGCGGCTCCTTCGAGCCGCCTATGTCGACCGATGCAGAGCGATCAGCGCCGACGACGCACGCGCACGGGGACGAGATTTTGCGAAGGTGCCGTTGCCGCGGCGAAGAAAAGCATGACGGCGGAAAGAGAGCCGGCGATCAGGAAAAGCACTTCGGCAATTTCAACGTGCGAAACCAATCCGGTAATCGCCGTGAGCGCGGTAAAAAAGGCAAAAATACAGAAGGCACGAAGAGCCACTGAACGAGTCATCGGTCATCTCTCCCAGGTGTTCTTGAAAACGTACGGCCAAGAGGCAGGTTCCATGCGACGAAAAGCCTGCGGGATTACTATTGAATGGGAGATGAACACTGCGCGATCAGGCGGAACCTTACAGTCGCGCTTGGCGTTGTTGCTGCATCGTCGACTTATCGTCGATTGTAAGTTAGCGAGGTAACACCATGCTCGGTTGGGCTGTCACTTTTCTGATTATCGCTCTCGTCGCAGCTCTGTTCGGCTTTGGCGGCATTGCCGGCACGGCCGTTGAGATCGCGAAGCTGATCTTCTTTGTTGCGATCGTCCTGTTCGCCATTTCCGCCGTCATCGGCCTGCTGCGCGGACGAAGCCCCATGTGATGCCGCTCAGGCATCCTGTCAAAAAGCGCCGCCCCCGCAAGGGCGGCGTTTTTCGTTGGTGTGATGACGAAAGGGCAGGGAGCTTTCGATGCTCAACCCTGCAGCGCGGCCCGTGTCATGCTGTCGGGGCCGAGATCGTCGATGTCTTCCACGTTCAGGAGAGAGGCGAGGCGGAAGCGGGCGCGGTTGACGCGGCTCTTGATGGTGCCGACCGCACAGCCGCAGATATGAGCCGCCTCCTCGTAGGAAAAGCCGGAAGCGCCGACAAGGAGCAGGGCTTCCCGCTGATCGGCCGGGAGCTTGGCGAGCGCGCTGCGGAAATCCTCGAAATCCAGATGCGAGCTCTGTTCCGGCTGGACCTTGAGGCGACCGGCATAGGACCCGTCCGGGTCTTCGACCTCGCGGCGGCGTTTCCGGTATTCGGAATGGAAAAGATTGCGCAGGATGGTGAATAGCCAGGCATTCAGGTTCGTACCCGGCTCGAACCGGTGCAGATTGGCCAAGGCTCTTAAGAGGGTGTCCTGAACGAGATCGTCGGCCCGGTCGACCTGGCCGGAAAGCGATATGGCGAAGGCGCGAAGGCTCGGAACCGCCGCGAGAAGTGCCTCACGAAGCTCCGGCTCGGGCTCTGGGGTCATTGAGACCCTTCCTTTGCTCCGTTCTTCTTGTCGAGCTGGTCGAGGAGATCCCTGAAACGATCCGGCACAGGCTGCTGCATGAGTTCGTCGTACATCGCGCGAAGCTGGTCGCCGATGCGCTTCTGGCTGCCTGTGTCGAGTTTCGGATCGGTAGCAGGCGTGCTCCCGCGCGAGTTCTCGAGAACGACACGAGCCAGCTTGTTCCCCTTGTCGACCGTCATCTGTGTCCCCTTGCCATCCTGTCCTGGAAAAGAATGGCCAACCTTGGCAGTATCCATATATTGGTTTTCGAGCAATAACGCTGGCTGCAGCGCTCGGTTCCATCCATGGAACTTTTGCAGCTTTGCCGCGTTGAATGGACCGTCGGTACAACGAGCCAAAAGCACAGTTTAAGGGGAAGCGAATGTCGACAGCCCAGCTTGTCGTCCAGCATTTACCATATCTTCGCCGTTACGCCCGAGCCCTGACAGGCAGTCAGATGGCTGGTGACGCCTATGTGGCCGCCACCCTCGAGACGCTTGTCAGTGAGCCGGAGACCATCAGCCCGTCTGGTAACGTAAAGGTCGAGCTCTTCAAGGTCTTCACACGAATCTGGAACTCCCTGTCGGTCAATGGCCGCAGCGAGCAGATCCAGCGCGATCTCCCGGCGGAAGTCCGCTTGGGTCAGATCACGCCGCTGCCTCGCCAGGCGTTCCTCCTGTCCTGCCTCGAAGGCTTCGGGGAAGAGGAGGTCGGCCAGATCCTCGACGTCGATACGCGGACGGTCCGCGATCTCGTCGACGAGGCCGGCCGCGAGCTTGCGGCCGACATGGCCACCGACATCCTCATCATCGAGGACGAGCCTCTGATCGCGATGGATCTCGAGGCGCTTGTCGAAGGCCTTGGCCATAACGTGACTGGCGTCGCCCGCACGAGGACGGAAGCCGTCAAACTCGCATCCGCGAAGCAGCCCGGGCTGATCCTCGCCGATATCCAGCTGGCGGACGGCAGCTCGGGTCTCGATGCGGTCAACGATCTGCTGAAAGCCTTCGAGGTGCCGGTGATCTTCATCACGGCCTATCCCGAGCGCTTCCTGACCGGCGAGCGTCCGGAGCCGGCCTTCCTGATCGCGAAGCCCTTCCAGCCGGCGAATGTATCGGCCGTCATCAGCCAGGCCCTGTTCTTCCAGCAGAGCGCCCGGCGCCGCGAGGCCCGCGCCGCGACGGCCTGAGCCTTCAGCGAACGATAGTTTCAAGTAATCGCCCGGCCTCAAGGCCGGGCTTTTCTTTTTCGCGATGTATTGGGCACAAAAAAAGACGGGCTCATAAGCCCGTCTAAGGTGCCGGCCAATGCACAAGGGGAATGCGGGGAGGACCAGGAGGCCGGTGCTTTAAGAACGCCTCATCGAAAACAAATGTTCCAAGTTTCAATCCCCCTTTTTATTCGCCACTCCTACGGAAGGTATAGGAACATCAAACATAGGGTCGCGTTATTTTTCCGTATTGCTGAGGTGAGATAGCGGGAGAGAGGGATGTTCCGTACCCCTGTGGCTTTGGTGGGTCTTGCCGGGGTGTTCTTCGTTGCCGGAAGTTTCGCCCCTGATGTCTTTAGCGTGTCGCCCCTGGCGCAATCCGACGGGTCTCGACTCGCCCTGGCCGCCCCGACGAAAGGGGACCGGGTCGCCGGGCCTGTGTCGGTCGGAAGTCCCACGTCCGTCTCGATCGTCGAAGTGGTCGGGGTAACCGATGCGACCGTGATTCTACGCGACCGCGACGGCCAGGTTCTCTACAAGTCCGATCCTCGCGTGGGCGTTACCAGCTACGCACGCAATACCGATCTGCCGGTCCTGACGCTCAAGGAGGAGATGCGGGGTCCTTCCTCGCAGCATCCCGTCAACCGCCGCGAGGGTAACGAGACGCCGCAACCGCAGAAACAGAAGACGCGCAACCCGGTGGGCTGCATGGGCGATGTGAGTCCTCTCGTCAAAGCCAGCGCCAACAGGATGCCGAGCCTCTGCCTCGCCTCCCTCGACCAGTCGCTGTCGTAAAAGGCGACCTTTCCGGACATCTCGCGACATCATGAAGGATGGTGCCTGTTCCGCTCGCCATCATGGAGCGGACATGGCCCCGTCCGGCGTTTTTCTTTGGTCGTGGAGCCAATCGTCCTCAATAAATGTTGCTACTCTCGGCATGGATGATTGCCGCTCGCCAGATGACGGGCGGCAATCATACCTTTGCTGTCTATGAATATTAATAAGTATTCAGTTTTGTATGTAAAATATACTTCCGAAAAATATGGCTTGATCGTGTCGATAACCGGAACGGTTATTGGCCGCCCGCGTTAGCAACACAGCGCACGTTCGCGCGTAACGCGATTTAATGTTCTTTTCGGGAGAATAAGCAATGCTGAAGAAGCATATGGCAGCCTGCCTCGTCGTGACGGCTTTTGCTGCTGCGCCGGCCTTCGCTCAGACCGCCGCCACCCCGTCGAGCCCGACGGATCGTCCAGCTGCGTCGGGGTCGAGCTCAACCACGACGGGGTCGCCTGCGATGACGCCCGGCACGTCTACGATGAGTCAGAGCAGCGCGGCCTCCGGTCAGTTCATGACCAAGCTTGATACGAACCAGATCATGGCGTCCGATCTGATCGGCACGAAGGTGGTCAGCGCCAACAACGAATCGATCGGCGACATCAACGACGTGATTCTGGGCCGTGACGGCCAGGCCAAGGCGGCCGTGGTCGGCGTCGGCGGTTTCCTTGGGATCGGTGAGAAGGATGTGGCCGTTCCGTTCGGATCGCTCGAGTTCCTGAGCGCCCAACAGGCTCAGGCTGCCGACAGCGCCAACCGCAACGTTGCGACGACAGGCTCGACCGCGACCGGCAACACGACCGCGACCGGCACGGCACCGTCGACAGGTATGGCGACGACGAATACGGCTGCCAATGATCACAACAAGCCCGAGCGCGTCATGCTCCGCATGACGAAGGCCGAGCTTCAGGCGGCTCCGGCGTTCGATGAGGACGGGGACGCCAACAACACGACCACCGGCACGACCGGAACGACGCGACCCGCTACCCCGCAATAACGGGAGCATCGGTTCCTATCGATGTGGCGCCTGGGGTTTCCCCAGGCGCCTTTTTTCGTCGTCCATCCCGGGCGGATTCGGGTCAGGCGCTGCCGGACTTCTTGCCGCAGAAGGAACCACGGGGTGACGCATACGTTGCTGTTGCAAGAGCCATGCGGAGGGAACCATGACAGCCACAAACGAATTGGACGCCTTGCTGTGTCATGAAGAACTGCCGGACGAGTTCTCCCGGCTCGCATCGAGCTCGCCCGCAAGGGATCGGCCGTCCGTCGCCTCCATGCTGAGCGGTATCATTCCCGTCTGCCATGACGACGAAGTCACATGCCCGCTGATGGTGCGGCGCCATCTCCTCGTTCCGGCCTTGCCCCATGTCGTCCCGACTGGGCCTGGGCTGCCCGTTTAAGTCAGAAAAATCCGAGGCTGCCCGTTCATGCGTGAAGCGTTCTCCAAGCCGCTCCTAAGTGAGCGTGTAGCCGTATTGCTGCATCCGAGCATGGTTCCGGTCATCGACGTCTTCAGGTCCCTCAGCAGCCTCGACGACCATTACGACCTCGCCCTTCTTGACGCGCCCGAACAGGCGCTGTCGCAATACACGACACCGGAGACGGCAAGAGCAATCGTCTCGGATATGCTTCTTCTCGCCTTCTCCCTGTCCCGGCAGCGAGACAGGGCTTTCTCCCATCGCCCACTCGGATCCAGGCACAGCAGCTTGGACGAGTATTGCCTGCTGGCGCTGATCGGATCTTCCCGCAATCCCGTGTCGGACGTCGCCCTGGAGGCCGCGGCCGAATTGGACGTGGTGTCGCTCGATGCAATGGGGTCGCTTGCAGAAGACCTCGTTCGTCAGATCGACCTCGGCGCCATCGTTTTCCAGCAACCGATCCTGTCGGATTTCAGAGCGATCATGAATCGCGGAATGCCCGAGGAGGTTCTGATTGAGCCCGCTTTGACCAAGGCGGAGTTCAATTTCAGGATTTGACATTTCCCACCTGTGCAAATGCCGCGCCTGCGGCTGGTCAACCCCTGTTCCCGCTGCCACCATGGCGGTCGACTGAAGTCAGCCCCCTCGAGGATCGCATGCCTGTCTGCAGGTGCTTGGAGTGAGCCGCATCGCAGCGTTTGCCCTGATGGCGCTGATCTGGGGCCTGACTTGGCTGCCGATGAAAGTGGCTTCAGAAGCCACTCCGCCGATTTTCCTCGCTTCAATCCGCTTTCTGCTTGCCGCCATCTGTTTCTATCTGTTGGGGCGGGCGCAAGGACTGCGCTTTCGCGCCGATCCGTTGAGCCGGATTGTTGGCGCATCCTTGCTGATCACCACCGGTTGCTACAGCTTTCTGTTCTGGGGAGTGGCGAGGGCTCCGACCGGATTGTCCGCCATCGTGAACTTGGCCCTGCTGCCGATCTTTTTGGCGGTGGCAGGGACGCTCCACGGACAGGAGCGGATCACCATGCGCCGGGCTGGTGCGATAGGGCTCGGCATCCTCGGATTGGTGCTCCTGTTTTCTGGGCGCACCGGCGTTTCGAAGGACAGTACCATGGCGGCCCTGGGGCTCGCTGCCGTCGTGGTTGCGACGGCCTCCTATGCCTGGGGTCGGTGATCAGCCGGCCTCTCACGCTGACCATGTCGCCTCTGGTGCTGGCATTCTGGCAGAGCCTGATCGGAGGGATTGCCCTCGTTCCCATCTCGCTTGCCATCGAGGGATATGATCCGGCCCATTTCAGGGCTCTGACCGATGGCAGAGTCATCCTCGGTCTGAGCGTCCTCGTTCTGGGAGGTTCGCTCATCGCGTTTTCGATCTACCTGTCGCTGGTGCGGGATTGGGGCGCGTTTCGGGCTGGTCTTTATTCGTTCGTGAGCCCGATCATCGCGGTCGGTGTCGGCGTGGTCTATGCCGGAGAGCCTTTCGGCATTCCTGAGGCCGTTGGGATGGCGGTCATGCTGGCCGCAACGGCGCTCTCCCTGACGGAACCGCGGAAGGTCCCCGTTCAGGCCTGACGGTTTCGGGAGATGGTGATCCACAAAGTTAAGGGGCCGTTCGACCCCTTAACTTTGCTCAGCAGCAATTATTCCTGATTGCCGCGGGTGCTGCCCGAGGCCTGGCCGCCCTTGCGGCCGGCTTCCGAGGCAAGTTCACGATCCTGTGAGAAGGACCGCTTCTCGGCAGGAACGCTTTTCCCGCCCTTGCTCGCAATTTCGCGCTGCCGGTCGGAATCCATCGACGCGAAGCCACGCTTCGAGGTCGAACCACCTGGCGTCATTTGTGCCTCCTTATCAATGGTGTTCGTGTTTCATCAACCGCAAGGGGATTCGATGGTTCCGGTTGGGAGCAGGGAACCTTTGCAAAAATTTTTCCGAAAATATTCAGCCCAAGTGAATTGTTACGCTTAAAGCCAGGCTCGATTGGGAATAAACGTGGCAATACTGTGTTCGTGGGAATAAAATTCAGGCATCGAGATACTTGATGCGACAATGTCGAGCGGCCGGATTTATTTGCGAACAACGCGACGCATACGGTGAGCCATCGATTTCTCAAAGCTGTCGGCGATGGTTCTGCCGTAATGAAAGCATCGCATCCGGATGGGTGATTGTCGGCGCGGATCGGTATACAAGGCTTGCGAGACGACCGCAGATACGGGAGCAGGGGACGGGATGACCTACGACGACAACAACGTGTTCGCGAAGATCCTCCGCGGCGAGCTGCCGTGTCACAAGGTCTATGAGACCGATCGCGTCCTGGCCTTCATGGATGTCATGCCGCGCGGCGATGGCCATGTGCTGGTCATCCCGAAGTCAAAGGCCCGCAATCTCCTCGATGTCGACCCTGACGTTCTGGCGGAACTGATGAAAGCCGTGCAGGTGGTGGGCAAGGCCGCCAAGAGCGCGCTCTCGGCCGATGGGCTGACGATCCAGCAGTTCAACGAGAGCGCCGGTGGCCAGGTGGTGTTCCACATCCATTTCCACGTGCTTCCCCGCTTCGACGGCGTGCCGCTGAAGCCCCATACGGGTCAGATGGAAAAGCCTGAACTTCTCGTGGAATTTGCCGAGAAGATCCGCACCGCTCTGTCTGCTGCATGAGGCGGCCAAGACGGCGGCCCGCATCATCGCTGCCGCCGTCACATCGCAGGATCAGTCGGCCCAATCGAGAGACCGGCTGACGGCCTTGTTCCATTCCGCATTCAGGCGGTCGCGGCGGGAGGCTTCCATCGCAGGTTTCCAGCGCTTGTCGACGGCCCAATTGCGAATGAGCTCGTCTGGCCCGCTCCAGAACCCGGTCGCCAAACCGGCGGCGTAGGCGGCCCCCAATGCGGTCGTTTCGATCACCTTCGGACGCACCACCGGCACGTCGAGGATGTCGGCCTGGAACTGCATCAGAAGTTCATTGACCACCATGCCGCCATCCGTACGCAGTTCCTTGACGGCGATGCCGGTATCCTTGGTCATGGCATCCAGCACCTCACGGGTCTGGAAGGCGGTGGCCTCCAGCGCCGCCCGGGCGATATGGCCCTTGTTGGCATAGCGGGTCAGACCGCCGACGAGGCCGCGGGCATGGGAGTTCCAATGCGGCGCGTAGAGGCCTGAAAACGCGGGCACGATGGTCACGCCGCCATTGTCCTCGACGCCGCGGGCGAGAACCTCGATGTCGCTGCTCTTCTCGATCAGGCCGAGATTGTCGCGCAGCCATTGCACCAGCGCGCCGGCGATGGCGATGGAGCCTTCCAGGGCATAGACCGCCTTCTCCTGTCCGAAGCGGTAGCCGACCGTGGTAAGAAGGCCGCATTTCGAAGAATAGGGGGTCTCGCCGGTGTTCATGAGCATGAAGCAGCCGGTGCCGTAGGTGTTCTTGGCTTCGCCCTGCTGGAAGCAGGCCTGACCCACCAGAGCCGCCTGCTGGTCGCCGAGAATGCCGGCGATCGGAACGCCGGCCAACTCGTCCGTCGCCTCGCCATAGACCTCGCTCGATGACCTGATCTCCGGCAGGCAGGCGCGCGGAATATCGAAGAGCCGCAGGATTTCCTCGTCCCATGCGAGGGTCTGCAGATTCATGAGCTGCGTGCGGCTGGCATTGGTCACATCGGTGATGTGGCAGCCGCCATCGACGCCGCCGGTCAGGTTCCACACCAGCCAGGTGTCGATATTGCCGAACAGCATGTCGCCGGAGGCCGCCTTCTCGCGGGCGCCGGGCACATTGTCGAGCAGCCAGCGCAGTTTCAGTCCGGAAAAATAGCTCGCCAGCGGCAGGCCGGTCTTCGCCCGCAGGCGGTCGGAGCCGCCATCCTGGGCGAATTCCTCGACCGCCGCGTCGACCCGGGTGTCCTGCCAGACGAGGGCATTGTGCAGGGGCTTGCCGGTGCGCTTGTCCCAGATCAGCGTCGTCTCGCGCTGGTTGGTGATGCCGATGGCGGCAAGGTCGCGGGGCGACAGCCCTTTCTTTGCGAGGGCCTCCCGGATCACCTCCTGGGTATTGCGCAGGATTTCCAGCGGATCGTGCTCCACGTATCCGGGCTGGGGGTAGATCTGCTCGTGTTCCTTCTGGCTGGACGAGACGATGCTTCCCGTCTTGTCGAACACGATGAAGCGAGAGCTGGTCGTGCCCTGGTCGATGGCGCCGACATAGTGTGCCATGGTCTTCCCCGAAATTATTGAGCGGCGACGGAGGCCACTTTTTTCTTGGCCAAATAGGCGTCGATCTTGGACGCAGCGTCAACCGGCACATGCAGCCCGAGCTTGGAGCGGCGCCAGAGAATATCCTCGGCGCTGCGCGCCCATTCGCGCCGCACCAGGTAATCGACCTCTGCCGCCGTCAGGCCCGCGCCGAAATCCTCGCCGAGATCGGCGAACGACTTCGCGGAACCCAGAAGCTCTTCGATCCGCGTGCCATAGGCACGGGCGAGGCGATGGGCGACCTGTTCGGGCAGGAACGGCCAGCGCTGGCGCACGGTGCCGAAGAAGCGGTCGAAATCCGCATCCGGCATGTCGCCGCCCGGCATCTTGGCGTCTTCCGTCCATGCCGGCTTCATGCTGGGGAAGTATGTCTTCAGCTCGTCGAGTGCGTGCTCGGCAAGCTTGCGGAAGGTGGTGATCTTCCCGCCGAAGATCGACAGCACGGGTGCCTGGCCCTGCGGCGCATCCATGTCGAACACGTAGTCGCGGGTCACGGCGGAGGCGTTCGAGGAGCCGTCGTCGAAGAGCGGGCGCACGCCGGAATAAGTCCAGACCACATCCGCCGGCGTCACGGACTTCTTGAAGAAGTGATTCACGATGTTGCAGAGATACTGGATCTCGTCCTGGCTGATCGTGACCTTTTTGTCCGGCACGGCCTCGACCGGGATGTCGGTGGTGCCGATGAGGGTGAACTTCTCCTGGTAGGGGATCGCGAAGACGATCCGCTTGTCCGTGTTCTGGAGAATGAAGGCTTCCTTGGTGTCGAAGAGCTTCGGCACCACGATATGGCTGCCCTTCACGAGGCGCACGCTCTTCTTGGTGTTGAGTCCGAGCTTGGCGTTGAGCACGTCGGCCACGAAAGGGCCGCCGGCATTGACGATGACCCGCGCACGGACGTCCTGGGTTTCGCCCGTCTCCGCGTTCTGAAGACTTGCCACCCAGACATCGCCGTCCCGGCGGGCGGAGACGAGCTTGGTGCGCACGCGGATGTCGGCGCCCTTCTCGAAGGCGTCGATGGCGTTGAGCGCCACCATGCGGCTGTCTTCGACCCAGCAGTCGGAATAGACGAAGGCGGTGTCGAAACCGGGCTTCAGGGCCTGGCCGGCGGGATGACGTGTGAGCTTGATGGTCTCCGTGCCCGGCAGCTTCTTGCGCGGCGCCAAGTGGTCGTAGAGGAACAGACCGAGGCGCACCAGCCAGGCCGGGCGGATGCCCTTCTCATAGGGAAGAATGAAGCGCAGGGGCCAGATGATATGGGGAGCCGAGTTCAGCAGGCGTTCGCGCTCGAACAGGGCCTCGCGCACCAGACGGAACTCATAATATTCCAGATAGCGCAGGCCGCCATGGATCAGCTTGGTGGAGGCGGAGGAGGTGTAGCCGGCGAGATCGCCCTGCTCGCAGAGCACCACCGAGAGGCCACGGCCTACCGCATCGCGCGCGATGCCCGCGCCGTTGATGCCGCCGCCCACAATCAGAAGATCGGTCACTGTCGTCACGGAACGCGTCTTTCCTTCCAACGGGATAACCCGGATACCCAGAATATGATTTCCTTAGCCGTCTAAAGCATCGGCCTCAAAAGTGAAATGGCCTTTTGGGATCGATCCGACGTCACCGCGCATCCGGTAGCATCAGAGCTCTTTCGCCAGGGCAAGATTTAGCATGAAAGCCACGAAGGCACACACCGCCATGGCGAGGCAGGAGAACAGGACGGCATCGTAGCTGCCCCGCCATGCCCAGAGAGCGCCGAAGGCGAAGGGGGCGCCGGCCATGGCGAGCCTGACCGGCATCGCGATCATGCCCTGGATTGCCCCATAATTGTCGCGGCCGAACAGTTCCGGGGGCAGCAGGGCCCGCACGATGGTGATCATGCCGTTGGATGCGCCGTAGAACGCGGCAAAGCTTAGAATCAACCAGGATCCTGCCGGGATCAGGGGCAGGACCAAGAAGGCGAGGACGCTGAGCGCCATGGTCAAGATCCCGATGCCTCGCAGGCTCATCGCCCGCTCGCCGAACCCGGTCACGAAGCGCGCCAAGACCTGGGCCGGGCCGATAACCGCATAGGCGGCGACCGCCGCTTCCAGGCTGAAGCCACGCTCCAGCAGAATGGGGATCAGATGGACGGGGATCCCCGTCGAGATCATCCCGAGAAGCACGTTGGTGGCGACGAAGAGCCAGAAGGCCGGCTTGGCCAAGATCCGGCGCGGGTTTGAGGTAGAGGGCTCGACGGAGGCGCCGCCGCTCCGATGCCGCGGCCGCACCGGGGCGGGGGGAATGCCGATCGCGTGCAGGACGGCGCAGATCGCGATGTTGAGAGCTGCCATCACGAGAAGCGTTCCCCGCCAGCCGTACTGTTCGATGAGCACATGAAGGAGTGGGATGAACACGGTGCTGGCGAAGCCGGCGACAAGGGTGACGACGGTGATGCCACGCCGGGCCGAAAGGCCAAGATTGAGGGCGAGGACCGCAAAACCCGCATCATAGAACACAGCGCTCATGGCCGCTCCCAGGCCGATCCAGATCAGCACGAAAACCGGATAATTGTCCGTGAAGGCCCAGAGGGCGAGGAGAAGGGCGGCCAGCACCGAGCCGCCAGTCATGACGGCCCGTCCATGGCCCCGGTCGATCAGCTGCCCGATCGGCACTGCGGAGAAGGCCGAGGAGACGAGGGCGAGAGAGAACACGGCGGTCAGTGCCGTCTTCGACCATCCGAGATCCCGCTCCATCGGCTCGATGAGAAGCGCGAAGGCGTAAAACAGCGTCCCATAGGAGACCAGATGGGTGATGGAGAGGGCCGAGACGATGCGCCAGGCCTTGGAGCCGGAAGGGGACATGACGGTTTTATGTCAGCCTCCGCAGTTGACGGATAGGCTTTTAGCCTCCATATGCACAGCAGGCGACGGCGCTCGGTCATCGAGCAGCTTGAGCGGGACTGCGTGACGGATAATCGCGAAACGGCGAAGACCCCGGTCCCCTTCTTCAATCGCTCAATCATACGACGGCCCCATCACGCGGGCTCTCGCCTCAGAGCCCTGAAGCGCCCAGCTTGACCAAAAGCCGAACATGCTTTGCGGCTCACCGCATCCGTTCGAAAGACGATAATACCTTGACACTCTTCACTGATTTTGGATTGGCCCAGCCGATCCTGAAGGCCTTGTCTGCTGAGGGCTATGAGAAGCCCACGCCGATCCAGGCCCAGACCATTCCCTATGCCATGGAAGGTCGCGACGTCTGCGGCATCGCCCAGACCGGCACCGGCAAGACGGCCGCCTTCGCGCTGCCGATCCTGCATCGCCTGAACGCGAACCCGAAGCCGCGCCGGCCCAAGAGCCCCCGCGTCCTCGTGCTGAGCCCGACCCGTGAGCTCTCCGGCCAGATCGCCGACAGCTTCCGCGTCTATGGCCGCAACCTGCGCCTCACCACCGAGGTGGTGTTCGGCGGCGTCACCATCTCCCGCCAGGAGAAGGCCCTCGCCCAGGGCGTCGATGTGCTCGTCGCCACGCCCGGCCGCCTGATCGATCTCGTCGACCGCCGGGCGCTCAGCCTCCGCGATATCGAGATCCTCGTCCTCGACGAGGCCGACCAGATGCTCGATCTCGGCTTCATCCATGCGTTGAAGCGCATCGTGACCCTGCTGCCGAAGGACCGTCAGAGCCTGTTCTTCTCGGCCACCATGCCGAAGACGATCTCGAGCCTGGCCGAGTCCTTCCTGCGCAATCCTGCCCACGTGGCCGTCACGCCCGTGGCGACCACGGCCGAGCGCGTGGAGCAGAGCGTGATCTTCGTGCAGACCAACCGCAAGCAGGTCCTGCTCGAGACGCTCCTGCGCGATCCGTCCATCGACCGCGTCCTCGTCTTCACCCGCACCAAGCACGGCGCGGACAAGGTCGTGCGCGGCCTCGACAAGGCCGGCATCGCGGGTGCCGCGATCCACGGCAACAAGTCGCAGCCGCAGCGCGAGCGTGCGCTCGCGGGCTTCCGTGACGGCTCGTGCAGGGTGCTGGTCGCGACCGACATCGCCGCGCGCGGCATCGACGTGGATGGCGTGTCCCACGTCATCAATTACGACCTGCCGAACGTGCCGGAGTCCTACGTCCATCGCATCGGCCGTACGGCCCGTGCCGGCGCGACAGGCCTTGCGATCTCCTTCTGCAACGACGAGGAAAAGGCGTATCTGAAGGACATCGAGAAGCTGACCCGCCTCAAGGTGCCCGTCCAGCCTCTGCCGGAAGGTCTTCCCGCCGCTCCGGCTGCTTCCGAGACCTCCGAGCGTCGCGAGCCGCAGCGCGGCCGTCCGGCTCCTCACGCACGCGGGCATCAGGGCCATGGCCAGTCGCGCAGCACCGATCCGAACGCCGAGCGGGGCCCGAAGCGCCGTCGCGGCCGCGGCGGAAAGCCCGGCGGCAGCGCTCAGCCGCAGGGCGGCCAGCCTGCCGCGAACCAGCAGCGGCCCGCTCAAGGCCAGCAGCGGCCTGCACAGGGACAACGCCCTGCGCAAGGACAGCGTCCTGCGCAAGGGAAGCCCGCCTCCAACCGTCCGGAAGGACGCCGGGGTGATGGGGCCCAGGTGGCCTGGCTCGAAAAGAGCCCCCGCCGCCGCTAAGGCAAACAATCGAAAAGGCGCCGCGAGGCGCCTTTTTCAGTTCGGAGCCAGGTGCGTGTTTCCCTCTTCCTCTTGGGGGGCTAGAGTGAGGATGTGAGCGATCGCCTATCAGCGAATGGCGCGGGATCACCTCTCCCCACCGGGGAGAGGTAGGGTTGAGCCTACCTTGTGCCGTGGCTTGCCTGGGCAACCCGTGGCATAGCATCTGCTTCAGAACTCAATTCCGAGAGGATCCACCCGATGGCGAAGCGCGCCGGAAGCGCCGATCTGCCGCTGCATTCCGGCCGCGTGCCGAAATGGCTGGCCGACCGCATGACGCGGCTCGGCGGCGTGATCAGCGAGGCGGTCGTGCATCATTACGGACGGGACGAGCTGCTGCGCCGGCTTGCGCATCCCTTCTGGTTCCAGTCTTTCGGAGCCGTGATGGGAATGGACTGGCATTCCTCCGGCATTACCACGAGCGTTCTCGGAGCGCTCAAGCGCGGGCTGACGCCCCTGTCGGCCGAACTCGGGATCCATGTCTGCGGCGGGCGCGGAAAGCACTCGCGTCAGACACCGCACGAATTGATCGCCATCGGCGAGCGCATCGGCTTCGACGGCGCAGCGCTTGCGGATGCAAGCCGGCTGGTGGCGAAGGTCGACAGCGCCGCGATCCAGGATGGGTTCGATCTCTATCTCCACGGCTTTATCGTCACGGACGACGGCAAATGGACGGTGGTGCAGCAGGGCATGAACGACGCATCCCGGCAGGCGCGCCGCTATCACTGGCTGTCGGAGGACCTCAAGAGCTTCGTCGACGAGCCGCATACGGCCATCGACGGGCAGGGGCAGGGCACGATCGTCAATCTCACCGACCGGCGGGCGGAGGCTTCGCGGCGGGCGCAGATCGAGATCCTCGGCACGCTGGGGCCCGACGGCATCGCGCGGAAGTTCCTGGCGCTGGAGGAGCGCGCGACAGAAACCCCGCCAGTTACGAATCCACAGCCGCTACTGCCGCATCTGGTGATGCCGGAGCATCACGACGTGCGCGGCAAGGACATGGTCCTGCGCAGGCTTCATGGAACGCTTGCGGCGGCGGCCGATCGCGGCCCTGAGGATTTTCCTGACCTTCTCATGACGCCGGGCGTGGGAGCGCGCACGGTGGAGGCCCTCGCCATGGTGGCGGAAGTGGTGCACGGCACGCCCTGCCGCTTCAGCGATCCGGCCCGCTTCTCCTTCGCGCATGGGAGCAAGGACCGGCATCCCTATCCGGTGCCGGTGCGCGTCTATGACGAAACCATCCGCGTCCTGAAATCGGCGGTGCAGAAAGCGAAGCTCGGGCAGCAGGAGGAGCTGTTCGCCCTGAAGAGGCTCGACGATCAGGCCCGCGCTCTCGAGCGTCATGCCACGGGTCCGAGCGTCGACGAGCACATCGTTCGGGAGCGGGAAAAATCCCATTCCTATGGCGGCCGCTCCATCTTCGGAGACGAGCCGCCGCCGGGCGCGGATTAGCGTCGATCCTTCTGCAGCAGGCTCTTGTCGAGCATCACGTGGACGCCCTTGTTGCCGTTGACCACCTGCGTGATGCGCAAGTCCGCCGCGAGGCTGCACAGGGCATAGGCTTCGGCCTTGGTGATGCCGGTGCGGTTTGAAATCAGGTCGATCATGCTGCGCAGGGCGATGACCACGCAATCGTCGAGATCCGGATCGAAGGCCATGGTCATCACGTGCGTCGGCGTCTCGGCCATGGGCCAGGTGAGCTGCATGTCGTCGCGTACGTGCAGCTCGAAGGTGCCGATCAGCCCGGTCTCGATGGCGGTGACGCAAACCTCGCCGTCACCCTGCACGCCGTGCCCGTCGCCGACGGAGAACAGGGCGCCGTCCACATGGATCGGCAAGTAGAGCGTAGTGCCGGCCACCAGCTCCTTGTTGTCGAGATTGCCGCCGTTGCGGCGCGGCGGAAGCGTGCTGAGTGCACCCCAGGCCACAGGCGGCGCGACGGCCATGACGCCGAAGAAAGGCTTCAGCGGCAATTCCAAACCCCAGGGCAGCCTGCCCGTCATCCGCTCGCGGTCGAGCGGGATGTTCATGAAATGGATGTCGTCGAAATCGTCGGGCAGGGCGCCTTTCAGGGGCGCGGAAAAGGTGAAGCCCCAGTCGTAATGCAGTTCGATGTCCTTGATGCGCACTTCCAGAACCTGCCCGGCCCTGGCGCCGCGCACGGCGACGGGGCCGGTGCAGATATGGCCCGGCAGCTTCGGCTTGTGGGACGCATGAATGGCAGGCAGGGCCGGCGGGATGACGAAGGGCGCCCCAGGCATCGCCTCGGGTCCGCCGGACACGGTCGAGATCGTGACGGTATCGCCGGGATCGATGGTGAGGATCGGTGGCAGCTGCGCGTCGAAATAGCCCCAATGGATGGTCTCGGGGGATGCATCAAGCCGGTGTTGGGCCACGGGATACCTCTGTTCGGGCTGCGTGATATGGCTGTGTCGCATGTTCCGCCGTCGATGAAAACGGCTCCGCAGCCGCCCGGTCTAGAAATTCCCGAGATTGAAGATATTGCCGTCCGGATCCTTGAACCACGCGACACGCACCTTGCCGAAATCGTGGACGTCGCCGTCATGCTTTACGCCCGGCATGTCGTAACGCTCGAAGGTGACGCCTTTCGCCTTCAGGTCGCGGATGACCGCATCGAGATCGTCGCCGAGAGGCCATGTGACAGAGGTCGCCTGGTTGGTGCCTGCATAGGCCGACTCATAGACGAGGAGGGACGAGGATCCGGTGCGATAGGTCCGCACGCTTTCCTCCTCGCCGTCGACGGGCTCCAGGCCGAGAATGTTCTCGTAGAAAGCTCTGGCTTTCGCCAGATCCTTGACCGCGACGGTCGCGATGGCGTCTTTCTTTGCAAGCAGCTTTGTCATGCTCCATCTCCGCAAGTCGGATCCAATCGATGTTCGACCGGTTAGATAGGGCGTCGCTGGAGGCGGCAAGGCGGAGCCGTCTTGCCGCAGGATAAGCTAGAGCTGCTTCCACTGGCGTGGAATCATCTCTCTTCTTTGCTTTGCCGCATTTTTTGACGGCGAACCGGAGCCACTTCGCCGAAAAATGCTCTAGTGATACGGGTCCGCCGCGTCGCGCAATCCGTCGCCCATGAAGTTGAAGGCGAGCACCACGATCACCACCGGCACCATCGGGAACAACAGCCAGGGATGGAGCTGCACCGCGGCGAGGTTCTGAGCCTCGTTGAGCAGAACGCCCCAACTCGTGACCGGCGGGCGCAGGCCCAGGCCCAAGAAGGAGAGGGCGGTCTCGCCGAGGATCATGGACGGGATCGACAGGGTCGCTGAGGCGATCAGGTGGCTCATGAAGTTCGGGATCAGGTGGCGCGCGATGATGCGTTTCTTGGATGCGCCCATGAGTTCCGCGGCCTTGACGAAATCCTCCTCGCGCAGCGACAGCAGTTTCGAACGAACGGCGCGGGCGAGGCCCGGCCAGTCGAGCAGGCCGAGAATGATCGTGATGCCGAAGAAGATGAGAATCGGGCTCCAGTTCGCAGGCAGGGCAGCCGAGAGCGCGAGCCACAGGGGCAGTTCAGGCAGCGAGCGCAGGATCTCGATCATGCGCTGGATCACGTGATCGACCCAGCCGCCGAGATAGCCGGCAAGCCCTCCGAAGAAGAGGCCGAGGGCGAAAGAGACCGCGATGCCGACGATGCCGATGGTAAGCGAGATCCGTGCCCCATAGATGATGCGCGAGAGCAGATCGCGCCCGAGCCTGTCGGTGCCGAGCAGGAACATGGTGCCGTCTTCCGGCGGGCAGAACAGATGGACATCGGTCTTCCAGATGCCCCAGAAATCGTAAGAATCGCCTCGGCAGAAGAAACGGATCGGCTGCGGATTCGACTTGTCGACCGTATAGACGCGCCGGAAGCTCTCCAGGTCGAAGCTGTAGGTGTAGGGATAGACGTAAGGGCCGATGAAGCGGCCTTCGTGGAAGAGATGGACGGCCTGTGGTGGCGCGTAGAGAAAGTCGCCGTGCCGCTTGGTCTGATTGTAAGGCGCGATCACCTCGACGAACGGCACGAGGGCGTAGAAGGCAAGCAGAACGAAGGCCGCCGCGACGGCCACCTTGTGGCGGCGGAACTTCCACCACATCAGCTGCCACGACGAGGCGCGGTAGAAGTTCTCGTTCTCGGCGCCGACTGGCTCGGTCTTGCCGGGATCGAAGGGCGCCTGATCGACGTAATGACGCTCGGAGGTGACGGCGTTGTTCATCGTCCGCCTCCCATCCGGATGCGCGGATCGAGCCAGGCCAGAAGTAGGTCCGATATCAGCATGCCGACCACGGTGAGCACGGCGACGAACATCAAGATGAATCCGGCGAGGAACTGGTCCTGGCTCTTCAGGGCGCTCAGGAGAATGGGCCCGACCGTCGGCAGGCTCAGCACCAGCGATACCAGGACCGATCCGGAGACGAGATGCGGCAGCAGGTTGCCGATATCGGCGATGAAGGGGTTGAGCGACATGCGGAAAGGATATTTCACGAGGGCCTTGGTCGGCCCAAGCCCCTTCGCTTTCGCGGTCACGTAATATTGCTTGCCGAGTTCGTCGAGCAGGTTGGCGCGCATGCGCCGGATCATGGCGGCCGTGCCGCCGAGCCCGATCACGACGGTCGGAACGACCAGATGCGAGAGCAGGGACTGGATCTTGGGCCAGTCCCACGGCTCGCCCGCATATTCCGCATCGTAGAGCCCGCCGATGGAGATGCCGAACCAGCGGTTCATGTAATAGAGCAGGATCAGCGCGAGCAGGAAGCTCGGGGTCGCAAGGCCGATATAGCCGATGAACGTGGCAAGGTAGTCACCGAAGGAGTATTGCCGCGTCGCCGAATAGATCGCGATGGGGATCGACACCACGTGGATGAAGATCACCACCGCGAGATTGACCAGGAGCGTCAGCCACAGGGCATCGCCGACCACTTCCACGACGGGCTTGTCATATTCGAAGGACCAGCCCCAGTCGCCCTGCAGCAGGCCCGAGAAGCCGTTCGGGCCCGGCATCACGCCGAGCCAGACCAGGTATTGTTCCCAGGCAGGCCTGTCGAGGCCGTATTGCTTGATCAGGAACTCGGCCTTCGCGATGGAGGCGGATTCGCCCTGCGCCCTCAGCTCGGCGATCTGGTTGGACAGAAAGTCCCCTGGCGGCAGCTTGATGATGAAGAAGACAAGCGCCGAGATGATCAGCAGGGTCACCGCCATGGTGACGAAGCGACGCAACAGGAAGCGGATCATCGACGGGCCTCTTTGCCGGCGGCTTTGTTCCAGAAGACCTCATCGAGGCGGTAGATGCCGATCATCGCCGTCGGCTCCCAGCTGTAGAGCGCCTTGGCGGGAAGGCCCTGCAATCCGTTGCGCATGACGATGGGCTGCAATGCGCCGGAAATGGTGCCGATGGACCATTGATTCTCGGCATGGTTGCGCAGCATCTCGTGCCAGACATCCTTCTGCACGGTGCGGTTCCCGGTGTTCATCCAGGTCGCATAGAGATCGAGCAGCCGCTTGGCTTCGGGGATATCGACGGCTTCGCCGTTCTTGCCCTTGGTCTCCACGTACTGGCCCCATTTCGGCCAGGCATAATTGTCCTGGCGCATAGGGGCGAGTTCCGTCGGCGGCATGATGGCGGTCGGGATCGCGTTGTCGAGACCGGGTGCCGCCACCATGACGGTCAGGCCGGCATAGGAGCGATTGCGCAGGACTGTGCGATCCTGCGGCTTCACGAAGAGCCTGACGCCGATCTCGCGCCAGAACTCGCCGATCAGGGTGAGGCCGTCGACGACGAGGCTGCTCTCCCCGTCCGTCTCGACGATGATCTCGAGTTCGCGCCCATCGGGGAGCAGGCGGATGCCGGCTCCGTTGCGCTGCGTCAGACCAATCTCGTCCAGCAGGCGCGAGGCCTCAGCCGGGTCGTATCCGGCGTTGGCTGTCCGCAGCTCGGGCGAGAAGAGCGGGCTTTCCGAGACGATGGTGTTGTTGCCCTCGGTGCCGAGCCCGAAGAGCAGGGCGTTGTTCAAGGTCTTGCGGTCGATGCCGAGTGACAGGGCACGGCGGAAGCGGATGTCGCGGTTGAGCTGCCGCCAGACCGGATCGACCGCGTTGAGGTTGGGATAGAGCGCCAGTTCGGTGCCGCGTGCATAGGGCCAGAGCAGGGTGCGGTAGCCCTTCGCCTTCTCGCCCTCCTTCAGGACGGGAATGTCGCTCATGGAGAGGCCGCGGAACAGGAGATCGACTTCGCCCGCATTGGCCTTTGCGGCGAAGAGCCCGCTCGCCGATACGTCCATGAGCATGCGGTCGACATAGGGAAGCTGCTGTCCGTGGCTGTCGATGCGATGGTAATAGGGATTGCGCTCGAACACGAAGCGGTTGGCAGGCGCCGCGTTCATGATGCGCCACGCCATCAGGGTGGGAAGGGCAGGGTTGGTCTGCTCCTTCATGTCGTCCATGCGGTTATGCAGGGCCGCCCAAGATTTCAATTTCTGCTGCTTCGCCTTTTCCTCGAGGGCAGCCTTGTCCGCATATTTGGCGTGGAACTGCTTGAGATAGGCAGCGGCTCGGTAGATGCCCGGGTCGATGGGGCCCGCAAGCTGCGGCAGGAAGCGCGGGTTGGGCTTGTCCCAGCTGTAGCGCACCGTCCGCTCGTCGAGGACCTCGAAGCGCGGGGGCTTTCCGTCCACCATCATGAACTCGGGCGGGCCGGCCGGCGACAGGTCGGCGTTCTGCGCCACATCCTCCCAGTAATACCGGAAGTCTTCCGCGGTGAAGGGGGAACCGTCCGACCAGCGGTGGCCCGCACGCAAGGTGAAGGTGAAGACCCGGTCGTCCTCGTTCTCGAGCTTTTCCAGGATATCGGGCTGTAGCTTCAGGTCGCGGTCGTAGCCGACCAGCCTGGTATAGGCGAAGGTGGATATGTAGCGGATATCCCGCGGCCGCGGCACCAGGGTGATCATGTCGCCGCCATACTGGCCTGCCGCATCGACCACGATGGGAGATTTCGGAATCCGCTCCGCGAGAGGCGGCAGCTTCTTGTCCTTCAGCAGGTTGGCGAAGAAGGGCGGTTCCTTGAAATCCTGCGCCCCGGCCGGCAGCGAAAGCAGGCCGATGGCAGCGGCCAGAAGAAGGGCTTTACGGGTGTTGAGCGGCATCATGCGGCCTCCCGGGCTGTCAGGTGCCCCAGACGTACCTTATGACCTGGCTCGATTTCCTTCATGACACCGAACTCGCCAGGCTTGATGCGGAACGGCTCGGGCCATTCCGACGGATGGGAGAAGCGGCCCGCCCGCAGTTTCGCGAAATCGAGCGGCCGGTCAATGTCCGGATCCGGCACGGCGGCGAGAAGCGCCTGCGTGTAGGGGTGAACCGGATTGCGGAAGAGGGAGGATTTCGGCGCCTCCTCGACGATATAGCCTCGGCACATGACCGCGATGGTGTCGGCGATGTAGTCCACGACCGCGAGGTTGTGCGACACGAAGAGATAGGACAGGCCGAGCGCCGCCTGCAGGTCCTTGAGCAGGTTGAGCACCTGCGCCTGAACCGAGACGTCGAGGGCGGAGACCGGCTCGTCGCACAGGAGCACGCGCGGCTCGAGGGCGAGAGCCCGGGCAATGCCGAGACGCTGGCGCTGGCCACCGGAGAACGAGTGCGGATAGCGGCGGAGCGAGCGCTGGTCGAGGCCGACCATGTCGAGAAGCTGCTTCACACGCTCATAGCGTTCATCGGAGGTGCCGATGTTATGGATGCGCAGGGGTTCGGTCAGAAGCTCGTAGACCGTCATGCGCGGGTTGAGGGACGAGAAAGGATCCTGGAAGATGAACTGTACCGATCGTCGATAGGCGGTCAGGGCATCGCCCTCCAGCTTGTGCACATCCTTTGGTCCGGTGCCGTCGTCGAACAGCACGCGGCCGGAATTGGGATTGAGCGCCCGCATGATCATCTTGGAGACGGTGGTCTTGCCGCAGCCCGATTCTCCGACGAGGCCCAGCGTCTTGCCGACGGGCAGGCTGAGATCGACCTCGCTGACCGCGCGGATCTCCCGCGTCTTGCCGGAAAACCAGCCCGACCGGAGGGTGAAGCACTTCGTCAGGTGCTCGGCCTTCAGGATGGGGCCTTTCGGCTGGATGCGCTCGGGGGCGTTGGCCGTGGCGAGCGTTGCGCTCGTCACCTCGCGGATCGGCGTCAGGCGCTCGTTCTCCGCCATGGCGAAGCGGGGAACGGCACGCATGAGCGCCTGGAGATAAGGATGCTGCGGATTGCGGAAGATGTTCTCGCGGGAGCCGGCCTCCATGATCCTCCCGCGATACATCACCACCACCTCGTCGGCCACATTGGCGACCACGCCGAGATCGTGGGTGATGAGCAGCACCGACATGCCCGTCTCGATCTGGAGCTCCTTGATCAGGTCCAGGATCTGGGCCTGCGTGGTCACGTCGAGCGCCGTGGTGGGCTCGTCCGCGATCAGCAGTGCAGGGCGCGTGATGAGCGCCATGGCGATCATCGCACGCTGGCGCAGGCCGCCTGAGAGTTCGAACGGATAGGTTGTGAGGGCCCGCTTGGGATCGGGAAAGCCGACCCGGGCGAGCACTTCCATGGTTCGCTGGTTTGCCTTGGCCTGATCCACGTCGGCGTGGATCATCAGCGCTTCGGAAATCTGGTCGCCGATGGTGTGGAGCGGCGAGAGCGAGGTCATCGGCTCCTGGAAGATCATGGCGATGCGCCCGCCCCGCAGGGCATGCATGGCATCGCTCTCAGGCGGCAGCGAAGCGATGTCGACGGTCTTGCCGCTCGACGGGTCGTTGAAGAGGATCGATCCGCTCTCGATCCGGGCCTTTTTCGACAGGATCTGGAGGATGGCCTGCGCCGTCACCGATTTGCCGGAGCCGGATTCGCCGACGAGCGCCACCGTCTTCCCTTTGGGAATATCAAATGTCAGTCCGTCGACCGCTCGGAAGTTTCCGGCATCGGTGTTGAAATCAACTGTCAGCTGGCGAACCGACAGGAGTGGCGCTTCCATATGCTCCTCCAGGGACTATGAGCATAACGCATCAGATCCCATTAGATCTCAATTGTGATCTTGTTTCCAAGCCGAAACATATGTCGGGTCGCAGGAAGCGTATTCCCCTCGCGGCGAGGCGGGCGATAAGCCTTTCGCATAACGACCAGATGACATCGTCGTGGATCAGATGATGGGTGAGGAAGCCGATCGGCTCGCCCCCGTCCGCCTCTCCTGCGACCCGGCGTTCGACGGCTGCCGCGAGACGGGCGACGATCTCGGCCGGATCGGCCAGGCTTCTCGTGCCATGCCAGTCGACGGGATCCACATGGGTGTTGATCTGGAGCAGCCCGGCTGCGGGGAAGGCGGATTCCCGTTCGGCGAAGGTCGACAATCCCGTAAAGCCCAGCTGCGCAAGACGGGGGAGCAAGTCCGGGGAGATCCGGTTCCAGGGCGGCACGAAGACCGGCAGGAGCTTTTGCCCCAGCCGCTCGCGTGTCAGGTGGAGAGCCCGCTCGATGTCCGCCGCCATCGTGGCAAGAGGCCTATGGCCCCCGAATTCCGCCTTCTTCTCGCTCACGGATGCGTGATTGGCATGGTCGAGGCCATGCACGAGGGCAAAGGCTTTTTCTTCCGCCGCCAGACGGGATGCGAGGGAATCCTCAAGGCCCGCCGGAATAACGGCCAGCCCGAGCCCGGCCTCGTAGCGGCGAGCGAGGGCGAGGAGCCGGTCGAGCTGAGGCGTATCGGCAACCGCGTCGTCGTCCCGCCACCAGAAGCGGATCGGGCAGCCGCGATCCGCGGCGTGCTTCAACGCTCGGTCCAGGGGCGACCAATCGATCTCCAGGCGATGGTGCGGTGCGAAAACGACAAGATTCTCCGCGATCTCGACGCTGCGCCGCGCTCCGTCGAGGGAGATCGACAAGGGAGCAGAAAGTCTGCGCGCCAGAGCATTTCGGATCGCCCCGGCCAGGGTCTCCGGCGAGAGCTCCGCCTCTGGCACGATCCGCGCCAGTCCGAGCTTCTGCAGGTGCTCCGCACGCAGCCGCTGCTCGGTCTCCTGGCCTGCCTCGAAAGGGACGAGGATCGGCTGCACGTTGCAGCGGAGCAGATCCACGACCGTGTTGTAGCCGGCCTGGCTGATGGACAGTTCCGCGCACGCGAGGAGGGTGCGGAAATCCGGACGCGCCCGTTCGATGGCGACATGGGCCGGCGCATTTTCCCGGAGTGATTGGAACTCCGCTTCAGATACGCCTTTCCCGACGAGAACACGCCAGGGCCGGTCGGCAATCCCATGAGCCGCTGCGATGGCCGCTCGATAAAGCGGAAGGCTCGCCGCGCTCGATCCGCCCGACACCACGATGCCCAGTCGAGCGCGCTCGGGAATGGGAGCCTCACTCTCGTCGACGTAGCCGGTATAGCGGACGAGCGGCCTGATCCGTTCGTCCAGCGGCCATGAATCCTCGATCGGAACGAGATCCGGATCGCCATGGACGAGGACGGCATCGTAGTAGCCGAGCACGCGTTCATGCGCCTGCGCGATCCGCTCCGGCTTCGAAGATGCGACGAGGATATCGCGGAGCGAGCAGAGAATGCGCGGGCGCGGGCTCATGGCGCGCGCGGCATCGAGCAGTGCCATGAACTCCTTCGCCAGAACCCGGCGGCCGAACGGGAAGAGCTCGGTGATGAGGATGTCGGGCCGGAGAGAATTCAGCGTATCGAGCAGGATGGCCCTTCGCTTCGCGAGATAGGTTTCGTCCACCGGCTTCGAGTCATCGTCGAGCAATGTCGTGAAATTCGTGCCGAGGGTTCGCACGGACGGCAGCTGAACGAAGGACGCCGCGCCCGGATCGCCCATGTGGACAGGGCTTCCGCCCGAGACGAGCACGGTCTCGTGTCCCTCCCTCGCGAAGGCGCGGGCGAGGGTCGCGGCCCGGGTGAGATGCCCGGCTCCCAGAAGATGCGTGACGGCGATCAGAACGCGCAAGCTCATGCTCCCGTTCTAGCCGTGATCGGTTCGAGCGCATTGCGCAAGCGCAAAGCAGCGTGATCGAGATCGCGCTCCCGGGTTATGAAGCGGTATGCATTGTCTCCAAGGGTACGAAGCCGGTGATGGTTCTGCAGGAGGCCGCCGACCGCATCGGAAAAAGCGGCAATGTCGCCGGGTTTCGTCAGCAATCCGGTCTCACCCTGCCTCACGACGCTGGCGACGCCGCCGAAAGCGCCGGCAACCACCGGGCAGCCGAGCGCCTGGGCTTCCAGCAGCACCATGCCGTACGCCTCGTTGACTGCCGGCCAGACGAAGAGATCGGCCGTCTCGTACAATGCTCTCAGATCGGGCCTGCTGTTCACGGCACCGTGGAACCGCACGCGCTGCGCCAGCGGACCGAACAATTGGACGATCTCTTCCCGAGCCTCGCCGTCGCCGACCACATCCAGCCGCCAGGGCAGGTGCAGAAGCCTTTCGAGGGCCGCCGCAAGAATGCGGTAGGAGGCCAGCTTGTCGCCCTCCCGCATCATCGCCACCGTGAGAAGTCGCGGTTCGGCAGCACTCGGGCGCCGGGCGCCCGTGGCAGGCCAGTCTTTCAGATCGAGAAAGGGCTTAAGTTCGACGAGTACCTGGCGCGAAGGTCTCGCGGTTTCCAAGGCCTGCCGATCATGCGCGGTCATCACGAAGATCGCATCGGCGCGGTCGAGGGCCGCCTCGGAACCCTCGTGGCCGAGCGCCCAACGACCCTGCGCACGCTTGGCGGCACGCGATCCCTCCGCGACGACATAGGGAATGCCGAGCGCTTCCGCGACGCGCGGGCCGATCCAGTCCGGCGCCTTGTAATAGACGTGATAGGTGAACCAGAGGCAGGGCTTCCGCTCTTGAGGAAGGGATCTGTAATGCTCGATCAGACGCGCGGCCTCCTCGAGCGATTGCTGCCTGATGTCGTCCTGGCACTGACGGTCGCCGGCTTTGTCGAGCGTCCGGATCTCGCTGGCAAGGGTCGGTGCGTAGCCGGCCCGTTCGAGCGCCTTCATCAAAAGCCGCGCCATCGTGCGGTCGCCCGAAGGGAGGGGATGGTTCGGGCTCTTCAGCGGAGCATAGAACGCAACCGGCCTCGCGATCGTCACACCGGCTCCGGTTCTCGCTTGGGGACACCCGTTAGGGACCGGAAGCGCGCTTCGAGCCCGTCGATGCTGCCTTCCATGGAAAAGTCCTGGCGAAGGCGCGCATAGGCGGCGGCACCGAGTGCCTGTCGGCGACCAGGGTCGCGGGCGAGAAGATTGATGACGTTCGACAAGGCTTCCCAGTCGCCCGGCGGCACGAGTTCGCCCTCCAAGCCGCTGCGGATGAACTCGGGAATGCCCGCGAAATCCGTCGCCGCGATGGCGAGACCCTGGCTCGCCGCTTCCATGATCACATTCGGCAGACCGTCCCGATCGCCCGATTTCGCTTCCTTCGAAGGCAGCACGAAGAGATCCGCCTCCCGCAGAAGCGCTATGATCTCCGGCTGTGGCTTGGAGCCGAGGAACAAGACCCGGTTTGCAATGCCGGCATCCTGCACCTGCTTCTTGAGGCTGTTGAGCAACTCGCCGCCGCCCACATGGACGAAGCGCCAGTGAAGATCCTGCGGCAATGCCGCGAGAGCCTGAATCAGATCGCCGAAACCCTTCTTCGCCACAGCGCGTCCGATGGAAACGATGCGCAGGGGGTCGAGCGGGTCGGAGCCGTCCCGTGCCGGGCGGTTTTCGGGCGGCGCCGGAAAGCGGGAGAGATCGAGCCCGTGATAGACGAGCGACACGTGCTCAGGCGGGGAAAGCGACTGGAGATGCTCGGCGCCCTGCGCGGTGCAGGTGACGCCCCAGAGCGCTTCGGCCATCTTCTCGCGCTTCTCCCAATCGGGCGTCGTCCAGATGTCCTTCGCGTGGGCCGAGAAGGTCCAGGTCCGGCCCGTGAGGAGGGCTGCATAGCGCACGACGGAGGCGGGCGTATGCAGATAATGCACGTGCAGATGCTGCACGTCCGGCGGCAGCTCGCGGGCCATGGCGAAGGCCTGGCCGAGACGGCGCACGCGGTTGGCGGTGAAGTCGCGTTTCAGGTCGCGCCAGAAAGCCTTGATCGTCTGTCCGAAACCCTTCTGCCGCAAGCTCCAGAGAGCGCCGCGAAGCACGCGCAGCGGCTCCTCGTAGAGGTACTCCGGCAGGTACGTGACGCGCGCCTTGATGGCCTTGTGCATCGGGTGCAGGGCGCGTTCCGTCGGATGCCGCAGGGACCAGATCTCGATGTCGATGTCGCGCTGCTCGAGAGCCAGGATTTCCTGGGCTATGAAGGTTTCGGAAAGGCGCGGATAGCCTTTCACGACGACGGCGATGCGCCTGTTTGTCATCGGAGCGGGCATGTGTGACGCTACTCGGCCGCCTGATGATACGAAGGCGAGGACATGGTCTTCGTTTCCGCCAGGATTTTCAGGCGCTCCTGCACCCGGTCGAGTCCGTCGAGGAGGCCGGGGATCGTCACTTCCGACGGGCGTGGCTGCGATGACAGGGAGCGTAGGGCGGCAGCCATTCGCTCGGGCGAGCGCTGCTCCTTGTAGTCGCTCAGCATGCTCACGAGTCCCAGACGCTCGCCCGCAACTGCGCGGATATATTGCTCGAGCCGCGGCCGGGTGCGCGGCACGATGAGCGTGCGCTTATCGAAGGAAAGGGCCTCGCAGAAGGTGTTGTATCCGCCCATGGCGACGATGGCGTCCGCCTTCTTCATGAGCCATTCGATCTTGTTGTCGAAGGACATCACGTCGAGTTTGGGCTGTTTGGCGATCCGTTCCACGAAGGAACGGCGCTTGTCCCGGTCGATGAACGGCCCGAACAGGATGAGGGCCGGCCGTTCGAGTTCCGCATCGGCCTCGTAGGCCGAGATCACCCAGTCGATCAGATCGTCCCCGTCGCCGCCGCCGCCGGTGGTCACCAGGATGAAGGGCTGCTTGGTGATCTTGGGATATTTGGTCAGCGACGGGGTCGGCGGCACGTCCCGGCGCAGGTAGCCGGTATAGGTGATCCGCTTTCTCACATGGGCTGGAAGGTTCAGCGCTTTGAGCGGCTGATAGACATCCTTGAGCCCGTAGACCCAGATCTCGTCGTAATAGCGGATAAGGGCTTCCTTCGCGCCCTTGCGCTCCCATTCCGGCACCAGAAGGGCCGGCTCGTCCATCACGTCGCGGATGCCGAGCACCAGGCGACATCCGGCGGCCTGCAGATAATCCAGGGCCGGCACGACCTCGCCGCGGAAGCCCGTCGGTTCCTTGTCGACGATGAACACATCCGGCTTGAAAGCCTGGGCCGCCTGGAGAATGAGAGCCTGGCGCAGGCCCACCGCCTCGTCGAGGCTCACATTGAGGTTGAGGCTGCGGTAGTCCCCGTCCGGCAGCTTGGTGACGCCGGGAATACGGATGTAGTCGACGCCGCTGTCGAACTCGAAATTGCCGATGACCGGAGAGCCGGAAATGATGACGACGGAGGTATCGGGGCGGCCCTGGACGATGGCATTGGCAAGGGCTCGCGACCGGCGCAGATGTCCGAGGCCGAAGGTGTCATGACTGTAGATGAGGACCCTCGTGCCACCTGAAGACCCGGGCTGCACCGGGGAGGGACCTGCATCCCCATCGAAGTCCAACACCAGGTCTGCCATGCGGCTGCCCCATTGATCGGACGGGCGGTCGATTGACGGCGCGTCGCCCTTCTCTACCTTCTACGGTCCCCACCGATCAAAAAGGCGGTGCCCAAGATCGGAAAGAGGTTCATCCAGGGGTATAGAAGTGGTAACCGTTGGGCAATGGAAAAGAGCCTCTTCCGATATATTTGGAACTATTCGAAGCGCGACCAGCTGATTGTTCTCGCGGTAGTGCTGGGTTCTCTGCCGTTTTACTTCATGTCCCTCGATCTGCCTCGCCAGATCGTGAACCAGGCCATCCAGGGCGACGCCTACCGTGACGGCAACCCCACGGCGCCCTTCCTCCATCTCAGCTATGACCTTCCGGCATGGCTCGGAGGCAGCCATCTGGAGATCTTCGAGGGCTTCCAGGTCGGTCGCCTCGGCCTGCTTTTCGGTCTCTCGACCCTGTTCCTGTTCTTCGTCATCATCAACGGGGGGTTCAAGTACTGGATCAACGTGGCCAAGGGAATTCTGGGCGAGCGCATGCTCCGACGCATGCGCTTCGACCTGTTCACAATGGTGCTGCGCTTCACGCCGGAGGCCCTGCGGACGGTCAAATCGTCCGAGACGGCAACGATCATCAAGGACGAAGTCGAACCCATCGGCGGCTTCATCGGGGATGCGTTCATCACGCCGATTTTCCTGGGCATGCAGGCCATCACGGCACTGGTCTTCATCATGATCCAGAACGTGTTGCTCGGCCTGATCGCACTTGGCGTGATCGCCATCCAGTTCACGATCATTCCCCGCCTGCGGCGCGAGCTTCTGAAGCTTGGAAAGCAGCGCCAGCTGGCATCCCGCGAGCTCGCAGGCCGCATCGCCGAAGTCCTCGACGGCATCGAGGTCGTGCACGTTCACAATTCCTATAACTGGGAACGCGCCGAGATCGGCCAACGCCTCTTCGATCTCTTCACAGTCCGGCTCAAGATTTATAACCGGAAGTTCTTCGTCAAATCCCTCAACAATTTCCTGGCGCAGCTGACCCCGTTCTTCTTCTATTCCATCGGCGGCTACTTCGCCCTGCGCGGTACGCTCGACATCGGCCAGCTCGTCGCGGTCATTGCAGCCTATCGCGAGCTGCCGCCGCCGCTGAAGGAGCTGATCGACTGGGATCAGCAGCGTCTCGACGTTCAGGTGAAATACGATCAGGTCACCCAGCATTTCGCAGACGAGCGGCTCGGTCCGCTCATGCTCGAATCCGGCGAGGTGGCGGCCCAGGACGAGCCGCTCGTCGGACCGCTGGTCGGCGAGGATATCCGCGTCGCCGGTCCCCATGGGGACATGATCATTGAAGACGGGGCCTTCGCGGTAGACCTGCCTGCGAGCGTCGCGCTGGTGTCGAATGGCGGTGCCGCGGCGAGCCTCCTCGCGCGCATCGTCGCGCGGCGCAGTCAGGAATTCAGCGGCCGGGTCCGGATCGGCGAGCGCGATCTGGCGCAATTGCCCCGGTCCGTCGTCGGGCGCAGGATGGCCTATGCGGGCGTCGATCCGACCCTCTTCCCCGGCAGCATCCGCGATAACCTGATCTATGGCCTCCGCTCCAGGCCGTTGAGCAGGACGGAGGAGGACAAGCGGGATATGGACAAGCGCATCGCGGAGGCGCTCAGAACCGGCAATCCCGTCGAGAGCATCGCCGACCGGTGGGTCGACTACGAGAGCGTGGGCGCGAAGGACGAGGGCGATCTCGATCGCATCCTGATCGAACTCCTGGACCGGATCGGCATGGGCGATACCATCTATCTGTTCGGCCTTGCCGGCAGGATCGATCCAGACCGGGACAACACTCTCGCCGAGCGTGTGGTGGATGCCAGACATCGCCTGCGCGAGACCTTCCAGGCAAACGGCATGGCCGATCTGGTCGAGCCGTTCGACCCCGGACGCTACAACCGGCAGGCCTCGGTTGCGGAGAATCTTCTTTTCGGCGTGCCGATCTCCGACGAGTTCAAGGGGCGTAATCTCGCGGAAAACGGCAAGTTCCGCAGCGCCATCGACCGGGCTGGGCTGACCGACGATCTGGTGCATATGGGCGTGCAGATCGCAGAAACCATGACCGAAATCTTCGAGGGCCTGCCCCCGGGGCATTCGCTGTTCGAGCAGTTCTCCTTCATCGGAGCGGAGGAGCTGAAGGATTTCGAGGCCATCCTGCGCCGTCGCGGCCGCGGGGAGGGCAATCTGAAGGGTGATGACAGGACACGGCTCCTGGCCCTGCCGCTCGCCTATATCGAAGCCAGGCACCGTCTCGGTCTGCTCGACGAGCGAATGATGGGCCGGATCGTGGAGGCGAGGGGTCTTGTCCGCGAAGTCCTCGAGAATTCTGCCTCCGAAGGGGTCGAATTCTACGATCCGGAGCATTACTGCGCGGCGGCTCCCCTGCGGGACAATCTCCTGTTCGGGCGCATCAGCTATCAGGTCGCCAATGCACGCCTCCGGGTTGCAGAGGCCGTCGCCGCGGTCGTCCGCGAGCTCAACCTGGAAGAGGATATCGAGCGGATCGGCCTGGATTATCAGGTCGGCACCGCCGGCAGGTTGCTGTCGCCGCAGGAGCGGGCGAGCGTCAGCCTGGTCCGGTGCCTGGTCAAGCGTCCCGACATCTTCGTGATCGATGGGGCACTCGCACCCTTCGACGAGGCCCGCAGCCAGCAACTGGTCGAGCTGCTGCTGGGGCTTTTCGACCAACAAAGCCTGTTCATGGTCTTGCCGAATGATCGACAGGCGGGCGCATTCGATGTTCAGTTGCGCTTCCGCGACGGAAAGATCGTTACAGAAAAGACGGTCGCTCCGGCCCCCCGGTCCTCCCGACCGGAGCCGGACGCACCGCAACGAATAACAGGAGAGGTGGTATGACCCTTGAGGCAGAGGTTCAGTCCTTGCGGCAGGTGCCGATGTTTCGGGATGTGGATCCGGCCCGTCTGAAGCTGCTCGCCTTCACGAGCGAGCGGGTGCAGTTCGCCGGCGGCCAGCGCTTCTTCTCGCAGGGAGATCCGTCCGACGCGGCCTATGTGATCCTCGATGGGCGGGCCAGCGTCCTCCTCAATACTCCGGGCGGGGACATCCAAGTCGCGGAGCTGGGCGGCAACGCCCTCGTGGGCGAAATGGGCATTCTGTCCGATACGCCGCGCTCGGCCACCATCATGGCTGCGGAACCGACCACGGCGCTGCGAATCGACAAACGGGTCTTTCTCGAGCTTCTGGCCCAGTTCCCGCAGATGTCCCTGGCGATCATGCGCGAGCTCGCCAAGCGTCTCGAACGGACCAATGCGCAACTCGTCGCGCAATCCTCATCGTGACGGCGGAGACAATTCGAAGCTTTTGCGGGGAAAACTGCGGCTAAGGTTAACAAAAACCTGCTTCTTACGGCCAAGCTGACCGATTGTCGTCACAACTACCCGTCAACTCTTGTCTCAGAACGACACAAGGGACGGTCCGAGCGTCTAACCGGACCATGCGGGATGAGTGACAATGAGTAACGCGAGAACGCTGCTATGCGCGGTTCCGCAGCCTGTTGCGGATGCGCGCAGGTTCGGAAGCCTCCGCGGTTTTCTCCAATGCACCTTGGCCGCAGGCCTCCTTCTGGGCCTTCAGGGACTGACCGCCGGTCCCGCCGCCGTGGCCACTCTCCCGAGTGCACTGCTCGCAAGACCCATCGCTGCGCCCCCGGTGCGCGAGGACGTCACCGGGTCCGTCGTGATGGCCTCCGCCGATTTCACGCCGAAGCTTCTGACCACGCCGGGCCTGTTCAAGGATATCCTCGACGGCGCCTTTTCCCTCGTGAAGCCACGCCCCGCCAAGCCCGCACCCCAGGCCATCCCCGACGAAGTGGCGGGCGACCCCGACGAACTCATTCCGTTCAATGGGCGCACGGTGCCCCGATGGCTGGTCCACTCCATCCTCAAGGCGGCCCATGTGACCGGCGTCGACCCGGTCTACATGATGACCCTGGCGGATGTGGAATCGAGCCTCTCGCCGGAGGCCAAGGCGCCGACATCCTCCGCCCAGGGCCTCTTCCAGTTCATCGACAGCACCTGGATCGAGACCGTCTACCGCCATGCCGCCGATTATGGATTCGGTGCGGCCGCCGAAGCGATCGGCTACGTGAATGGCGAGCTCGAGGTCGATTCGAAGAAGCGGGAATGGATCATGAGCCTGCGGACGGATCCGTTCTTCTCTGCTCTCATGGCCGGCGAGCTGATCAAGGACGTGGAGCGTGCATTGCAGGCCGAGGGCGAGCGGGAACTGGCCGAGGCGGAACTCTATCTCGCCCATTTCCTTGGCGCATCCAGTGCGGTTCGCTTCCTCGAGGTCCTCGATCAGGACCCGAACATGAAGGCCTCCAAGCTCTTCCCCAAGGCGGCCAAGGCCAATTCCGGGCTCTTCATGGAGGGCAAGGGCCGTAAGCGCCGCGCCGTCAGCGTGGCCGAACTCTACGACAGGATCGATTCGAAAATCGTCCGCCGCCTCGACCGTTACGAGGGCATCGGCCCCTATCTGGCCGAAATCGCCCGTCAGCCGGAGCGGACGACCGCCGAGGCGACGCCTCTCGTGCAGTGAGCGTACCCGTTCAGCCGACTGCGCTGATGGCCGAGGATGCGGAGGCCGGCAGCGAGCGCATGTGCACGAAATCGCCCTTCGCCAGATAAACCAGCTCGTCCGCGGTGGAGCGGCGCCCGAGAACCTCGTTCCGGTGCGGGAAGCGGCCGAAGCGGCAGATCACCTCGAGATTGGCCTGCGCCTGGCTGAGCGAGAACTGCCAGACGGGCTTGAGATGCTCCGGGGCCTCCTCGACCGCCTGTTCGGAGACCGCGACGATTCTCTTCAGGCGCTCGAGATGATCCGGCCCCTCCGCATGGGCGAGGGGAAGGAAGTAGAAGAATCTCTCATAAAGGCTTGTCAGGGCTTCATAATGCCCGTTCCGAAAGCCCTCCTCGGCGATCTTCAGTGTCTGCTCGTCGGAGGCGTAAGCTTCGGGGCTGCCGGCGAACAGGCCGCGGGGGAACTGGTCGAGCACGAGGATCAGGGAGAGCCGGCCGCGCGGCGTCTCGAGCCAGTGATCCAGCCGTCCGGCCATGGCCTCGTCGACCAGCGGCGCAAACGGCCCGAGTTCCGCATTGGCGCCGCCGCGCATCCACCACAGCAGCATGCGCCAGTGTTCGCCGATTTCCGCCTGCGAGAGGTCGATGGGGAACCAGAAGTCGTAGACCCTGCGCCAGTCCGCCCGAGATGACATGGGATTCACTCCGAGGAAGGAGTCTCGAGATTATTCCGGAAGCATCCGGTGCGCTGTGCTTTGTGTCACCTGAGGCGGGCGTCAGAACGCCTTGAACGTGATGATCGTGTGCGTGTCGGCGATCTCGGGGATGATCTGGACGTTCTCTGCGATGAAGTGGCCGATATCGACTCCGTCATCCACGTGGAATTTGGCGAGGATGTCGTAGTTGCCGGCTGTCGAGTAGATCTCCGAGGCGATTTCCCGGTCGGCGAGAGCATTCGCGACGGCGTAGGTCTTGCCGAGCTTGCACTTGATCTCGACGAAGAAGGTCTGCATGGGGCGCTCCGAGGATTCGACTGTCAGGGAGATATGGCACGGGATTGCGCTAGTGAGAACCTTCCTGTTTCCGTCGTGACGTCATTCCCGGCCTACGGTCCCTGGGATGACGCCCGCGTCGTCATGGCCGCACTTGTTGCGGCCACCCACGCCTTGGGAGCCGCCGCGCTGCAGAAGACGTGGGTCCCCGGAACAAGTCCGGGGATGACGTCGAGGTTAGGATGAGGGGCAGTGTCATTCCCGGCCGGAGCGCAGCGGAGGGGAAGGGAATCCATCAGCTCAACGCATGTGAGTGGATCCTCTTCCCGGCCTAGGGCCGCCGGGGATGACATGGGGAGCCCCTTACACCCTCCCGATGCTCACATAGGTGAAGCCGTGGCGGCGCATTTCCTCGGGCCGATAGACGTTGCGCAGGTCGACCAGCACCGGGGCGGCGAGGGCGGTCTTCAGGCGGGCGAGATCGAGGGCGCGGAAGGCATCCCACTCGGTCACCAGCACCAGGGCATCGGCGCCGCGGGCGCAGTCGTACGGATCCTTGGTGTACTCGACATCCGTCAGGACGGCTTTTGCCGCCCCCATGCCTTCGGGATCGTAGGCCTTGATCCGCGCCCCGGCATCCTGCAGCGCCGTAATCACGTCAATGGAGGGAGCGTCGCGCATGTCGTCGGTGTTCGGCTTGAAAGTGAGGCCGAGCACGGCGATGGTCTTGCCCCGCACGGAGCCGCCGCAGGCGGCGATCACCTTGCGGCCCATGGCGCGCTTGCGCTGACTGTTCACCGCCGCCACGGTCTCGACGATGCGGATCGGCGCCTCGTAATCCTGGGCGGTCTTGATCAGAGCGAGCGTGTCCTTGGGGAAGCACGAGCCGCCATAGCCCGGACCGGCATGCAGGAACTTCGAGCCGATGCGGTTGTCGAGGCCGATGCCGCGGGCCACGTCCTGCACGTTGGCGCCCACCTGCTCGCAGAGATCCGCGATCTCGTTGATGAAGGTGATCTTGGTGGCGAGAAAGGCGTTGGCGGCGTATTTCGTCAGCTCCGCCGTGCGCCGGGACATGGCCAGCACTGGGGATTGGTTGAGATAGAGCGGGCGATAGAGCTCGGTCATCACGCTCAGGCCGCGCTGGTCCTCGCTGCCGATGACGATGCGGTCGGGGCGCTTGAAATCGGCGATGGCGGCTCCTTCCCGGAGGAACTCTGGGTTCGAGACCACGCAGAAATCAGCATCCGGCCTGACCTCGCGGATGACGCGCTCGACCTCGTCGCCGGTGCCGACCGGCACGGTCGATTTGGTCACGACCACGGTGTAGCCGTCCATGGCGGCGGCGATGTCGCGGGCGGCCTGATAGACATAGGAGAGGTCGGCATGTCCGTCGCCGCGCCGGGAGGGGGTGCCGACGGCGATGAAGACGGCCTCGGCGTTCCGGACCGCCTGCTGGAGATCGATGGAGAAGGTCAGGCGCCCTTCGCGGGTATTCTTGGCGACGAGCTCGGAGAGGCCCGGCTCGAAGATCGGGATCTCGCCCCGGTCGAGCGCTTCGATCTTGGCCGGATCCTTGTCGACGCAGCAGACATCATGGCCGAAATCCGCAAAGCAGGCGCCGGACACGAGGCCGACATAGCCTGCTCCGATCATCGCGACACGCATCGGGAACTCCCAGTTAGCTCAAGTTTCCGGTTTAGGGTGGTCTCGGTTTGGCTGCAAGCCGCGCATAGCTGCGATAAAGAGCAAGGATTTTCTTGGTTTTGAAACAATACCCCCTTTGACTTCTGGGTTAAGTGCCGCCAAAACACCGCCGCTTTCAAACGGGGCATTGATGAACAATCCTTTTCTTGTCGAGGTCACCCGCGGGAACCTGGTCGAGTCGCGCCATCGGGGCAGCGTCTCGGTGGTGGATGCCGAGGGTGCCACGGTTCTGTCGATCGGCGATGTGGACCGGCGCGTTTTTCCGCGCTCCGCCGTCAAGGCGCTTCAGGCCATGCCCCTGGTCGAGAGCGGCATCGCGGACAAGTACGGCCTGACCGACGAGGAGATCGCGCTCGCCTGCGCCTCCCATGCCGGAGAGCCGGAGCATGCGGCGGTGGCCAAGGCCATGCTCGCCAAGGCAGGCCAGGATGTCGGCTGTCTCGAATGCGGCACCCATTGGCCCCTGGGCGAGGCGGCCAGCCGGGCGCTCGCGGCGAAGGGTGCTAGCCCCAACGCCCTGCACAACAACTGCTCCGGCAAGCATGCGGGCTTCATCTGCCTCGCCTGCGGCCGGGGCCAGAACCCCAAGGGCTATGTCGGCGCCGACCACCCGGTGCAGCGCAGCGTGCGCGAGGCGATGGAAGAAATCACCGGCGCCTGCCACACCGTTGAGAAGAGCGGCATCGACGGCTGCTCGATCCCGACCTATGCGATCCCGCTGCCCTCGCTCGCCTTCGGCTTCGCCCGTTTCGGCACCGGCGCCGGCCTGCCGGGCGACGGCAAGGCGGCGGCAGCCCGGATCCGCAAGGCGGTCGCGCGCCACCCCTTCATGGTGGCAGGCACCGGCCTCTTCGATACCAGGCTCATGGAGCTTTTGGCCGAGCGCGCCTTCGTGAAGGTCGGGGCGGAGGGGGTCTATTGCGCCTCTTTCCCCGAACTCGGCTACGGCGTCGCCCTCAAAGCCGAAGACGGCAATTCCCGCGCCGCCGAGGCGATGATGGCGGGGCTGGTCCTGCGCTTCCTCACTCTGGCCTATGACGAGCGCAAGGCTGTCGAAGCCCTGGCGAATCCGGTGCTCAGGAACCGGAACGGTTTCGACGTCGGACAGCTGAGGGTGACATCGGAGATTTTGGGGGCCTGAGCACTCCGCCGACCAGGCTCGCACGGCATAGCCCTCATCCTGAGGAGGCCTTCAGGCCGTCTCGAAGGACGAGGGCGTCTCCAGTGGACCCTGGATCCTCCTTCGAGACGCAGCTTCGCTGCTCCTCAGGATGAGGCGAGAGGTTGACGATTCTGGGCGCCATCCCAGTCGGCCCCGCCGCCTCAGATCCCGAGCAGCTTCACGATCTCGCTCGCGCCGGCATTGGGCGACAGGGTCCCCTCGGCGATCGCCTTTTCGATGGCGGGCACGCGCTGGCGCAGGGCCGGATCGTGGGTGAGGCGCTCGTGCAGGTGCTCGTGCACCAGGGCCCACATCCATTTCGCATCCTGCGCGCGCCGCTTGGCGGCGAGTTCGCCCGTCGCCTCCAGGCGCTTTCGGTGGTCGAGAACCTTGGTCCAGAGCTCGTCGAGGCCCTGGCCGGTCAGGCCCGACACGGTGAGCACCGGCGGCGTCCAGGCGGCGGAGGCCGGCGTCAGGATATGGAGGGCCGCCTTGTATTCGGCCGCCGCCGCCTTGGCCTTCATGCCCGCATCGTCCGCCTTGTTGACGGCGATCAGGTCGGCGAGCTCCAGAATGCCCTTCTTGATCCCCTGCAGCTCGTCGCCGGCGCCCGGCAGCATGAGGACGAGGAAGAAATCGGTGAGGTCGGCAACCGCCGTCTCCGACTGCCCGACGCCGACGGTTTCGACCAGGATCACGTCGAAGCCGGCGGCCTCGCAGAGCAGCATGGTCTCGCGGGTCTTGGCGGCGACACCGCCGAGCGTGCCGGAGGAGGGGGAGGGGCGGATGAAGGCGTTCGGGTCCGTCGACAGCCGCGCCATGCGGGTCTTGTCGCCGAGGATCGCGCCGCCGGTGCGGGTGGAGGAGGGGTCGACCGCCAGCACCGCTACCTTGTGGCCCTTCTCGGTGAGCATTGAGCCCAGCGTATCGATGGCGGTGGATTTGCCCACCCCGGGAACGCCGGTGATGCCGATGCGCACCGCATGGCCGGTGCGGGGCATTAGCTCCTGGAGCAGTGCGCGGGCCGCCTCGCGATGATCGGGCCTTCGCGATTCCATGAGCGTGATGGCGCGCGCCAGCGCCGCCCGGTCGCCTTTGGCGACCATCTCCGCCGTCACTGCCTTCTTCGCTGAGCCCCCGGTCATGGGAGAGCTTTAGCGCATCGCGGGAAAAAATGGATCTGGTTTCTCGACCATCCGACTTCACCCGGAACCAAGGATGGCCCGGCGCCGCTCCAGGCTGGCTGACGGCCAGAGGCTCTGCATGTCGTAATAAACGTCGTAAGTCGGCGTCTGCTCGGGCAGCGAAAACCAGGGCAGCTTGGATCGCGTGAAGATATGAACGTCGGGCGGAACCGCCTCCGGCTCGTCCAATGTTCCCACGCGCACGAACCGCAGCGCCGGGCGTCGCCCATAATCGCTCCACAGGGCCGTCTGGCAGGCCCAGCAGCGGTAGACGTCGTGAGGACGGCCACTGTGCGTAGGCATGCTCGTGGCGACAGGCTCGCCGTCGATGAGCTCGATACAGGCCGTCTCGATCAATGCATTCACGACGAAGGCGCTGCCCGTCTGGCGCTGGCAATCACGGCAGTGGCAGCAATGCACGAACATCGGCGCTCGGGTCAGCCGGTAGCGAACCGCCCCGCAGGCGCAGCTACCCTTCAGATCCCGTCCCCGTTCAACCTCGCTCATGACCGCTCGGTCCCCGCCGTGATGTTTCGACGAGGGCGATTCATTCGTCGGTACGAGCCTTTCGGCAACATGAACTTTCCGACAAGTCACGTTATGGAAGAGGGGATCCGGGCAGCGCCCGTCACCACATGATCGGATCCATGCCGATTCGTCCCCAGGCGGGGATCTTGATCGCCGGGCGGCGCACGTCGATTCCGGCGACGAGGCCCATGAAGTCGATCTCGAGCCCTTCGACCCAGCCCAGCGCCACGCCGGCATAGCCGCCGAGCGAAATCTGCACGCCGGTCCGGCTCGGGGTCAGGCCGACGATGTCGCGCCAGGGCTGCCAGTCCTTGCCGAGCGCCGTCGGCGGCAGCGCCGCGCTGAGCGCGGGCACGGAGCGCATCACATGGGCGACGAAGGTGTTCGAGTTCGGGCCCGGCCAGGCGTTGTAGGCGCCGAAGGTCTGGTAGGGGTAGCTCGTGACTGCCTTCCTGACCTGAGGGATCAGCCGCTCGGCCTCAGGCCCCTCGATGACGATGACGGGATGCGGTGCGTTACCGAACCAGCGCCCGTCCGGCGCCCAGCCGTTGGTGCGCACCGGGCTGCCCCAGCCGACCTTGTCGTAGCGGGTGTATTGAGGGGCGCCGGCCTCCTTCACCACCACCCAGGTGTGATGGGCGAAGATGCCGCGCCAGCGGCCGACCCGCGCCGCATAGACCGCGACGATGGCCTGGGGCGCTTGCGATGCCGCCGGCAGCAGCTTGGCGCTCGACCAGTCGGCGGCGATCCGGTTCGGCGCGATATCGTCGCGCATCGCCCACCAGAGCGCATGGGCGCCGAGCGGAAACAGGAACAGGCCGACGATGACGAGAAAGACGCGGGACAGAAAAGCGAGCATCGCGGCAAGGTAACGTGCGCGGCCTCCGGCCATCAAGGCGACAGGCGGGCGCGGGTGTTCACCATTGCTTTACCGTGGCAGGAGGCCATGTAGGGATCGACAGGCCTCTGCCTTGCGCCCGCCATGATCGGGGGCAAAACAGCGCTACCGCCCTTCCGTTTCCTCGCACCCTCCGGCTCCATGTTCTTCTCTCTTCCGCGTCTCGCCTTCATCTGCCTTGCCAGTCTCGCCCTTTCCGGCTGCCTCGGGGAGGACTCGGCGCTCGTCAGCCCGGTCTCGTCCCAGGTCGGCCTCGCGCGGGACCCGAAGCTCCTCGTCGCGACCACGCGGCTGCCCGTGGGCGATCCTTTGCGCAAGCCCTGGTTCAGCAGCGAGCGCTCGCCCGACATGATCTTCGCCGAGGCGCGCCTGACGCCGCCCTCCGATTCCCTCATCGGGCGCAGCGACTGGAGCATCGCCAAGGTCGACCACGTGGATCGCAGCAACGCGGCGCAGGCGTTTGCCCAGGCGGCCTTCGGCCACAACCTGCTGCTCTACATCCACGGCTACAAGGAAAGCTTCGAGACCGCGGCCACCTCCACCGTCGATCTCTCCGAGGGCATCAAGTTCGCGGGCGTCACCGGCCTCTTCACCTGGCCCTCCGCCGCCTCGACCTTCAGCTACGTGGCCGACCGCGAAAGCGCCATGTGGTCGCGCGATTCCCTCGAGGACCTGCTCACCGCCATCGCCAAGACCCCGAGCGGCGGGCGCATCCACATCGTGGCGCACAGCATGGGCACGATGCTGACCCTCGAGACGCTGCGGATGCTGCGCGCCTCAGGCGGCGAGAGCGCCATGGATCGCATCGGCGCGGTGGTGCTGGCAGCCCCTGACATCGACATCGACCTTTTCGCCCGCGGCCTCGAGCGTCTGGGACCGGATGCGAAGAAGATCACCGTCATCAGCTCCACCAACGACCGCGCGCTCGCCGTCTCGAGCCGCCTCGCCGGCGGCATCATCCGCGCCGGCGCCGCGGACCGCGAGCGGCTCGAATCCCTTGGCGTGCGCGTCGCCGACGCCTCCGAATTCGGCGGCGGCATCATCAACCACGATCTCTTCCTGTCGAACAAGGAAGTGCAGCAGGTGGTGAAGCGGGCGATCGAGCGGTCTTAAACGACCTCTCCTCGTCATCACCTCCCCGGACTTGATCCGGGGATCGGTGCCGGTGATCTCGATTCAGAAAAGCGCTGCGCTTCACAGAATCGGGATGGCCGGGACAAGCCCGGCCATGACATGGTAGTGACTCAGTTTGAGTTCTGATGGGGGCCTGCACGCCGTCATTCCGGGGCCGCGCAGCGGAACCCGGAACCCATAACCGCCAATCTCGCAGAAAGCGGCGCAACGCTGCTCACCTCTTCTTGAGCCGTCGGCGGCTATGGGTTCCGGGCTCGCCTGCGGCGCCCCGGAATGACGGGGTGGGGCCAAACTGAGCCCCTACCCATGACATCGGAGGTGTTCGCGAGTGCGGTCGTTACTCCGCCGCCTGCTTTGGCCCGTATCCGAGCCTGCGGTTGAGATCCTCGATGAGCCCGACGGCGGCGTCGGCTATCACCGTTCCCGGCGGGAAGATCGCCGAGGCGCCGGCGGCGTGGAGCGCGTCGAAATCCTGCGGCGGGATCACGCCGCCGACCACGATCATGATGTCGTCGCGGCCGTACTTTGCGAGTTCGCCTCTCAGCTCCGGCACCAGCGTGAGATGGCCTGCGGCGAGTGAGGACACGCCGATGATGTGCACGTCGTTCTCGATCGCCTGACGCGCGGCTTCTCCGGGCGTTGCGAAGAGGGGCCCGATATCCACGTCGAAGCCGAGATCGGCAAAGGCCGAGGCGATCACCTTCTGGCCGCGGTCGTGCCCGTCCTGGCCCATCTTGGCCACCAGAATGCGCGGGCGCCTTCCGTCGTCGTGCTCGAACTCTTCCACCAGCTGGCGGATTTTCTCCACGGCTGGCGATGCCATGCCGACCTCCCGCTTGTACACCCCTGAGATGGCCTTGATCTCGGCGCGATGACGGCCCCAGACCTTCTCCAGCGCATCGGAAATCTCGCCCACCGTCGCCTTGGCGCGCGCCGCCTTCACAGCGAGGTCGAGCAGGTTGCCCTCAGTGGTCGCTGCCTGCGACAACGCCGCGAGAGCTGCATCCACATCGGCCTGGTTGCGCTCGGCTTTAAGGCGCCTGAGCTTCTCGATCTGGCTCGCGCGCACCGCGGCGTTGTCCACCTTCAGGATGTCGATGGAGGCTTCGTCCGTCGTCTTGAAGCAGTTCACGCCGACGATCTTCTGGTGGCCTGAATCGATGCGCGCCTGCGTACGCGCGGCCGCTTCCTCGATCTTCAGCTTCGGGATGCCGGCTTCGATGGCCTTCGCCATGCCGCCGAGCTCCTCGACCTCCCGAATATGCGCCCACGCCTTCTGCGCCAGCTCGTAGGTCAGGCGCTCGACATAATACGAACCGCCCCACGGATCGATGATGCGCGTGGTGCCGCTTTCCTGCTGCAGGAAGAGCTGCGTGTTGCGCGCGATGCGGGCGGAAAAGTCGGTCGGCAGCGCCAGTGCCTCGTCCAGCGCATTGGTGTGCAGCGACTGCGTATGGCCTTGGGTTGCCGCCATCGCCTCGATGCAGGTGCGGGCGACGTTGTTGAACACGTCCTGTGCCGTCAGCGACCAGCCGGAGGTCTGCGAATGCGTGCGCAAGGGGAGCGACTTTTCGCTTTGCGGGTCAAAACCCTTCACGAGCTTGGCCCAGATCAGGCGCGCGGCGCGCATCTTGGCCACTTCCATGAAGAAGTTCATGCCCACCGCCCAGAAGAACGACAGGCGCGGCGCGAATTGATCGATGGTCAGCCCTGCAGCGATGCCGGCGCGGATGTATTCGACGCCGTCGGCGAGCGTGTAGGCGAGCTCGAGGTCCTGCGTCGCGCCGGCCTCCTGCATGTGGTAGCCGGAGATCGAGATCGAGTTGAACTTCGGCATGTTCGCGGAGGTGTAGGCGAAGATGTCGGAGATGATGCGCATCGACCCTTTCGGCGGATAGATATAGGTGTTGCGCACCATGAATTCTTTGAGGATGTCGTTCTGGATCGTGCCGGAAAGCTTGCTCGCGGGAACGCCCTGTTCCTCCGCCGCGACGATGTAGAGCGCGAGCACGGGCAGCACCGCGCCGTTCATGGTCATCGACACGCTCATCTTATCGAGCGGGATACCGGCGAACAGGGTGCGCATGTCGTAGATGGAATCGATCGCGACGCCCGCCATGCCCACATCGCCCGAGACGCGCGGATGGTCGGAATCGTAGCCGCGATGGGTAGCGAGATCGAAGGCGACCGAGAGGCCCTTCTGGCCGGCGGCGAGGTTGCGGCGGTAGAAGGCGTTCGAATCCTCGGCCGTGGAGAAGCCCGCATACTGACGCACGGTCCAGGGCTGGTTGACGTACATGGTGGGGTAGGGGCCGCGAAGATACGGCGCGATGCCCGGGAACGTGTCGAGGAAATCGAGTCCGGCGCGGTCCTCAGGCCCGTAGGCTCCCTTCACCGCAATCCCCTCCGGCGTCAGCCAGGGCTCTGCCTTCGGCGCCGGCGAGGCTGCCAGGGGCGCGTCGGCGAAGGCGATCTTTGAGAAGTCCGGGATGCTGGTCATGGCCTTGGAACGGGTGCCTTGGACGGATGAAACGATGTCAACGGCGTCATTCTAGGGCATCGGGCAGGCGGAGGCTATCGGCGCATGGTCGGAGGGGGCGTGTGACAACCCTCGACGTCATCCCCTCTAACGCCCTCTAACGTCATCCCCGGGCTTGGCCCGGGGACCCACGTCTTGGGAGTGTTGTGCTTCCTGAAGGCGTGGGTGGCCGCAACAAGTGCGGCCATGACGGCAGCGGATCATCACCCCCGCTTCTCCGCATTCCAATAGCCCGAGCAGACCCGTCCTCCGGCTGTCGACCAGGTGCCGCGCCCTGCCGGGCCCGAAAGACGGCCCGAGACGTTGGCGCGGTCCTGGCCGCGGGAGATGCTCGCCGAGACGGAGCCGTTTTGGCTGACCTGGCCGTTCACGTTGAAATTCTCCGGCCCGCCGTAGCGGGCACGGCCGTTCTGGACGATCACGGCGTAGCGATAGGCCCGGTCGCAGGCGCCCTGCTCGGTGACCACCTCCACGCTCCAGTTGCCGTCGAACCGGTTCGTCTGGGCCTGAACCTGAGGGGCAAGAATGCAGGCCGCGGCCAGGGCCACACCAAACGAGGGGATCATACGCATCGAGCACTCCGGAACCTGCATGTCGGGCAACACCAACGTGAGCCCCACGGGCAGGTTCCTGCCGCGCCTTTCAGCTTTGCGTGAGGCCCGGAGAATTCAGGCCCCGGCCTCGTCGAGAGCTTGACTCAGAAACTTGAGGGTGTCGCATCCGGTGAAGATGAAAGTGGTGACGCCGGCGCCTTTCCATGCCTCTTCATGGTCCCCCGGACGTCCCGCCAGATGGATGAGGGTCGATCCGGCGGACCTCAGGGCTTCAGCGGTCTCCACAGCGTGTTTCTCGTAAATCTCATCTGTCGAGCAGATGCAGGACAGCTTCGCTTTGCTGTCGAGATAGGCCTGACGGAGCTTGTCCTGGTCCGAAAACCCGTCATTCGTGATCGCGTCTATTCCTGCCGCCTCGAAGAAATTCTTGGCGAAGGTCGCGCGTGCCGTGAAGGCAGCGATGGGGCCGAGATTGGCGAGGAACACCTTCGGCCGCTCCCCGGTCTTCGCCAGACAGGCATCGGCGCGGTCGCGCAGGCGTTCGAACGGCTCGGCGGTGCGGATGGAGGGCAGGGGGGCGATGGTGGCCTTCCCGTCCTGCTCTCTCCCCCTTTGTGGGGGAGAGTTGGAGAGGGGGGTGCTGGCGCCATCCCTTATAGGTTCAGCGCTCACACCCCCACCCCTGACCCCTCCCCACAAGGGGGAGGGGAAAAGGACCGTGACCTCTGCCTCGCCGATATTCGGGAACTCGCTCGTGCCGGTGATCGGTTCCCGCCGTGTCGCGATCGTCTTCTCCCGCTGCGCCCGGACAGTGGCGATGCGGGCCTGGAGCCTGCCGGCCTGCAGGCTCTCCAGCATGCCCCCCTCGCGCTCGATCTCCTGGAACAGCGCCCAGGCCTTCTCGCACAACGCCTCGGTCAGCGCCTCGAAGCCGCCGGCGCCGGCGGCCGGGTCGGTCACGCGGGCGAGGTTCGATTCATCGAGCAGGATCAGCTGCGCGTTGCGGGCGATGCGGCGTGCGAAGGCATCGGGCAGGCCGAGCGCCGCCGTGAACGGCAGCACCGTGATCCCGTCCGCGCCGCCGATGCCGGCGGAGAAGGCGGCGATGGTGGTGCGCAGCATGTTCACCCACGGATCGCGCCGCGTCGTCATGCGCCAGGCGGTTTCCGCATGCAGGCGGATCGGCTTTGAGTCCAAGCCGCAGGCCTGCTCGATGCGCGCCCAAAGCCGGCGCATGGCGCGCAGCTTCGCCACCGTGAGGAATTCGTCCGCGTCGGCAACGGCCAGGAAGGAGAGCAGGTCGCGGGCGCCATCGAGCGTATGGCCATGAGCCTCCAGAGCCCGCAGATAGGCGACGCCAATCGCGAGTGCGACTGCGAGCTCCTGCGCCTCGCTGGCGCCGGCCTCGTGGAAGGCCCGCGTGTCGACGCGCAGCATCGGCGCCTTGAAGCCCTGGTCTTTCAGTGTGGAGACGGTCGTCGCGACACGCTGCGACAGCTCGGTCCAGGGCAGAACGATCTGCCCCGTTCTCGCGATGTCGCCGAGCGGATCGAGACCGAAATCGATCGTGAGCGCGGCCGGGTCGAGACCGCGGCGCTTGACGAGCTCGGAGACTTTTTCGGCGACGATGCGTCCCATGAAGGGCGCGGTTTCGACCTTGAGGGCGATGAGGTCGAGCATTACGCCGGAGAGCGCCCGGTCGAGATCGTCGACACTGTCGATGCCGACACCGAAACCGCGCGCGGATGGCGCTCCCGCAAAGACGAGATTCAGGGAATCGGCACCGCCTTCGAGATCGAGCAGCGCAAGCTCGTTCGCCTTCTCGGGCTCCGGATGGTCGACCCGCTGCGACACGCGCCAGCGGCCCGCCTGCCTGCGCGCGACCGGCGCCGATCCTTCCGCCTTCGGATAGAGCGGCTGGATCGCGATCCCGTCATGGCTGCGGGCAACCAGCTTCTTCTGAAAGTCCGCGCCTTTCAATACGCCCTCGACACGCTCGAGCCATTGCTCGCGCGTCGCTTGCGGGAAATCGGAGGCTAGGTTGAGGTCGTCCATGACAGCTCTCGTCCGGCAGCAGCGGAAATTTTGCGGGACGATACCGGGTCCAGGCGGCGGTGGGAATGCACAAAAGGATAGGTGGTCGAAGGTCCGGATACAGCTCTCTCGGTCGTCATCTCCATCCTCTAGCGTCATCCCCGGACTTGGTCCGGGGACCCACGTCTTTCGAGCGTTGTGGCTCCTAAAGGCGTGGGTGGCCGGGACAAGCCCGGCCATGACGGAGAGATTAGACGAACTGCGAAAGCCCCGGGATGGAGCCCATGATGGCGCCCATCGTATCCTCGCCGGCCTTCTCGCGACCATAGGCGAAGAGTTCCTTTCCGAGGGGCTGCATCTGGCCCATCGACACGCCGATGCCCATGAGCTGGCCGCCGAGCGCCATCACGCCGCCGCCCATGGAGCCCATCATGCCCATGAGGCCGCCGCCACTGCCGCCGTTCTTCGATTCGTCGATCGCCTCCTGGGCGCCTGGCAGGGCCGCGACGAGCTGGTCGACCTCGGTCTGGGGTCCCTCCTTCTGGAGATAGCCGAGAATGATGCCGATGGCCTTCCGTGCGGTGGCCTGATCGAGGCCGGTCTTCTGCGTCACGCGAGCGATGAGCTCTTCCATATGATTCTCCTGGGGCGGGTGAAAAGGCGATAGTTCATAGCTAAACTGTTAAATCAAGAAGCTCGAGAGTGGAAACTCGCCACGAGGCATCTAAGATCCTTGAGAGGATTCTGGAGAGACACGATGCTTGAGGACGGGAAGATCTTCATCGGCAAGAGCACCAAGCCGGAATATCTGGAGCTGCGGCTCGCCAACCGCCACGGCCTCGTGACAGGCGCGACCGGCACCGGCAAGACCGTGTCGCTGCAGGTGCTGGCGGAAGGTTTCTCCAGCGCGGGCGTCCCCGTCTTCGCTGCCGACATCAAGGGCGATCTCTCCGGCATGGCGGCGCCCGGCAACGGCAAGGAGCCCCTGGTCAAGCGCGCGAAGGAGATCGGCATCGAATACGTGCCGGACGAATTCCCCGTCGTGTTCTGGGATCTCTTCGGCGAGCAGGGGCATCGGGTGCGGGCCACCATCTCCGAGATGGGGCCGCTGCTGCTCTCGCGCCTGCTCGACCTCAACGACACGCAGGAGGGCGTGCTCAACATCGCCTTCCGCATCGCCGACGAGCAGGGTCTTCTCCTGCTCGACCTGAAGGATCTGCGCGCCCTGCTGCAGCTCATCTCCGACAATGCGGGGCAGCTTACGACGACTTACGGCAACGTGTCGAAGGCCACCGTCGGCACGATCCAGCGCCAGCTTCTCGTGCTGGAGAACCAGCAGGGCGACGAGTTCCTCGGCGAGCCGGCGCTCGCCATCAAGGACCTCATGCGCACGGACCGCGACGGGCGCGGCGTGGTGAACATCCTGGCGGCGGACAGGCTGATGAGCAATCCGCGCCTCTACGCGACATTCCTGCTCTGGCTCATGTCTGAGCTGTTCGAGGAGCTGCCCGAGGTGGGCGATCTCGATCAGCCCAAGATGGTGTTCTTCTTCGACGAGGCGCATCTCCTCTTCAACGATGCGCCGAAGGCTCTGATCGAGACGGTGGAGCGCGTCGTGCGTCTCATCCGCTCGAAGGGCGTCGGCGTCTATTTCATCACGCAGAACCCGGTCGACATTCCGGAGAGCGTATTGGCGCAGCTCGGCAACCGGGTGCAGCATGCCTTGCGCGCCTATACCCCGCGCGAGCAGAAGGCCGTGCGCGTGGCGGCGCAGACTTTTAGGCAGAACCCCGCATTCAGCACCGAGAAGGCGATCACGGAGCTCGGCGTGGGCGAAGCCCTGGTGTCGACCCTGGAAGGCAAGGGCGCGCCGTCCATGGTGGAGCGTACCCTCATCGCCCCGCCCATGGCGCAGGTCGGCCCCATTGAATTGTCACAGCGCCAGCAGATCATCGCGGCAAGCCCGCTGAAGGGGAAATACGACCAGGCGATCGATCCGGAATCCGCCTATGAGATGCTCGCCAAGCGCGCCGAGCAGGCGGCGGCCGAGGCGAAGGCGGCGGAGGGGGGAGGCGGCATTCTCGACATGCTCGGGGGGCTCTTCGGAACCTCGGGAGCACGCAAGGGCTCGATGACGACCACTCAGCGCGTGACGCGCGAAGTGACGCGCACCATCGTCAACCAGACGGTGGGTAATCTCGCGGCCGAGATCGGCAAGTCCATCGGCGGCCGGCAGGGCAGCTCCATCGGCCGCGCCATCGTGCGCGGGACGCTGGGCGGCTTGTTGAGGCGGTAACCGTCAGCCGGGATCGTGAGCGATGTCGATGAAGCAGGACATCCGCCTCGCATGCCCTCAGGATCTCGGCGCGGTCGAGGCCATCGTGGAGGCTGCCTATTCAGGGTACATCCCGCGCATCGGGCAAAAGCCCGGACCGATGCTCGAGGACTATTCCGCTCTGATCGATGAACGCTGCGTCCATGTGCTCGTCACCGGGAACGAGATCGCCGGAATCCTCGTTCTTCTGCCCGACGACGGGGCCATGCTTCTCGACAATGTCGCCATCCACCCTGATCGGCAGGGACACGGGTATGGGCGAGCGCTGATCGCCTTTGCGGAGAGGATCGCCCGCGAACGAGGGTTCAAGGCCATCCGGCTCTACACGAACGAGGCCATGACCGAGAATATCGGCCTCTACGAGCGCCTGGGCTTCGTCGAAACCCATCGCGGCGAGGAGAAGGGGTTTCGGCGCGTCTACATGACGAAGGTGCTGGCCCCGTAAACCCGCGTCGAAACCGCATACTTGCGATCCCCCGGGAGATGAGGGTAGGTCTTGGGGCGACCCTTCCACAAGGCAGATAATCCCCCATGTCCCATCTCGACCAAGTCCTGCAGCGGATCGATTCCGACCTCGATTCGTCCCTCGAGCGGCTGTTCCAGTGGCTGAAGATCCCCTCCATCTCGACCGATCCGGCCTACAAGGACCATTGCCGCAACGCCGGGCAATGGCTGGTCGACGAGCTGAAGAGCATCGGCGTCGAGGCTTCCTTGCGCGAGACGGGCGGGCATCCGGTCGTGCTCGGCCACGCCAATGGCGACGACAAGCTCCACATTCTCTTCTACGGCCATTACGACGTGCAGCCGGTCGATCCGCTGAACCTGTGGGAGCGCCCTCCCTTCGAGCCGCGCCTCATCACGCTGCCCGACGGCCGCAAGGCCATCAGCGCCCGCGGCGCTGCCGACGACAAGGGCCAGGTCATGACCTTCGTCGAGGCCTGCCGCGCCTGGAAGGCCGAGACGGGCTCGCTGCCGATCACCATCACCTTCCTCGTCGAGGGTGCGGAGGAGGACGGCTCGAAATTCCTTCCCGAGTTCATCGCCGCCAACAAGGACGAGCTGAAGGCCGACGTGGCCCTCGTCTGCGATACAGGCATGTGGGACCAGGACACGCCCGGCATCACCTCGTCGTTGCGTGGCATGGTCTATGAGGAAGTGATCGTGCGCTGTGCCGATCGCGACCTGCATTCCGGCTCCTTCGGCGGCGCGGCGCGCAACCCGATCCACGTGCTGTCGAAGATCATCGCGGCGATCCACGACGATAACGGTCGCATCACGATCCAGGATTTCTACGAGGGCGTGCCCGAGACCCCGACGCAGGTGCTGGAGCAGTGGAAGGGCCTCAACCTCACGGAGGAGGAATTCCTCGGCCAGGTCGGCCTGAAACATTCCGCCGGCGAGAAGGGCCGCATGCTGATCGAGCAGATCCAGTCGCGCCCCACCTGCGACGTGAACGGCATCATCGGCGGCTATACGGGCGAGGGCACCAAGACCGTCATCGCGGCAGAAGCGCGCTGCAAGATCTCCTTCCGCCTCGTCGGCGATCAGGATCCCGCGAAGATCTCCGAGAATTTCGAGGCCTTCGTGCGCGCGCGCATCCCCGAGGACTGCTCCGTGGAGTTCATCCGGCACAAGGGCTCGCGCGCGCTTGCCCTGCCGCACGACTTCCCGGCGATCACGGCGGCGAAATCCGCTTTGCACGACGAGTGGAAGAAGGATCCGATCGTCATCGGCATGGGCGGCTCGATCCCGGTCGGCGGCGACTTCAAGCGCACGCTCGGCCTCGACACCCTCTTCGTCGGCTTCGGCCTCGACGACGACCGCATCCACTCGCCGAACGAGAAATACGACCTCAAGAGCTTCCACAAGGGGACGCGCTCCTGGGCAAGGATTTTGGCGGCTCTGGCGCGGTAAATCACGCCTCGCCTCATCGCACTCTATCCCGTCATGCCCGGCCTTGTGCCGGGCATCCACGTTTTTGAGGGCGCGAACGTTCGAAGACGTGGATGGCCGGGACAAGCCCGGCCATGACGGCATCTCTCAAACCAGCTCTTCAAGCGACCCGATCACCGCACTCGGCGCGAGCTCAGCGTATTCGTCCGGCAGTCCCGACCGGTTCACCCACACCGCCGTAAATCCGAATGCCGCCGCGCCGGCGATGTCCCAGCGGTTGGAGGAGACGAACGCGACTTCGTTCGGGGCGATGGCCAGCGAGCGCAGCACGAGGTCGTAGGTGCGTGGGCTCGTCTTGAACACCCGCACGGCATCGACGGAGAGGATCGCGTCGAGTTTGTCGGCGAGCGCCGCCGAATTGACCGCAGCGTTCAGCATGTCGGGATCTCCGTTCGACAGGATGCCGGTGCGAAGGCCGCGGGCCTGGAGCACGTGCAATGTCGAGGCAACGTCGGGATAGGCATCGAGGCTGCGATAGGCGTCGAGCAGGAGCGGCCTGAACGAGCGGTCAATCTGCGGAAACCGTGCGAAGGCGTAGTCGAGCGCCCGCTCCGTCAGGGTCCAGAACGGCTCGTAGCGGCCGGCGAGCGACAGGACCCACGAATATTCGAGCTGCTTCCCGCGCCAGGTTTCTGAGAACTGCGTCGCGTCCGGCCCGATGGCGGCGAGGTGCCGACCGACGGCGGAATGAACGTCGAACAGGGTCCCGTAGGCATCGAAGATGACGGCCTTGGCATGGGCTGGGATGATCGCTGAGGCGGGCATGATGCGTGTTTCCGACGGGATGTCGCGCCGATCATGTCACGATACCGCCGCTGCCCAAAAGGCGTATTCTGCGCCTCCGAGCTGTAACAACATTATGCCCGCAGGAATTGCCGGCCGGAGTTCTCGGACCGGTCCGGCGAGGATCACAACACGGGGTTTAGCCCCCTTCGTCTCCTGGTTAACCTGTGTTAGTGTCGTAAGGGAATCCACTCCCGTACGCGGATTATCGTCCCGTATGGGTCGCAGCGATCCTGCGGATCGGGTTGGGGCGCTCATGCCGAAGCGGGTGTCATGGATGACCTGAACTCGATCAAGCTCGCGGGCAGCTTCTCGTTCCCGTCGAACGTCAGCCGTGTCGTGGCCCTGACGGCCTCCCTCACGGTCGGCCTGTCCTTCCTGGTCGCCGCAGGTCTTCTGGTCAAGGACGCCCTGCACGAGCAGCATGTGCTGGCCCATCGCGGCCTGTCCGTGGCGGTGACCACCGCCGACCTTCTCGACCGTGAGATGCAGGGCCTCGGCAATCTTCTGAAGGGACTGTCCCGGTCGCCTCATCTCCAGACCAACGATCTCGCGGCATTCGATGCCCAGCTCAAGGCGACGCCCCATCCGGACGGATCCTCGTTCATCCTGTGGGATGCCGACGGCCAACTGCTCAACACGAGGCGCCCCTTCGGCTCCCGGCTGCCGCGCGTCGTGGATCTGCCTGCCACCGTGAAGGACCGGATCGAAGTGGTGCGCCGCGAACGCCTGAGCCTGTCGGACCGGGTCGACAATCCCCTCGTCCAAAGGCAGACGGTCTCGATCAGCCTGCGTCTCGACGACGAGTTCGGGGAAATGTCGCGCATCCTCTCGCTGGTTCTGCCTGATGAACACCTCAGCAAGGCGGCCGAGAACGGCGAGAAATCGTCCGGCTGGAGAACGGTCATCCTCGACCGCAATCTGCAGGAGATGACGGGACCGGGCGAGCCGGGGGAGCTGCTCCTCCACGACACGCGGGAGGTGCGCGATGCCCTGGCGGGGCCTGAGCGCAGCGGACATTTCGAAATCGGCCAAGGTCCCAACCGCCTTCTCGTCGCCTATTCCCGCTCGCGGGCATCGGGCTACACGGCGGTTTCCGCCGCACCGGCGGCCATGCTGAACGAGCCGATCGAGCGGGCGGTCTACCGGATCGCCCTGGCCGGGGCTCTGCTGTTCGCGGTCGGCGGCGCGTCCGCCTCCCTGCTGGTGCGCAACGGAGGCCCGCTCGATACGATGCGGCGCGATGCGGTTGCCACAAGGGGCGAACTCGCCGCCGCCAACACCCGCATGAGCGCCATCCTTGAGAGTGTCAGCGACTGCTACTTCACCCTCGACCGCGCCTATACGATCGTCGACGTCAATGCGGCCGCCATGCGGTGGTGGGGGCACGAGCGCCGCAAGGTCGTGGGCCATTCCTATTTCGACATCGTCGGCCACGATCCCGCCTTCGATGCTGCGCTGGCGCAGGCCATGCATTACAGGCGTCAGTTCCATGGCGTGCTGGCGTCGATCTATCATCCCGGCCGCTTCATCGACTACCGCGTCTACCCCTCGCCCGAGGGGGCGAGCGTGTTTTTCAGCGATGTCACGGATCGCTATGAAGCTCACCGCGCCGTGGTCAGGGAGCGGGAGTTCCTGCAGGCCTCGCTGGATGCGCTGTCGGCCCATGTGGCGATCCTGGACGAAAGCGGCAGCGTGCTTTCCATCAACGGCGCCTGGCGTCGCTTCGCACAAAGCAACGGATTGCGTGAATCGCCCGGCCCCGGCATGAGCTATCTCGCCGCCTGTGAGGCTGCGCGCCAAGGGGGCGTTGCGGAGGAACGTATCTTCCGAGGCATGGAATCCCTTGTCGGCGGCCGGCAGTCGTCGTTCCAGGCGCTCTATCGCTCGCGCTCCTCGGACGAGGGACGCTGGTTCCTGCTTCGCGCCTCCCGCTTCTCCGCCGCCGACGAGGCGCGCATCGTCGTCGCGCGCGAGGACGTGACAGAGATCATGACCGCCAGGGCGGAGGTGAGCGAGATGTCCGAGCGCCTGCTGACGCTCCAGGAGGAGGAGCGGCGGCGCATCGCGGCGGAGCTGCACGATTCGACAGCGCAGCATCTGGTTGCCGTCGGCCTCAGCCTGATGCAGGTCGGAGCCCTCGGGCTGCCGCCGGCCGGGCAGCGGATCCTCGACGAGATCGATCGCTCGCTCGAGGAGGCGCTGAAGGAACTGCGGATCTTCACCTATCTGCTTCACCCGCCGGGACTGGAGACGGAGGGGCTGGCTGCCACGATCCGCGCCTTCGCCGAAGGCTTCGCCGACAGATCGGGGCTCGATGTCGCCACCCGCCTCGCCGAGGGAACCGAGCTTCTTGCGCCCGAGCTGCAGCGCGCATTGTTCCGCATCGTCCAGGAAGGGCTTGCCAACGTGCATCGCCATGCCGGAGCGAAGAACGTGACCGTATCCTTACGTCTCACGCCCGGCGAGGTCATCCTGAGCATCGGTGACGACGGGCTGGGGATGAAGAGCAGGCGCGCCGGCTCCGGCGTGAGGACGACGCTCGGCGTCGGCATCCCGGGGATGCGCATTCGGCTGAGCCAGTTCGGCGGCAATCTCAAGATCCGCAGCAATCGGCGCGGCACGGTCGTCCGAGCCGCCGCGCCGCGCGATGCGGATGGCGTCGTGGGGAAGGACTACCCTGCAGCGCAGGCTTCTTGAGGTCGGCTTCCGGGTCTGCCGCAGGTGATGAGTTCGGGTGTTTCGGTGATGCAGGGGGAGGGCTTCATTCATGCGTATCCTGATTGCCGACGACCATGACGTTGTGCGCTCCGGTTTGAGCACGATCCTGGGCGGCCAGCCGGGCTGGGAGGTGGTGGCGGAGGCCGAGGACGGGCGCCAGGCGGTGCAGCTGGC